>Ga0100402_1002609_pt1 | contig 20092 bp, 23 predicted proteins | sample CryGeyme20150102_FD_80419 | JGI IMG/M metagenome (GOLD analysis project Ga0100402, IMG submission 80419) | Groundwater microbial communities from Crystal Geyser aquifers in Utah, USA - Crystal Geyser metaG 2015-0102 | ecosystem: Environmental > Aquatic > Deep subsurface > Groundwater | place...
CTTTTTTGAAAAGGGTCAAAATGACATTAGCCAACGGGACGAAAATGTGATGTTCATTGATGCCGTAGAAGCCACCAACCAGGATCAATTTTTTGGACTGGCTGATATACTAGGGATACACTCCAAAGTAGACAGTCTGTCCATAGCGGACATAGTTGTCGACCATGGTGGGAGTGATGATGGTGAATTAGCTGGGGAATTCAATGTAGCTGGAGCTGTTATTTTTTATTTTGCTGATATCGATGAGATCCTGGAACTTTTCGATGATGGTGAAGTTCATGTTTCTCATTTTTTGCTTGGCGATGCTGTATTGTCGCTGGATGGTTTAGAAGGGATGGAGGATCTTGTATATTTCATGATCGCTTATCATGAATTTCCGTTTCAATTGGGTCTTGATCGAGTTAGGATTGGCCTTTTCCTTTAGCAAATTTTCATAGAATTCTAAAATTTGTTAATTTCTTTGTTGCTTCTTGCGTTTTTGCTACTCCTGACCTGCATTTTCCTGATTATGCTCGTGATTACTATTGTACTCTCTCAATTTATAGGTCACCTTCACGATCTTCTCGTAAGATGGGTTGCTGTGGCTGCTCTCATTGTTGAACCTATTTTAATCCTTCAAATGATCGGTCTCAGTCCTCACACTTCTGTATTTCAGGACAGCGTTGCAGTATTTGCACCTGGCCACGACAGTTTTGATGTATCCATACTTGTGATAGGTGGTCACTTTGAAAGGGTTGATGCGGATAGAGGGATCTTTTCTGGCGTCTTCCTTCAGCATGGCCAGGAGGATGCTGATGTTGCTTATTTATTCGTATTTGCTACGTTCTTCTGGAAAGTTGAAATGGCTCATTGGGAATGATCAATCTTTTAAGTTTGACTTTGGATAGTAAACAAACTATACTGATAGAATTACACAATAGGGAGTTTAAATATCAGAGGTGTTTTTTCAATGTTTGGGGAAATTGGAACACTCTCTCCAGTTGTAAATTAAAATAGTAATAAGGAATTCTCCTAGATTCTTTTCTTCTCCAGTCATCCTCGGCCATTTGTTAAAACTCGGGTTATTTTGTCGAGTATACTCCTAAGGCACATTATAGCATCTCAGCCTACTCCATAAGTTCTTCTGCCTTTTCAGCCTATTCACAGGTTTGGTAGTAGAGGGAAGCCATTTTGAGAATGTTCACTCTGAGGGCATCGAAATTAATATGTTTGGCCTGATAAAACCCTTTTCCTTTTTAGGTTACTGCTTCCTATTGGCTTCTATACTAACTGACTAGGTTCTATATCTATTAATAATTGTCCTCATCAATGAGGAGGCCTAGTTTGAAATGTCGGAGAGGAAGATCGAGTATGCTTTACTTTTTATTTTCCAGAAGGGTGAGAAGAGGCCGAAAGGAGTCATTTCCTTCGAGATAGTAGTTTTAGCATATTAACATCAGCAGCAAACCATAAGATTCAATTTGTTAGGACCGAAGCTCTTGCAATTTTTTATCTCGAAAGGTCCCTTACAGCTGGTTGACCAATTCTTCACACTATTTTGTTTATACACGTCCATTCGCTAAAATAGATGCCTATTATTGTGCGATTACTTGTCCTGAAGCAATAGCTTGGGTCACATTTGAGGACAAACTTTGGGAGGTTGATTCTGGCAGCAACAGTGAGGTCAACATGAAAATGTAAGCCTTTTCTGGCTAAATACAAGATTACCTCTGACATAACTTGGCAACTGCTTTGAGGTGAGTCTACACAAGAGGTCAATTGCTTGTTCTCTTCTTCCGACTGCAAACATGCCCTATAATCATTCCAATGTTACCACAGCTTTAAGCAGTACTACATCACAATATTTTTCCTTTATTTCTGCTGGCCACTCTTTCAGCAGCAGAATCTCATGCAAATATTAATATGTCTCTAATCCGAAGGTTTTATCAGTATTTTTGGTCCTTGTTGTTTTTCGCCTTCTTGTTGTGGTTTATTTTTCACTGTTTTCCAGCAGTTCATGAAGTCTGTCGTGGTCGGTCATAATCAAACTGGCAAAAAGCTGGTTGTAGAGGGGAATTGTTCTTTATTAACATTTCGATAGTTATGTTTGTTGATACTTGATTGTCTGAATAGAGTTGTCGATGTCGACTGCAATATCGTCCCATTTTCTGAATCTCATGTTGGCAGATATCTAAATATGTGAGATTGTACCTTCAAGGCAAGGAGCTATCGCAGCTCTTGATACTTGTTCTGGCCTTAACTAATTTTAATTATCAGCTATTCTTGTCGGTCCCTTAAGGATTTGAGGCACCCTTCGTTGCCCTAGTTGCATTGCTTGCTTATCTCGTTTACAAACTTGCTTTTTGACCTCGACGAACTCACTCTTATATCTTTTAGAGATTTCAAGAAATTGAAATTATTGAAGTCAACTTCAGGAAGCTGTATCTCGTCTTCTGTTGGCTGTTCCTTTGGAGAAAGAGGAGGTCTTCTGGTTCTTGAAAAAGCGAACAAGGGGGTCAGTTTGATGCTCCTGAAGAGGTAAGGTCTGACAAGCATTAGTATATTATTAATACAGTTTTCTGAATTATCAAATTTTGTGCAGTCATTTATTTTTCTTGCAGCTTCGATGAGTCTGTCTGCCTTGCGATTTGGCACGTTCAATAATAGTTTGTTCCATTGTTGTATTATGAGCTAAATTGATCAGTTTTAAGGCTTTTTCTTTCTTTCTGGTACTTCCTGTTTATTTATGTGCCACTTTTTTACTCCCCAAAGAAATCACAAGTTTGAGTCTATTTGTTCGACCTTTCTTCGGCTTACTTGGACTCTTATTTCCCCTAGGATTGGCTTTATCATCATGAATTTATGAACTGTTTGATCTAGGATGTTTAAAACAACTGCTGGTAAGTGGCTCAGGATTGACAATGTCATTTTGGGAAAGACCAAAAGCTTTGAGTAAATTTGTGAAACTTAGTGTCTGTTTGCGATATGTCAGTGACCCGAATTAGCATGTGTACTGACTGAGTATTTTATTGAAAGCAGCAGAAGGTGCCAAGTATTGTTTGAGGATATAGGTGACGAGAATCGAATTGAGTAGAGTATCTTTGCTTCCTCCTTCTGACAACTCGTAGCATTCCTACTCTATCCACTACAGTTGGCTCAGGAGATGTAAATTCAGACAGTGCATTTTTTTCATGTTTATGAACTCATTTTGCCATTCTTCAATGCTGTTAGATTCACCCGTTTATAAACTAAGGGTTGCTACTTCTCCAAAAATGCTGAAAGATGAATTTTGGCTGTTTTGAGCTATTATTTAAGGCTCATGCAGAAGCCAATTAAGCACAGAAAGTAAGGTTTTTTCTGGAATGTTTTCCAATTTCTTGGAGTGACTGAGGTTTTCTCTGAGGTGACAAACTCCCAGCAAATCCTAAACTTCAAGATCTTCTTTAGATTTCATCTGAAAACATTTTATCTTGCACTGTGTGTTTCTCGACTCATATAGCTCCTGGATCAAATTGAGCGACTTAAGTACTGAAGCCAAGGACACCTATCTGGAATTGGTCCTCAAACTGACAACAGCCAAATAATAATAAAATTTTGCCAGCTCAAGTTGCCACTTGTCCATCAGAATCCACTGCTACTTCACCAAAAAAGAGTCGTCCTGATCCATAAATCCTAAGCTACTCTTTTGCTGGTCCAGCTGCCCATTAATGTATTTGATGGCTTTCATCAGCATATGTACAGTTTCCTATGCTCCTCCATTTTTGAGGCTGTAAAGAGCCCTGTTATAGGTGAGAGCTAGTTTATCTCTCTACCACTCTATTGTAAGTTTTCCTTCAACTTGCCGATAATATTGTTCAAGATGGTGTTCCAGCCCATCACTGAGACATATCAATTAAACGTATTTTTTAGTTCTGAACAGGTTCAAGGCTTTTCCTTCGGTTGCTCTCAGATACGATAATAGTTTGGCGGTTTTGTCTTTTGCTTCGAATTTGTGCTATCTTGATGTATTATTGACCTTTTGCATTGGAAGAATATTACTATGCTGATAGAAAATCAATCAAAAACAATCTCTCCTGGTCTAGGTTCCTTTAGAGGACCAGTATCAAGGTCCAGCTCTATGCCACTTTCTTCTAATTTCTAAGTAAATTGGACCGTTTTCTTCTTTGTTCTTTTTATCCAAGGGGCCTATATTTTTTTCTCCACCGAATTGATATTCAGCTCCTCCATGATGAAGTCTATCGTGATTGGCAGTTCAAGTGAAGGCTTTGAAAAATCTGGAAAAGGAATGCTCGGTCTGAGAAATATTCGAACTTCATTGAGATAGATAGATTTGTAGGGCAGATAGTTGGACAGCAATTTGGAACAGTTGATAGCAAATTATGCTCTTAAATCTGGCAGACACTCATCCTAGTCGAACCTAACCTCCTGCAACTTTTCCATGACATCTATGACCACTCCTTTCTCTTTGTCCTTGGAAAGCGAGCGAAGAGCATTGACTGCTTTGCTTTTTTCATTCATAAGCAGATATACAATCGCCACATTGTATCGCAGAAGAGATTGCGTAATGCTGTCCTAACATCCAAATAGCTACCTTTGGAGTACCTTCAGCATCATGTGGTACTGCTCCCGCACGTAAAAATGCAACAGCACCAACCATTTTTGATAGTCCTTGTCAAAGAGGATCGAAGGGTCTTCCTATCTTATAAAGCCTTCACTTGCTAATTTGGTTTCCTAGTGAGGTGTCAGATAGCGCCCTTAGAAGGCATTCTGAATGAGAGCACCAGCTAGACCTCCTTCTTCGAAGTCTCCCTCGTATATGGCGATGCATTCACACATTTAGTCTATTTCAGGGGTTTTGTTGGTCAACTTGTTGATCGAACGAATGGCTTAGTCATAGGCACCATTTGAGAAGAGTATTTTTGAGACCCACAGTGAGATCTATTATTGGTCGGTAGCCATCTCTATATATTTTTGGAGGTCTTCAAAACTGTTCTAGACCAGTATGTCACTTTTTGCTCTATTAGACTATTTATACTAATATCCTTTCTTCTCCTACTCCCTCAAACCGAGAGATTTGTTCATTTTTGCTGTTTTGATAGTCTTCTCCCCAGTTCCTTTCTTCTGGGTGCTCATAAGGAGAAACGCAATGCTGCGACCTAAATATAGCTGACTGTTGCTTTATAGAATCAGCCCTGCGCTGAACTCCTTCACTGCCTAGTAGTAATGTCCAAGTTCAAGTTCGATGGCTCCCTTGATCCAAAGCCACTTCCATGAGCAATCCTCAGCAGTCTTCAGCCCCTTATCCAACCACTCTTTGCTTTCTTGTGTCCTACCGAGGAGGTAGCAGATCAGCCCGCGAAAATATAAAGACAGGGAATGTTCTCCTATTGATCCTTGATAGTTATGCATAAAATCCAGCGTTTGCTCTAAAATGTCATTTTTTTATGCTTGGTCATGAAGCAATGCCATTTTTGCCATGAGCACTATTTTGTACAGTAAAGGCTCAATTGGGATACTTTGACGTTTTTAGAAGTATATGTCTATGCAGTTGCCATATTTGGCCAGTGCGTCGTCGTGCATGTCATTTTCGGCCATCAGAAGGCCCTAGCAAAGAGCTTTGTTGTATGAGACATCAGACTCTCTGCCGAAGAGGTCTTTGATGAAATTTTAGTATTCATCGTAGGTGTCGAGACAGGCAAAATAGTTGTTGGTGAAAAATTATGCATAAGCTTTGAAGAGGAGAACCAAAGGATACATGAACTCTTTTTAGCGGGCTTGGTAAATTTAGGTGATTTGATCTCTTTAGACATATTATGTTTGGACTCGAGCCTGGTCTTGTTTGGTCTTTATGGCAATTTTAGTCCTGACACGGGTCGATTCAATCTTTGGGACTACTTTGCTGACTGATTTTGTTGAAAAATATCGAGGCTTGATTTATTTCTTGTTTGATTTGGGACTTCCTAGCACCAGACCTCTTCTCAACTCATTGGTATCATGGTAGCGAGGTTTCGGTTGCGATTAACCTCTCTTAATCTTCGACTCTCTTTCTTTCCTGGTATTTTCTGTCTTTTTTATGTCGTTTGTGAGATTTGTCAGAATGGCGACTCCCTCTTCATAGTTGGCTTTGATGATCAGCATAAAGGCCTAAACGACATTCCCCCATCCTTCAGGTCTAATCTTGCATATGTCTCCTAGTTTAACGACGTTGAGGGCTTCATAAAACTGGTAGTTTTTAAGGTAACCCTCAAGAAGCTGTTTGTAGGCCTTTTTCATCAAATGAGGATTTCCTTGCACTCTGAGACAATACTCCAAATGCAGCAGACCTTCTTCTCTTTTTTCTAGCTTGAGTTCGCAGCATCCCAAGTAATAGTAGTATTCACAACATTTCTCACCTTCTCCCTTGCCAGCTTCATCCAAAAATTTCAAACTTTCCTGGAACCTTTCAATTTGATACAGACAAATACCTAGCTTCAAAGACATCTCTTTGAGTAATCCTTCAGTACCTTCCTGCTTGCCCAGCAGTTCAATAGCTCTGATGTAGGGACCTATCGCTTTATCTGGTTTTCCTTGAGCTCTATAACAATCACCCAAGGAATGATGGGCAAGGAAGGAAGCATCAGGATTGGAGGCTAAGCTTTTGAAATCAATCTCAGCCCGATGATAGTACTTAAGAGAAAGATAGAGTTTACCTCGGAAGCAAATGGCTTCCTCAAATCCTTAAAAGCGGTTGATGCAATCATTGACAATTTCTAGACTCTCTGCGACCCTACCTATCTTAATACGGTGGTACCTAGCTTATTGAGGGCCATGGCAGCCAACAGCATAGCATTGGGTTTGTTATGGTATTCATCTCCTATTTCAAAAAAATGAGAAAGTGCCTTCTCCACCTGTCCCATTTTCAGTTCCGACACTCCGCACAAATAGAGAGCTTCGTTGTGTCGACAGTTAACCGCTAAAAACTGTGAAAAAAGACGGATGGCTTCCTGGAGGTCTCCCTGCGCCTGATAGATCTGTTTGGCCTAGCTGAAGACAGACTCTAGCGGAAGATGTGAGTTCATCTTTTTGAGAGAGCGGCCTTCTTTGTGGTGACTATGATTGACTTGTCCTCCTAGAGAGCGATTCCTTCGATGAACGTTGAAACTCATTATCTATTCTTATCATTGTTTAAGAGGAAAAGCTATCAAGTATTGAACCTTTCTTGCTAGCCGTTGGCCCAGAAATAAGTGAACGAACCTCTTAATTTATCAGAGCCGGTGTCGATAAACTCCCCTTCGGCTCTGTCCTTAGGGTAATTGAAGTCGTATTTGCCACGAATCAGGATCACTCTTCCATCTCTGATAGCCAGGTAGCCATCGAACTTGTCTCCGTTGTCAAAAATAACCTATCCAGCTATTTCAGGTCCAGCTAAGAGGTCATAGTGAAGATTGAACTCCTCTCCTTTTAGTTAGATTCGTCCGATGATGAATTTTCCCCGTCCTCGGATGTAATCCTCAAAGAATTATCCCTAATAGGCTGCTCCTTTCCATTTGTATACTCCTACTCCATGTTTCTTGCCGTCTCTTATCTCTCCCTCATACCTACCCACTTCAACATTTTTATCGTCATAATATACGATAATACCCATAGGTAGCTCCTCATGCAGCCAGTTGCCTTCCCACATTGTTGATCCTCCTTTCTTCCGCTTTATAAGCGATCCCAGGCCGTTTCTTTCACCGGCTGACCACATGCCCTTGAATTATCCTTCAGGAAATATCAGTTTTCCTTCGCCATGTCTGAGGTCGTTGTTCCATTAGCCGATGTAGTAGGTGTGAGGGTGCTCGTAGAAGTGCACGCCGAGGTTAGTCTTTTTGCCTTCTGCCCATGAGCCGTAGTATACCATTTTACCTAGATTATCCTGAAAATAAGCCAACTTTCCAATGCCATGGAACAGCCCTCCCAGAAAATCTCCCAAATAGACCAACCCTCGGAACTCTCCCACATCAGAAAAGATATACATCCCCATTCCGTCCATGCTGCCTTCTTTCCACTCCCCCATGTATCGATCTCCGTTGGCAAAAATGTAAATCCCATAGTTGTCCTTAATCGATTTGAAGGTATCTCCTGGTTCGCAGGTGTAGTACTGATGTTCTCTTTAGAGGCGAGCGACTGAATAAATGGAAATATACGTTTGTCTTTCATGAAGAGGAAGGTTTATATTTACTATGGAAGGTTGAGGTTCGGCTGGACGAAGCGTTCGATAGGAGCGGGTCGAAATGAACTGTTGGCTTGTTTATAGGCGGATGATTGTTAGCGCTTGATGATGTTGTTGCGTTGTCCGAGGCTGGTTTTGCTCATATGCGTTAATGTAATATAGCGATAGGTATATTATAATGAGTTAGATGAGATTTTCAATATTATTCATTATTTATGCAAGGACAAAGACCATGCAGATTCGGTGCCAACTGCCGAAACTTAGCCCAAGGAAACTGCACCTACTACCATCCTCCTGGAGAAGTGCCCAATCCTCAACCTCCTGGAGCATTCCAGCACCACCCCCGAGGTCCCAATAAACCAAATTACAACAAAAATCCCAACTATCCTCCAAACGAGCAGCCCTACAGCTATCAGCAGGACTACCAAAATCCAAAGTACAATCAGCCCAATCAACCCAATCAACCAAATCAGCCCTATTACAAACCTCCTTTCAACAGAGACAATAATCCACAAGGCAACAGAGGCCCAAAAGGTGATGACAATGTGGCCAATATGTTGTGTCGGAATTTTCAACTGGGTATTGATTGCAAATTTGGAGAGAAGTGTAACAGAAAACATAGCTTTGTGGTTTCAGGTAACCCGGACCAACTTCGCAGATTGATGCTGAATCGCAACGTTCCTGTTCATCCAGTCAGCAAATTGACAAAATTTAGAAACGGCGCTAAAGATTTTTACGGTATGCGCAACAACAACGATGTCAACTTTTTTGAGTACAACCTCGAAACCCAAGCCCTCACTGACATGTACAACTGGAGGTTGCCTGACGCTGAGACAGCAAAATACTCATACTACGACCACAAAGGAGAGTTCATTTACTATGGACGTGACAACCTTCAAGGAATGTATCAGGATATCGGATTTTACAATTTACAAGCCCAGAAAAATTATATGGCTCTTTCTGCTCATCAGGGTAAAATCACAGGGATGGCACATTTTAGTCCAGAGGTTGTGTTGTCTACCTCAATGGCTGGAGAGCTTAAGGTGTGGGCAATAACTGGCGACACCATCCAAGTTCACAACGAGTCAACTGAAAAGCTCAAAAGTTGCTTCAATCCTCAGAACGCCAAGCTCGAGCTGTACTTCATCGACATCAGCGATGTGCAGGGTACCAAGATCATCGCAGTGGGAACTTCTGATGGACGTCTGTTGTTTTTCATAGGGAACAACCTAGACTACAAGCATGTGTTGCTGGGAGAGAATTACGTAACAAAAACTATACTCAGTCCAAGGTATTTCAGGTGAGATACACGATCAAAGAAAATGTTCCGCAAGCTGTTGTTCTGACCTGGAACCACAACAGGACCCACTCCGCCATCCTCGAAATCAATCTAGCTGACTTCACCATCAAGCCTCTGGTTTAGATGTCTTGTGTCAATGATAACCCAAAAAATACAATTCACCTGTTCGAGTTCGTCCACGGATTGTTGTTCGTGGGTGCTCTGACGGGTTTCGTCTCCATCTACTCGTACCCACAGTGCGAGAAGATCGGGGGCATTTACCACAACAATGCAGTCAGCGACATTGTGTAGTCTTCTGACCTGCTGAAAACAACAAATCTCAATGTAAAACTGATGTTGATCCTCTAGAAGAGGACTGAACAAAAAGAGGGATCCTTAGGGGTCTACCTCATGAATTGATCACATACCCTATAACACTCACTTCTAACTATCATACATTCTGATCCAATGACCTTCTTAAAGGTAGAATGGGAGGAATTTTCTTTCCTGAAAAAGTTGTAATTTGCCCAATTCTTTGCTATTGTGGCTCTGTGTGCTAACTGGACTTATATAAGAGCATGAGCACCGAGTCTCTTTATTTTAGTTTATTTATACTGTTCTCTGGTATATGTCCATTTGTAGCAAATCATCAGCTGCAATTTTATTGATGAGATACTGAGCCAAATGGACTTCAAAAGACGGGTGTATAGAGCTCTTCAAAAATATTTACCTCTTCCTTTATGTATTCCTCATATGCAATATATCATAATAATTATTGTCATCTTATTGAGTCAAACTTCAAGAGATTTGATCACCTAAACATCTATTTTTTTTATTTCGTTATCGGTAAAAAGTTAAATCTCATTGGAGGACAGCTTTGATTAGTGTTTGAATGGACTTGGAGCAGCCAACAATGAGTAGAGGGGGGCTTTGTGTGCTCAGCTGGATTTGTGGAAATGTATAATTGGATTATATATGTCGGAGAAGTGCATTCCCCGTACTCTGATTAAGGTGATACCGAGTACTGATGCCCCTATGCAGACAAGTTCTTCTTCCTGGCTGATCACACACCTCCCAAGGACATCCCCAACGCCTTCTTCTTCAATATCGATCAAGTACTTTGTTCGAGATCCAGGACCTGGTCTACGAAGGTTTTTTCTAAGACTTCGGACCCCTCAACCTAGCCAAAATATGGAAGTACATCAATGAAGTTTACAAGTTCCTAAACGACGAGAGCTATTCTAGTAACACTTTCTACCACTACACCTCTCCACACTACACAAAGTGCACCAACTCAGCCCTCCTCATCTGCGCCTACCTAGTAATGATCTTCTTATTTAGGTGGTCGTGCTCAACAAAACAGCGTAGGAGGCTTATGAGCCCTTCAAGCAAGTCGAGTTTCGGCCCTATCGAGATGCTGGATACGGGCAATGTAGTTATAAATGCACAGTACTTATCGTTTTCATGCAGATTCTGGATTGCCTCAGAGGGCTGCAGTATGCGATCAGACTCAATTGGTTCGACTATAGAAAATTTGACATCGCTTAGTATGAGCACTACGAAAAAATTTAAAACGGCGATATTAATTGGATCATTCCTGGAAAATTTGTGGCCCTTAGTTCGCCTTACGATAAGCCACGAGACGAAGAAGGCGTATGTCATTATGTATTCAGGGTCCCAACTTCACGCCCAAGGACTATGTGCCTATCTTCAAAAAAATGGGAGTAACAGCAGTTATTCGCCTGAACAACCAAACCTATGATAGCAATGAGTTCAAACAGCGAGGGATCAGACATTATGAACTGTACTTTCCTGACGGAACATGTCCTCCCAAAAATATCATAAATGAGTTCATGAGCATTGCTGAGAAGTAACCTGGAGCGATAGCTGTGCATTGTAAAGCCGGACTTGGTCGGACTGGCTCATTGATTGCAGCATACGCCATCAAACATTATCACTTTCATGCACCTGACCTGATAGCATGGATTCGACTCTGTAGACCTGGATCAATATTGGGGCCTCAGCAATTTTTCCTGCTAGAAGTCGAGGAGTAACTAAAGGCTCAAGGTGAAAGCTCACCACTCTGGAAGGAAGTAAAGGAGAGTCTAAACTAGGCTGAGCTGACTGAGCAGATGAAGGTATATATTTTTGTATATCAGTGCTTGAGTTTGGGAGCAAAAGGGAAGATGAGTAAGGAGGAGAAGGTGATAGGCGAGAAAGGGTAGAAAGGCCAGGGCAATAAGCTGGTGGAGGCCAAGAAGCTGAACAAGAACGGTCGGAAGTGATATTTTTGATTTACAGCGAGGACTATCAGGACAGTTGTCTGGCGGATTGATAGTTGCTAGCGGATTGATAGTTGCTGGCAGATATTCTTAGTGTTATATTTAGATTGAAGATGAACACTGTGATCTTCAGCCATCACAAACTCAGAAGGGAGTTCGTACTCTCAGCTAAAACCAAAGCTACTACCCTCAAAGTCCTCCTCAAAAAAGCCCTCAATCTGCAGTCATAAATCAAGTACCTCAAAAGTAATGATGACCAACTCTCTCTCGAATAAGTCCTCAGACTATCCGCACCCTCCAAGAACTATTAAATCGTTCTGGATGACGACAGTGATGACGATAGGTCCAGAAGCGAGGTCTGCAGTCAAAAAAACATGAGCAAGGTGTCCGGGAGAAAGAACCCACCCAGTGAAAAGGAGTTGCTTGATAGCAAGTTTTACATTGATGACTTTCAGCTGTTCATGGCGGAGATATCAGGCAGCAAGAACAATCGCCTCTTCGGAATTATTTTCTTCAACAATCGTAAAAAGGCCTCCTTCCTGGGGAAAAAGATCCTTCGAGAACTTGTCTTCGAGTTTGACAAAATAGAGTTTTTTTACGCCTTGCACCCGATAAAAATGCATACAACGTCAGCTTTGTTGGGATAGGTGCTTGTATTTTCTCTGTTCAGAGGCAGAAGGATGATCCACTAAAGAGAGTTTCCCGAACAAATTACGGCTGCTGATGAGATTCTTAACTACATCAAGAAACTTGTCAAGGTTGGAGAGGTCAGTTTCGAACGGGACTAGCCCAAAAGACCCAAGAACCTTATTCATGTTCAAGAGCAACGCTCATTTGACCATAAAATTGAAACCTCACCTGAAAAATTGTCTGATTTTGGTGGAAAACCCAACAGAACAACAGAGCTCATCAAGGTCAAGCCGATAACTCCAGACAAGTAAGTAAAAGCCAGGAAAATATTCACAAATCCCAAACAATAAAGCCCCAGCAAATCCCACATCACAAACGAGATTTCATTCGAAAATGACCTTTTCCAACCTGAATGGTTCACTGAGGGCTCAGCTCTTACAAGAATAGAAAAAGCTGTTCTTTCAGCCTTAATAAAAAATAGTGACTCGAATCTCCTGAACTTTTTGCAAGGACTCAACCTTAAATCTGCTAGTTGTGAACAGCTCAACATCAAGCTAGTGAAAGTAATCAATATTTTATCTTAGGTTTTCATCAAGGAGGTTCTTGACGGAAAGCTAAAATAATTTTCAGAAGGCGAAAGGCAGTTTGTTTATGATAATCAATAAAATCGCAAAAGTTTTGTTTTCAATTCATTGCTGAAACTTTTCAAATTTGGTGATCTTTCTGAATTCCTTGAGACTCTTCGCAGAGGCAATAAATAAGTCTTAACTCGTCAATAAACGCCATCTCTGCACCCTCATGCAATCTAAATTCAATTGCTCAAGCCTCAGAGCCATCCACAGCTGCCAAGTAGTCTTTCTCAATCACCTCCAGGTAGCCAGGTCAATTATTCTTCAATTGCCAAGGAAAATGATAGAGGGAAGGGAGCCTTCACCATAAAATTACTTGACTGCGATAATGAGCAAGAGTCATCTTTGGAGGAGTCGTTCAGTCCTTTCAGGGAGAGTGCTAAACTGAGGATTGAGCATGTCAAGATTGCTAAATTATTCCACTTCAAGACCCTTGAGACTATATCTCTTCACAACTACAGGACTGCTGAGTTCAACAGATAGTTCACTGAGCCTGAAAAAGCAGCCATTCAAGATTTAATCCTCAAGAACGATGCCTTCATGATATAAAATTTCATAAGGAATCCTGAAAAATCCAAAGTCCTTGATAAACTGCCCACCAAGACCGTGAAGTAATTTTTGTCATATTCAGAAAATACATAAAGGTTGTTGAAAGTCGTTATGAAAGGATCAGATAGCGCACCTTGACTGACTAAAGGTTGAGAATGAAAATGACCAAGCTCTAGAATTTCCATGGATTGCTCTACTATCTCTACAAGCAACGCATAATCAATGAGAAACAACTCAAAATAGGATTTTACCTTTACACCTGGTCTGACCTCAACACTCTCGGAGCCTTCGAACTCTATCTCCTTGACAGAAACATCGACGAGTTTGTTGACAATATCTACGCTATCGACTACAATTACTACCTGAACAATCTCTATGAAATCGATCATTCGGAAGTTGTACAGTTTACTCTTGAAACATAGCTTCAGCTCATCATTCTGTTCCTGTTCGAGGATTACATAGTTTCAGGAGAGGAGCGAATCTCTCTTTAAAAATTTATCAGAGCTGGCGACACAGCTGTTCTTCAAATGTATAGCGATATATCGATACCTTTTGATAGCTTCATCCAATAACTTCAGGAGCTGACACGCTCAAAGCGAGAAGTGCTCAAACATCTGGCAGCATCTGGAGGCTACAATGCTTGCGAAGAGGAGGAAAAGAAAAAAGATAGATGCGGATTCATTGATCAGATAGTCGCCACCCGCTATAAAGGTTTCACAAAAAAAGATCTAGTCAAGGAGTGCATCAATAACGAAGAGCCAGTCATCACAAATTTATTCGACAGGCTCGATTAGCACAATCAACAGCAATAATTTGTGTAAGCCTTCAACGACTACATTCAGACTATCGATCAGACCCACATGAAGATGGTGCTTGAGCAGCTCTGCTAAGAAGGCGGGATAGTACCTGAAAAGATAGAGGAATGCAGGGGAGATGTGTTGAAAGGCATTTATGAAGTGTACATGCAGACCAAGGACAAGTTAGACACGATAGATTCTTTAGAAAGATCGATCAAGCGCAGTCCTCGTAGTACAAGCAAATGATTCATATTTTTAGCGAATAAAACTTATTAATTTGAAAGATATAGTCTCGATATGAGTCTGTTCAGTAAGGTCAACAAAGGAGTGGATGTCTTGGTAAAAATAATAGTCCTCATTGTTGCATTCGGAGTAGCCTTATTTCCGATTGCCTTCATCTTTGGTCATGAAACTCTACATCAGCAGCCATGGAATGCTTCCTTTGAAACATTGGCAGAAAGAAAAACAAGCATAGAGGAAGTCAAAAATCTTTAGATCTCCAATATTCATCTCAAGGACAGTGGTTCAATTACCTCAGGTGATGTCAGTTAGGCTTTCAAATTAGCTGACTATGTATGCTATACCTTGCATGGTCAAGGAGCTGCAGTTGTCAGGAAAAATTTCGAAACTAAGAGCAAGAAGAAGGGAAAGAAAAGTCTGGAAATTCCCAAGGGTTACAAGACAGTTCAAACTCTTCATGAAAATCCACCCTTGAAACAACTTAAAGCAAAACTTGCCAAATTTGTTGACTTTTAAGATGAAGCTCTTATTAATAAGCATTGGGTCATTGCCATTTCAGGATAACTTGACTCTCACCTTGCAACCGAAATCGAGTCCATCAATGATAAGAATCCTGACTACAAGTTTACTATCGTCAGTCCTCTTCCTCTCAAGCATAAACTATTTGGATCTGCTGATGGCAGTGTCGAAGTCGAGGCTGATGACGAAACACCCGAGGCTTCATAGGTTCCTGAAAATTCTGAGGAGATTGATGTCAGTAAGAAACAGAAGAAGAAAGGAAAGAAAGACAAATCAAAAGTAAAAGTAAAAAAAGTAAAGGAGGAGGCTCATGAGGCAAATGAGGAGAAACAGGAAGAGGCACCAATTGAGGCAAAGGAGGAACTATGATAGAATAACATATTTTAATCACCATTATCAGCTGTTGCTCATTTGTCCCTGTATGATTGCATGAGCCAGCTACAATGCTCCTTTGTCTCTGTCGCTCTCTTCATTTTCATTCTCGCCCTATTTTTCATCATCTCTGGGAACATCTTTGACTTTGACCCACTTTTTCAGCCAGATTGGTCCTGAACCACTAACTATGTTGGCTTGACTGACCCATTTCAGCTTCCATCTGTAGCCCTTCATAATGCGTTTTTTCTTAGGTTTCATGAACTAGGGTTTCTGCCCTGGTTGCTGTTATTCTTGTCGATCTCCATACTATCCAAGATCGATTTCGGACAGATCAGAGGAAAACTAATCTTTGAGGGGCATCTGATCTGTGGCTTGTTGGGGTTCGTTGTTGCTAGGCTGGGGCTCTTCGATTTATTGCTATTCCACCTCAGTCATTTAACTATTACAATCTGCCTTCAATATTAATGATGCGCTTTATGCGGCAAATCCATAATTATTTTTATAGATGAATAACAAACTGTTGGAGATGAAGAGGAAAATGCTGTAGAAACAACAGCAAAAAGATAAAGAAGTGAAACCGCCCACATAATAACCAGTTTAACCAAGCAAAGCAGAGCCAGAGGTCCCAAAGCCTGAAAATAATGTCTAAAGTGTTCCTCCTCAACTTTACACTGAGGTACAGTAAGATAAAGCAGCAGCTGAAGAGAAGGTGGAGTCATCAGTTGTCAGATAGGAGGCAGAGCCAGCTGTAGTAGTTTCTAAACCAGCTGAAGTTGTCGAATCTCCACCAGAACCTGTAGCATAAGATCCCAAATAAAATATTGAACTTCCACCTATACCATAAAAGAAACAAGCGGGGTACGAGCTTGAAGATGGAGAGGAGCCCCCAGAAGAAGGCGAGGAAAAATAGCCTGATAATCAGATGCAAGAGCCCAATTTATAGATCCAAGACAAACAGCCAAATCTTTCCTGTTCGGTGGACGAAGACCCTAAGTCACAAGTTTTTCACCAGGAAGAAGCAGCGGTAGTTGAATCGAAACAGGATAAGAAGCAGAGAAAGATAATTTTGAAGGAGTTGTAGCTGGTGAAAAAATGCGTCAGAAACTTGAAGTAATCCCTCAAAGGTCTTTAAATCATACAGAAGAAGATATAAGTTCGACCACAGCTTAAATATCAGCTACAGGAGTATCTTCAATAGATCCGAGCAATACAGGCCTAAGGACAAACTTCTTGATTGATAATGTATAGTTTGATCTGTATTTTTTTATATATTTTACATAAAAGAGGAGGACAAATCGAGATGGAAAAGCATTTTAATTTCGGGCATACAATCAAGCCAACCATCACAATCGAATAATCAAGTTAAGAAGGGCTTGATCATTTGTTTCAAATTGGAGAGGCTCGCATTAAGATGGAGACTCCTTCTGAATAATCAGAAGAGCATATCTCAATTGACTCCGACTAAACTCCTCAGCTAAAGGAGAACAAAAAAGAGAAGAAAGTCAAGAAAGAGAAGCATAAGAAGCACCACAAGGACAAGAATGAGAAGAAGGAGAAAAAACAGCACAAGAAATAGAAGGGCAAAAATAAGAAAATTATCGATATTGACTCTGAGGATCTGATTGATGAAAAAAGTATGGTTCCATTTCAACACAAAGACAAAGGTTCTTCGCTGCTGGCCATTTACCAGAGACAAATCGAGGCAAAAAGTAAAGCCTACTTTAATTTAGACACAAGTGGACAGTTACAACTGAGTCAAAAGATAGGATAGGGCTTGCTTGAGATCGACCGTATTGAATTTCCTCAAAAATAGCTGTACCATCATGGACTGATGGACAAATAGATCCCTCAGTATCGCAGACTGCCATTGTAAAGATAAAAATATCATAGCTTTTAGCATATCATCGGAGGAAAGCACAAAAAATAGAAATAAATTGTCCAGCATATTTCCAAAAAAATAAACCAGAATCAGACTCATCCATATCCTGATGAAATTAGCAGACACAGGTATCATCAGTTTCAAGGATATAATGATTCACAACCTCAACCTTTACCATATCAGCGGTCATCTGATAATACACTGTCTCGAATTCGCCTGGGGCAAGCTGAAACCTTTACTCAGAGTTGTGCCGAATAGAAGTTAATGAGGGTCACCAAAGAGTACAATAGCCGGCTTAATCAAAATCCAAAAGATATCGCTCTGTGGCTGGAGTTTATCAATATTCAGCCCTCTCTTTGGAATTTGCCTTCAGGTAGTAGAAACAACACAGCTGTAATAGAAAGACAACTGAGTATTATCGAGAAAGCTTTACAGTTGAATCCTATGCATGAGTAGCTGGGCCTTCTGAAACTCAGTAAACTTCAGCAAAAACATCGCGATACAGCATAGCTTATAGGAATATGCAAGCAATTGATTTAGGCCCACCCACATGTAGGCAAGTTATGGAGGAGCTATCTGTATCTGCAGCTGAATCAGTTTACAATCTTTTCTCATGAATACTGCAGAAAAATATTTGAAGATACAACAAAAAATCTAAAAATGGTGACTGACAACTGTCGATCTGCAATGCAGCTTTGGATAATTAGAAAGGCCGGTCTCTAGTTGCTCAAGCAGGAGGTTAACCTCTTTAAACTGCAAGGCTATGGATAGCTAGCAACAGGGATACTAATGGCACTGATTGACTTCAACTTCTTTATGCCTGATGAGGTGACTAAGCTGACAAATAATGAAGAAAAAGTAAGGCTCTTTGGCTAATACTGGTAAGATCCTCACACTTATCGACTGGGCGATTTAGACCTCTCACATGGATGGAACAATCTAACTGTCAGCAATCATAATTTTTTTATAGGCGATTGCCCCAAAAAAATTAAGGCAATTTACTCAAATATTTTCCAGTAGGAGTAGGCTTTAACTGAAGCAGCCTGGAGACCTTCACATCCTATTCATGACAAACTCATCATCGAAGAAAGACCTGAGTCGTATGTTTTGATTGAAGATATCAATTTTGCCCTGCAACTCTATACAGATACTTAGTCCCTTGTGACGCTGATAGATTTGCTGGCTGAGCACTTAGAACTTCCTTTGGTTTTTGGCTTCCAAGGCATATATTCTCAGTTCAGCTTGAAAACAATAGAATCATGCTTGACTGCTCTTATAAAAGGAGAAAAAAAATTACCTCCGAGCTCAGAAGTTTATTGGTGGCAGAGATATTGGGACCCATAACATTCTTCAGAAGTTCTCAAGGAAAGCAGGTGGTTGAAGTTATAGTATTTCAGAAGAATTCTCAAAAAATTAAGAGGAAAAATACCTCAGTTCAATCAAACTATCAACCAGTATTTAACTTTCATCAGTTGTTGTTACCTTCAAAGTTAAGATCTAAGGAGCAGGCTTGGATTGTCAGAGCAAGAAGTCCTCTCTTAACTGGAGCCACTCCTCTCTAATTCGTAGCTAGATGTAGGCTCATGGTGCATTTACATTGAAACTACCTTCATCATGAAACAAAATCTTGAGTAGTGTATTAACTGTTATCTGCAACTTCTCGACAGCGCCAGATCTTTAACACCAACCAAAATTTCTGAAGTGATTTTTTGGCTCTGGACATTTGTACAAAAAAATTGCCCTCATAAAGCAAAAGCTGTACTCAAACTGTATTTACATTTTCTTGATAACTCTGAAGGAGCAGCTGCTGAACTCAAGGAATAGCTATCGAAATAAGAAGAACTTCGGTTAGAGCGATACCTGAAGGAGCATTTTAAAATATATCAAAAATAATGTGACTCGGGTAAAACAGGCATTCAACAATTATTCCTTCATTTTCTCCTTTTGGACGCATTTTAGCTCGCTTTTTTCTCTTAACTTTAAAAGATAAAGCCATAAATCATGGCAATTCTGATATCTTTTCTGACCAAGTAAACCCCTCCATCACTCCTGAAACATTTTATAGCTTCTTCACTCATCCAACGGCGTCTTCTCAATCTTGAAGTAGTGAAGAACATCTTACCATACCTGCCTTCTATCGATTTGATTAAATACTGGAGTTCACTCAACAATAAACCAATGGTGAGCTTTTTGGCAAATATTGAGCTTTGGTAGTAAAAAAATCTTCCACTGTGGATGGCTCTGAGCATATGCCTTTGGGAGGAAACTGAATACAAGGAAGTGTTTCAACAATACTTTTTTAAACTCGGAAAATCTCTTTGTTTCTCCAATACCATTGACGAGTTCTACCCTGGATTTATCATTTTATTCAATAAACTTATGCTTTTTGACAATTCGAGACAGCATGGAGACTTCGCTCAATACAGTCTGAAGCAACTGCCGTACTGCAAACAACTCTACCTGATCAACTTGCAACAGCCGATTCCTCACTCTTAGGTACTCAACCTTCTCAAAGAGAAGAACATCAGATTGCTGCATCCTTCGCTTGTCAGTTGATATGTTTATTTTTGCAATATACATTTGAAAATAAATCACTTGGATTGTCTTGCCAAGGTTTACTATGTGATCCTGTCTACACTTTCGTATCTTGATCTCCTCATTTAGTCGATGACCAACTCCAAACGCTCGATGCATTGATCCTTTCGGCGAAGAGCCTATCTAAAGGCCATCTACTCTCTGATCA
>Ga0100402_1002612_pt1 | contig 20087 bp, 21 predicted proteins | sample CryGeyme20150102_FD_80419 | JGI IMG/M metagenome (GOLD analysis project Ga0100402, IMG submission 80419) | Groundwater microbial communities from Crystal Geyser aquifers in Utah, USA - Crystal Geyser metaG 2015-0102 | ecosystem: Environmental > Aquatic > Deep subsurface > Groundwater | place...
AGTTATTTTAGAACTCAGTGCTCAACATTAGCAAATTCCACATAATTGGGATATGAGGGCAATCCAAATCCACCAAACATTGCCACAGAGAGCTCAGGGTACACTACTTTCTGTTATGATAATGGTGAGTCGATGCAAGGTATGTTAAAGGAGCTGGATCTGAAGGAGGGCTACTATCCAATCGGGTAATATGCCTTTAAAGCCGACTAAGCTAATGTTCTGGGCTAGGGAGGCTTTGGAAAGGTTTACAAAGGGGTAAATCGACTTAAGGAAAACTAGCATGTTGCTATTAAAGTCATGCTTCTGAAAAACTAAAGTATGTTTGTAATTATTCAGAAATTTTGTAGATGTGTCGTAAATAAATTTTACGTCAGCAGCTTGTTTAATCTGAAGGAATCGTCAAAATTTACAAATCAAAGATTCTCCCTCTGCCAGACAACAAAAAAGGTTTCGTGATAGCTTGTGAGTTAATGGAGAAAGGACAACTTTAGATTCCAAAAACTGGCATCCCTCATGAAGAAGCACTGAAACTACTAAAAGATATATTGTTATCCTATGGAGCTCTTTACAGGAGAAAGATGGCTCACAGAGATCTCAAGCCTCAGAACATTTTGATGAACAATGCCAATAGACTGAAGATCAGCGATTTTGGTTCAGCTGCGGAGCAAACAGATAGAAAGAAAGATAATTCATGTACTCCAGCTTATGCCTCACCACAGCAATGCAAAAATTGGGATCATACTGATAAATGTGATGTATATTCGATCGCATGTATCTTATTTCAAATGTTGGTTGGTTAAACACCGAAGGGAGCTTCATGCTTGAACGGAAACGGTAGCAACCAGGTCGACTTTTAAAAAATCAAAGCCAAGCTCAAATAAAGAGACATACCTTAACTAACTATTCAGTTTTTAGAAGGATGTTTTCGGTTGAAGGAAGTTGTGGAAAAATAACTTGAGGGAGGTAAAAGAATTGAAGATCCAACCTTGTCAAGATTCAGTTGGTAAGATGTATATGTTCATAAACTTTTTGATGGCTCTCTCATCCACATACCCAGAGAAGTCGTCGGAAATAGCATACTTCTCACAATGAAAACCTATGCTATTTGTAACTCAGTCGACTTGATAAAACTATTGAGGAGTTATCGGCAAATGAAGAATAAAATCTAAAAAAATGATCTTATCTCTCTACTAAGAGAAAACAATATGCCAATGCCAAAGGAAGATATCGATAGATTGGACAAAGTGTATGGAGGACGTGGTTGGTTTGACTTAGGCTAACTACTGAAAGCCTTGGACTCCATAAATTAGTAGCAGTATTCATAATACTCTGCAGTGAAATCTCGTGCTTTCTTTGAACTATTTAATCCTAAAGATCCTTTTATTCTGGAACTGAAGTCAGGAATGTATTGTAAAAGGACACAGCTGTCAATAGGTATTTATGTTGATATGCAGAAAATAGCAATTTCACTTCTTTTCCTATCCTCCCAGAAATGAAAAATCTTAGGAAAATATAAATAAGTACATTATTATTTATCAAGAAACTTGTCCGATTCAGGTACTGGAGGTCAGGCTGAATACACCAAATTTATAGCATTTGACAATAGCTGAATGTTAAATCGAAAGAATCATCACCATCCGAGGTTGTCCAGGTCTTACAACTCTTTACTTAAGTATTTATTCTCAGATGAAGATAATAACAAATTGGTGGAAATTGAAGGCCTCCAGATGCTATTGAATCTTAAACAGATTCACTTTGGCTACAACAGGTTGAAAAAAATCAGCAATATTGGCCATCTAAAAAAACTAAGAGAAGCATATTTGTATGTAAACAGAATATCAGCTATCTAAGGACTTGTTGGGTGCACATCCCTTAGTGTTTTATGGCTAGGTAAGTTCTTTTATATTCAGCCAACAACAGAATCAAGGAGCTTGGAACAGACATCTTATAAATGAAGAAAACACCTCTTTCATAAATTAGAGTGTGTACGAATGTTATTAGATAGATCAAAATAAAGTCAGAGGAACCTAAAAGAACAGGCTAATTTTTGATAAGTTCAAAGAACAGCACCCTTCTTCTCATCTTTATGTGAGTGGATTCTACGCTATGCCGAATGAGTAGTTTGGGTTATCTTACTAATCTATCGTGCTTAAAGAGGGTAAGTACAGATTTGTCTGCCACAACCGTCCTTCAAAATGCATCAGCATAGGGAAAAATAAGAAAGGGTGGGAAACAATGTAGTTAGTGGAAAAACATTAAAAAGATGCTGATCAATTGTGGTATATCAAAAAGCTTGAAGAGGACGATGATTTTTCAATCTTCACCCCAAACAAGGGTAAAATTATAGAGATGAAAAATGAGGGAGAGTGCACACCTATCACCTACCAGGAATGTGACCAACTGGAGGAGGATGTGCATTGCAGGTGGGTGTTCCAAAAAAGAGAATCCAAACAGACAGCTAAAGCAGTTTACTCCATTAAACTTGCTAACTCTAACTTTTTAATCCGTTACGCTGACGATCACAATGAAGTCAAGGCCTACAGAGATGAGTATTATAAAGATTTAAGGAAGAAAGGATAAATGAGTTAAGATTGTGATCTATGGCATGTTGAGTTTGTGGAACCATATGTTGAACCTCCCAAGGATTAGTGATATGATCATCATAAACTATCATTATTGATCACTAGCTTACTATTTCCAAGTTTTTAGCTTCCTCGAAGATGTGAGCTAGCAAATTTAAATCCTAGTTCACGAGCTCCTTAGTGACTAGTTTGGTCTATTTGTCTTCTGTCTTTCTGAAAACAAGTCGAAGTTTGTTCTATTATCGATCTGAGAATAGCTTGAACAAGTTTTGAAGGTCCCAAATTGAATGAACAAGAAGTCCTTCTTTTTTAGCTTCCAACAAGTAAACAAAGCCATTTTTGATGTAGAGCTAAGTATTGACATAGCCTACAACTGACTTCCAGAAGAGCTTATAAACGGGGACTCCTTTCCTTAATTCTGACTATTCATCATAAAACTTCACTGGGAATTTTTTAACCTTAAGTTCGTAAGGAATGAAAGAACCTATTTGATGTTCAGTTTGTCTCAATATTAGTCCGTTATCTAATTTCTTGAAGGTGTAGTTCACTATACATTGGGTCAAGAGTTCGTATTGTGAAGTCTTCTTTTCATCTTTTTTTTATCTCTCTTTCTCATCTTCCTTGGAGTCAGTATCGCTTCCAGGGTTGGTGTTCTGTTTGAAAAAATCTTCCTTCTCTTTTAAATTTTCGCTGTTCGATTGTGGGCTTCCAGCATCATCGAACTCCAGTTCAGAAGGAAGAGTGCTATCGAAGATCTATGTTGTCACCTTAGTATTCATATTGTCCTCGGCGTCATTTTCAAAGACTCCTGAGGCTTGGATATTTAATTGGTCTCTTAACAGATCCATTCTTCGGTTTCCTTTTATATTAAGTAATGTAAATGGTAGTTAAATAAAATTAGATTTCAAATGCGTTATACTCAGATGTTATTTTTTACTATCTCAGCTGCATAGGAAACAACAGCTACTCCGTTTTTTATTATCTCGTCTCACGGCTTCATAGACTTGATAATTTCCATCTGGACCCTCCTCTAAATTACCACCCTTGAAACCTTTAGAGGCAAGTTTGATCGTATTCAGCTGGTTTTCTCGCAAAGGTGATTATTAAGTTGATTTTCTTTTTGATAACTTCTTCATGTCTTATTTGGAGTTAACCTTGAATCTCTCCATGACAGTGACATCGGATTATGTGTTGGCTGGAGGTCGAAGGTAATCGGTTTAACTGGGGACACTCTATCTGTTCATGCCTTTGAATAATATTATTTAAAAGGTGTTAGGAAGTCTAATCTAATTTATAAGACAGAATTGAAATAAATCATCTTCTTTGGTGGAGTTATTTAAACTAACTTATTCCTTTTGATAAAAAATTCTATATTTAAGGCAGTTCTTCGTACCCGTAAAATAAGACGTCAGATGATCTTAAATTGACTTATGCTCTATTAATTGACCTTCGAACCAAACTGTCAAAACTAGGAATTTTCCCAACTGTTGAAGTGTTCTATTGTTCACAGGTAGGGAGGTTTGTATCGAATCTCTCAACTTATTGTCCGTGGACATCAAAACAATTTGATATTTGGATGACTTCCTTTAAGCTGATTGGAGCATTAGAAGGCCTTGAGAGTGTTGGATTTGCGAGCTAATTATCTGATTGATCATTGGCTAAGGAAATGGATTTCTGAGTTGTAATTTAAGACTAGAAACTGGAGCTGCTTGTATTTCCTTATATTACCCCTTGTCTTTATTATTATTGAATAAAAATAGTAGCTTTGTTTCCTTCAAGTTCATTAATTTATTCAAAATTGATGGCGTACAGTTATGTTCCATCCTCGATAAACTCTTCTTCAAAATATTTATCAAGACGGAGCATTTTGCCCAAACAAACTAATTATGTGACCCTTATTCGCTTCTACTTATTAATCTGATCCACTAGCTATTGTATTTTCCAAGAAGATTCAACCTGAAAAGAGTCTTTGAAACGATTCTAAAAGTTGACAACAATATTTAACTTCCTCTCTTGAATTTTCTAAATATTGACAACGTGAATGATATGAACCTTCCTACTCCTGTCCAGCTGAAAAAAGTCCTGAAACTCCTTCCCTTCACACATAAACTTCAGTTTTTCCTTCTGCTTATTTTTTTTCCTGGCAACATTTTATCTGATGACATCAAGATCAGTCTCCTCATCGATCTAGTAACGATAGGAAATCTTATCTGCTGCCCTGAAGTACAAAGTCAACTTATCGCTATTGTAATTATTTGCTTTTTGAGGCTTGACTTCGTCATTAAGATGCATTATTTGCCTTCGATAAGTTAATAAGCATAAATATATCTCAAAACGCTGATTTTTCTTTCATATATCAAAAAATGAATTAAACTTCGGTCGGTAATTACTCACCTCCATGCTCTTACGCTGATTTGCTATTTCTCTCTTGTACCGATCTCTATCTTTGCTGAGCTTTTTCTTGATCTGATTTATCTCGTTGATTGTATTGAACTTGTCATCCATCTTTCTCTTTAGTTCTTGGGTTTGCCTGAACCGACGGTTGTTAACTGATTCGATATTTTTACGAGCTATGTCTTGTTTGATCTATCGCTAGATGTATCTCTAACGAGAAATGTCTTTGATTGCATTTCGGTTGATTTAAGCTGTTCGGAGACGATACTCTTCAAATTTTGCCACATTTTCGAGAAAAAGCTGATCTTATTGATTCTTGTATTATCTAATCTGAAGTTACAGTCAAGGTACCTTTTTTGCATTCTCAGATTTGATATTTCTAACCATTCTATTGAAATTTATTGCTTAGCTCTTGATAAATTATTTATTTTATTTCCGTAGTTCAACTGTTTTATGTTTGCCCTGAAGTCGGCTTTTGATGATTTTCTTTTATTCCTCGTCTGCTCTTTTCTTTATCTATTTGTAGTTGCTGTTGCTATTATTCAACGACCTCAGCTTTTGCTCACGCTGTTATATATTTCTGTTTCTGATCATCTCTGTCTTTTTTATTTTGTATTTTAGTCGTTCTATGTGATCTTTTATTTCCTCGTTTTTAATTTGGCTCAACTATTTTTTATTCTCGTCGACAATTTGCTTGTTTATTGTCGACATCACCTTGGCCCTTTGACTCTTTCGACTTGAGTTTTCAATTGCTTTCAAATATTTTTTGGAGTCCTGTTATTGTTTAGCTCTTATTGCTTGCTTTCTGAGTTCAAGCTATTCTTTCTCTTTCGACCTGATCAGCATCAACCTCTATCGGTTACTATCGGTCGACCTAATAGATCTGTTGGAAACAGAAGTGCGATTAGAACGAGCAGATTGATGGCTTCTATTGCTGACTCCACTGTTATTGTTTCTATAGGACTACCCCATTCTATTTTTCTGAGAGCTGATACTTCTTTTCCTCTCTTGCTACTTCTGATCAATAGCTTTCTTGTTGAAGAAGGTCTCAAGATATTTTTTATTGTTCTTGATAATTTTTTGGTGATGATCTAGTATTTTTTTGACGGCAGGGTTATGCAGCATGGAACCTTGGGCATTTGACAACTTGTAGGTGTATTATCTCTTTTTGATTTATTGCTAGACTTATCGAAATATGTTGTTTTGTCTTTGAATCAAAGTGGTCATCTTCCTGTTGATGTAGAACTACCTTTCCTTTTCTGACATTGCTTTGGTGACTTTTTAGGATTATAGTTTGACGACCTCACGATCGATGGGGAGTAAATCCTCAGGTTTGAAGCCCAAACTGTAGGCAATTTATTGGAAATAGTCGTCGATCTTATTCATTAAGTTTATTATTATAACTTAAACCATCAATAAACAGCTCTCTCCTCTGTATTCCTCATATTTAGTCTTTACAAATCATAAATAGAGTCTGCACAAGAATACAGTTTTATATACATAAGATAAGATATATGAAAAATAGCAAAAGAACAAGTTTATTCAAGCACATTAAAAGATGAATACACGAGTATCAAATCTGAAAAGAAAGCTGGCCAGCAAGAAAGCTGACTCGTCTGATGAGTCTGTCCAGTAACAACCCAAGTATGTCCTGCTTGGAAAGTAGTAAATCAAGGAGTTAGCCAAAGTGTTCAAAGAAGAAGTAGTCAAGGAGTTCAAACCAATCAAAGACATCATAGAATCAATCGAAAAAATAGTGACAAAACCCAATTACAGTTCACAGACTTACATTGCATAGCCAAAGGCAAATGTTTCCGCTTTCTAGGATGCTTTCAATAAATATACACCCAAATAAGCAAGCACAAAATAGCGAGTCGTGTCCAGAAAATAACAGTCATTAACTGATGAAGAATAAGAGGAGAAAAACCATGTTTACTTTGGTCAATTCTAGTAGGATTAATAATATGACTAAGATTCTAACAAAATTGTCAAGTCTGCCAATAAAGCCCGGTCTTCCAAGTAGCTAAACTCTTTATTGAATCAAAGTAAAGTCAGTAGCCATATCAAAGGTGCAAATGGTATTCCTCAAGTAAAAAAGATGAACAAAAGGTATGAACAAGAATATGAGAATGATTGTGCAAACATTAAAAAACTCATCGAAAAAAGGACTGAAGAGGATCGAAATTTCACCTATGAGTAGAAGATCGAGATCATGCATTTAGTGGACAAAGCTCGCAGCTATGGAACCAGCCTGATTGATTTATGCAGGAAAACAGGAATAAATAAGAAGTGGTACCGTAAGTGGCTGGAGCAACTTGACAAAAATGGTTTTGAATATTCCTGAAACAAATGATAGCATCTTTTATTGAATATGTACAACCATTACTTTAAACCCTTTTAATGGCGAATCTAAATATGTATTTTACTCAGCTAGGTTTTATCTCTCGACAATTCAGGACAAGCTATTTGAGGATTGTTGATATTTCTACATTTTTTATCTCATCTTGGAAGCACTTATTTGACTTAAAAGGTGTTCTTATTTAACAATTTTAATAATAATTATATCTTAAGGGAAAATGAGCTTATATGAGACCTAGTAAGTATACGGCTTTTTTGACAGCATTACAAACACTTTCTATGCCTTTCCTACCAAAGATAGCTACATTTAGTTCCTTGAAGAGCTTGAAATAGGCATATCTTAGTCATCAACATCTGCTTAGGATAAAACATCAGAGTATCATGGATAATAGTCTCCCGAGTCCAGCAACGGAGCTTTACCGTAGTGAAGCTTGATATTTTAAATCATTTAGTTTATTGACTTTTGTTGACTATTGTAAATAAACATTTTTTAGTGGGACCCCATTTTTATCTGAGGATAATTAAATATAGCGAGAGGTGGGCTTTCTAAGTATTAAGGTACTTAGGCTGCAAGAGGCAGTATAATATGGATTTCTGCTATATTTAATTTTATTGCTAGCCTGTCCTCAAGGAATCGATATTAAAACATCGCATTCATAAGACAGCTCTATCACTTGAAGATATTCCTTAAAGCTTTCTTCCTCACCGAGTCGCAATCAGATAGCTGTACTTTTGCTTAAAATAAATATTTTCGTAAAGGGCCAACAAATAACAACGCTCCCAATATCAACTGTTATCTTCTGATAAATTTTAGAATGATTTAGGGCCCTTTCTTGCCGTCTTATGATGTTCAAATTCTATTTAAGGCTACAGGCTTATGCTCTTAGTTTAAGATATTGAGTTGAATAATAGCAGCGATTATATAAAAGAACCAATCAAGACAATATTTTTCTTTTTTGGAGGCAAGATAGAAGAGTTGTCTGCCTAACTTTGCCAAAAGTATCAATATATTATTTTGCCGTTTTTCCCCATTACTATTAACTCCGGTTGTTTACTTATCAAATGTAAGGAGGTCTGTTCGGCCTGAACAAGACACAGAAGGCCTATCTCTACACATCACAACTCATACCTACTCTAATCGTTCTCCTTTGCCCGAACTTGCTCAAAATTCTAATCTTTACTCAACTTTTTTACATCATAGTCATCCTCATTTATGTACGTTTCTTGTCGCTCTAAAAAAGTTACTATCCTTACTATAGCTCATAATTATCAAATGTGTCTAAACAGCTTAAAAAAGGGAGATAGCTCAGTATCAGTGCTTTTTTGCTTATCACCATCTACGGCATCATTATCATCAAAATAGGGAAAATTGTCCTCCCTCACTTCATTAATCTGGGCGCTGAATCAAAAGGCTATGAATGGCTCTGCGTCATTCTCAGTTTGATCAATCCATTCCTTTAGGAAATCTATTGGCGTTTGTTCCTGCTCAAAGTATCATTTATCCTATTCCAGACCTTCAAAGACTCTTATGAAAAAGAACACCTCACAAATGTTTGCTACTTGTTTTTCCATTTCACCCTTTTCAGTACTTTTCTAGGCTTTTGGAGAGCACAACCTTTCGTGCTGACTTTCTACAGTATCGGTCGGAGCATGAAACATATCAAATAAAAATACGGAATAATCGCTGCAATCATGACCCATTATGGCATCACTCTAGCAGGCTTTGCTCTTTTGCTCTATTTGAAGCACTTTACTAAAATTCATATCTGATTTTACTTCATGTTTATTAGCACACATATCATATTTGAATGCCAAGCTGAGGATGTTTCTTGAAGACATCTTTCACCCGATGCTCGTCATCGTTTGTGAGAGTTTTGATGGAGTGCTTCAGTTTATTTGTTTTACCTTCAATGCAGTTAAGCAGCTAATTGAGGATGTATGGGAACGTCTATCGGTATGATTCAAAATTTGCTAGAGAAGAGCTCATGCTGGCTAGATTGTATTCGAGGTCTCCTATTTTTTTGTCTTTTTCTGTCATTAGTGCTTTAAGGCTGTTGATATTGTTCTGCTTGAGTCTGAGAGACTCTTCCAGATTTTTTCTTTATGAATTGAAGTTTCCTCCTTTTTTGTCAGAAAGCTAATTTAATTCTTGCTGAAGATCCATGTTCTGAGTCTTAAGGTCATCGATGTGCATGTTCATCAACTTAATATTCTTATCATACTCAAGTTGAGTCTTGTTGAATCTTTCTCTAAGTTCAGCTATCTTGGCATTATGCTTCTCTTTCATTTTTTCGATCTATTTATATTTCTAGACTCTCTGTTATTCAATTTGTCTCAACATGTTGTCTTCAAGTGAGTCATCGGGAACATTAGTGTCGTAGAACTACTTAACTGAGACCATTTTCTCTTTCAGACTAGTGAGGATACTGACCAGATCATTGGGTAGATTTGTATTGGCTTCGGTTGATTCAGAAGGAGGCTCGAATCCGATAGGTTTTTTGACCATGTGTTCCATCTAAATATTTTTCCTGGATATGTCATTTTTCATCCTTTGACATTGCTCCTCCAATTCTTCGTTTCTCTTCATATCCAAAAAAGTACGTGCTCTAGCTCAATAAGATTGAGCTTGTAACTTTCAAGAGTTTTTTTAATCTCATTTTTGCTCATTTTTTCAGCTTCCTTTTAGAACTATTTCATTTTTTCGTTCTTCTCAAACTCACGACGGAGAGTATCTTTCTCATAAGTGATAGCATCAATTTCTTTCTGCTTTTAGTCCATCAAATTTTCATGTTATTTAAGGGTTCTCTTCAAACTTTCAATTTAGGCATTCGCATTACGGTTGTCAGCTTTCAACTTGCTGATCTCAGTATTGAAGAGTCCTCTTGCCCTCGCAAAGAAAAGTTCGAAGTACTCCATGGTAGCTTTTGGGAATTTCTCCATGAAATAGAGATCTAGATATATAAGTTTCTACATTTTCTGGGAGCTTTACAAGCCTCGAAGTAGGTCTTGATATTTTTATTATATTCATTTGTTTTTTCCTTGAAGAAGCTATCAATAAAATCGAGGTTCTCCATTTTTGGTAGTTGATAGAAGCTGTTCGAGAATTTTGTGAACTAATTGGCACATTCTTCAGTACAGAGTGAATAATTTTTCTTCAACCTTTCCTTGAAATCCTTTTACAAAGATTAAAGCAATTTGTTTTTGTATTAGCCTGTTCTTCCAACATCAAGCCAATTTTTCAACTTCTCGTCTAACTTCATCTATATTTTCAACGAAAAAGCTCTGTGGTTTCTCTCAATTATGTTCTAATCGGTTGGCTTATCCAGAAATACCTTACTCATTGCTTCTCTGTACCCAGTCATCATATGTTCGGTTATTTGCCTTGCCTAGGACTCTAAAACTCTTTCTAAAGAAGTGAGCACTTCTGGCACCTTTCCATGGTTGATGGCATCCAAGTATTATCGGACTAGGTTGAGATAGATCTATCCAGTTAAAGGCTTTCCATTGATGAGCTTAGGAGGCAGAGTCTCATAAAAAACTCTTTCAAAATCTTTCATTTTATCCCTGAACTTCTCTCTGAGATCTTAGAAGTGTAAATCCTCAATGTGAGCGAGTCTGTCCTAATCGTTGATGGGTCGAGGGAAGCACTAACATTTTCTCTGGGTGAACAATTTTCTAATTTTTGCCCTAATTTGATTTTTCGGATCTTTGTCATCGTTGCTTACAGGCATGAGAGCTTTTTCCAGATATTCACTAAATGATAGCAAAAATACTGTTCTGTCATTCCTTTGAGATCGAGTGAAAAATCTCTCAGCACCCAATAAAAAAAAGGAAAACACTTTGAAAGGTCATTATCTCCAGCTACTTCTGACTTGATCCTGATATTTTCAGATATTCTGAGCACATACGACATGTTTTCAAGAGCTCGCTCATCAATATGCCCCAATCTAACTAGTAAAAATTGTACGAATTGTAAATGAAAACTGAGGATAGCAAAATCGAGAGTGAAAATATTTTCAAGTCGACGTTAATGTCCCTCTCTGCTTAAAACAATAAATACGCACGGAGTTCAATCCTTCGGTATCCATTATGATGAGAACTGTATCTTAGCTGACTTATACTGGCTCTCCCCAAATCCATAGGCCTTTTGTGCATGGCATGGTACTGGGGCCAATCGCAAAACCTGTCATTCTTTTGAGCAATCTATTAGACAGAAAACTCTTTCCGGATCTTTGTGGACCTGCAACAGTAGCTACTGCTATCTACATCACATCTGGTCTACTTTTTTGTTTTTGATGGCCATGAAAACATCGACAGCTTTTCTCTGCAGTTCAAACTCGTAGGTGATTTTGTTATTCTCATCCTTCTTTTAGTTAATGAGGATGAAGGGGATCGCCTAGGCTCTAAGCACCTTGGTGCCTTTCTACATTTTAAATGAATAATAATAAACAAAATGCAAGTCTGAACTTTATGACCTGACCGAAAATATTCTATTATTAGGCGAGGGGTTTGGGAGAATGAATATTAAATAAAAAAAATATCAAAGTTAATAGCTCAGTTGAGAAAGGAAATGAGCTCCATCATGGTCTTTATCATCAATTTTTATTACTGCTTCCTCTAGTCTCGTTATAAGGATATACGACTGGAGTATTACAATCTCAGCTATTTGATTCTTTAGTGCCATTAGTCCTCCACTCTCGTTCCTTAGCTTTTAAGGTGAGTGAGATTGTCAGCTATTTAAGTGACCAATTGATCAGCCTGGTTGCTCAGGTCTCTCCATGCATCCTCTCTTTCCACCTTCTAGTATGCTATTTTTTCAACTATTTCATCCAGAACAGCTTCGAACTTTTCCTCAAGATTGCTGCTATCCTCATTATAAGCTTGCAATTCATTTTTTTGTTCCCTAATGTGCTAAACTATCTCTTCTCTGATGGACTCGTAATATTTATCTTCTAGTTGCTAAGGTACAAACTCAAAATCTCTAAGGGAGGGCGAGGTTCTGGTTTCTATCTTTTTCTTGGCTTTTGATTTATGTTCTTTTGAGAAACTTTGCCATCCTTCGACTAAAGTATCGTTGTTTTATCGAACTGATTCTTCACTGTATTTGAGAGTCATTAGAGCTTAGTCTTCTTCTGTTAATTTTTTGAAACTTTGCAAGAGGTTCGTGTCCTTTTGGGCTGAACTTTTGGTCTTCATGCGGCTGACTGGTTTTCGATGGCTTATCCTTTACTTTTATTTTCTATGATCCTAGATGATGCCAGTGTACAACCTGAACTCCTTCCTTGGAGGACTGTAAGCCGCACTCCTTTCACCTATATCTCTGACTATTTTTTGCAGCGTCTGTACTTACCCACCAATTTCCGATTAATGATTTCTAAACATATCCTCTATTTCCTTGTTTTTATCCATCAGAAACAATGCGTTTTCTTGCAATTGCTATAATTATTGATTAGTCGCTGTCTCAATCTCATGCTTGATATATCTGAGTTATGGCTTGTCTTGGGGAAAGTATTCAGTTTTACGGAATTATGGACATTTTGTTGATTTGAGGTTGCTGTATCTGGAATATTCTAAACTGTCTTGCGATATGTGCTTTTTCTTGAGTTTATTTGTCAGCAGATCTGCCTTCAATACCAACAGTCCCTAGTCTTTTCTTTCCCTCTCACCTACGAACCACTAATTGACACCCCATGAATCCTTCCTCCTGCTTTTGCGTAGTTGGCCACTTGTGAGGTAATACCTCGAGTGATTCAAATCATTCGAATACATAACAATAATATGCTCATTGAATAACATTTTCAGCCATCGGTGGCAATGGGTCGATATCCTCTTCTGGCTAGCTTCGTGCTCACAATGATGACGAGGGTCAGAATTAAGCTGATAACACAGGTCAGCAGCAAGAATATACCAAGTGATAGCTTGGTGACCTGATTCCACATTGATAACACTTCTTGTGGGACATACATCACTTCCGTGCGTTTATTTCTGCTGTCGAAGGTGACAGCTTTGACTCCGATGAAAGCATGGGTATCTTTCAGCATGACTGTTTAGTGATATTTGTTCTCAATTTAGTCGTAGCTGCTCTTCGGTATGGGAATCATCTGACCCATATGTTGGTTCTCTCCCGATACTTTTTTGGTTGCTGAGACCAGATATGAACCTGCGCAGTTGAGCTATCCCCAAATATTATCAAGTGATTCTGTGACAAGCATAAAGTAGGAGACTGATTGAGTGCATGGCTTGCCATCACAAGTGATCGGGCTGAACTCAACTTCTACCTTGCTGGCATCCATGATGTAGTAATCCAGCAGACCATTATTGCCAGCTTTTATTCTGCTCTTACTGGTTTTTTCATTGTTGTTAGGAGTCACTGCTATGGTGAAAATGGAGCCTATATCTTGCTATCCTTCAATCTTGATGTGGATGGTCTTACTGCTTTTTTTGGTTTTTATCAGCTTTCTCTCATTGCTGTTGTCTATCTCTTCTCCAACCTCGTATATTCCTTTCTGGAACTCCTTGGCATCATTGGTATAGTACAACGTAGGTACAGATGCATCGCATTTTTTGAAGCTAACTTCCAGATACTAGCTTTCAGGTCTGTCAACAACCAAATATATCACCTCTTTTGGGTGCAGGTTAATCATATACTCGAATCCTAGTGGTAAGTAGACCATTTCTTTGTGGTTGACAGAAGCTGTGATTTCCAGGTAGCTCAAAGTATATATCTCCACTTAGTACAATTAGTATTTTCCTGGGAGTTCATAAACATGGGTTAGGGTTTCTCCAATATAATTCTGATTCTTCTTAGGGGGTAGCTCAGGTTTGAATTACTACTTCACCTCACGATTGGAAGCAGAGGGGAAGTAGAAGAATTTGACGTCATATTCATTTTTGGAGTTTGCTGCATCGAAGCCAGATCGAACTGTTGAGCTGAGGGTCAGATAAGCGTGGCTTTCTTTTTGTTTGTTGTGATAATAGAAAGTATGTGGGATGTCAGGTAGCATTTCTTTTTTCATGACGATGCCATCTTCTAGCACCACTGCGCTTCTGTCCATGCTGTAAGAGATGAGGTAGTCAGTAGGTTTGATGTCAAGGGAAACCACTTTAATGTGGATGTATCTCAGCATCTTTTTCTTGGATAGGCGAACCGGTTGATAAGGAGTTCGCATGTTGGCCCAGTCATCAATATCGCCAGCAACTGTATCCTCTTCTTTGTCCTAGTTGTTATGCAATTATAAAGCCTCAAGCCTGATGTCCTGGTAATCTTTGTCAACTGCGTTGAAGGTTGAGTTATACAGCAAATTATTTGCATCAACAATTTCCACCCTACAGCTGCCTTCCATCACTCTGAAGCTCACCTGAGTGTTTTTGTCGTATTCGACATTCATTAGATATTTATTGTGGCCGTTGGCTTTTTCGATTCTGTCATTGATGACTGCCATTTCTTTGAGTTAGATTTCAGTCTGACTTGTTCGGATGTTGATGGATAGCTGGACATCTTTACTGAAGGCATAGACCCAAATGAAAACTACGCAGCGATCGCAGGCAGTTTTGAAAATTTCATAGTTTTTATCTACAAACACCTCAAGTGAATTGATTGACTGTTGTTCTGTTTTGAGGTTTTAGATGGCTCCTTGACCGACAACCTACTCTAGCTTTTTCTTCATTTTCAGTTAATTGTTGAGCCATTTGCGCTTTTTATCCAAACATTATGTGTAATTTTCCTCAGAACACTCCATGACCTTGAACATGGGAAAACCTCGAGCCCTATAAAATTTGATTGAATAGTCCCGCTAAGGTATAAACTCATACCATGCAGTCTCTCCTTCCCTCAAATTGGCAACTTACAAATCATCCATCTTCAGCCGGGTGAAACCTCCCATGTAAGACGAAAATTCGAAGTATAGCTTGACAAAGGTCACTGCTTTGAAGGTAATCTTAAGAGAGGTGAACTCCAGCTGTAGTTTTTAGCTGTTGAGAATCATCTGAATGCTGGAAATAGGCAAATGGGTCTCAACATCCTAGAAGTAGAAATCTGACCCACTGTGTCCTAATTTATACTATGCGTTGAGACTCATCAGAGAAGCGGTTACATTAGCTCTTCCTACTTTATAATCCGTGAAGAAGGTCAACTCAGATGATTTCATGAAATTCTTCAATTATACAAACATCGTATTCTCTTCTCCAGCCTCCATTACAATCATGAAATTTGTATCCTCAGGTGCCTCAATTACAGTGCTACTCACCAATACTTTATAGCTCTTCACTAACGCATTTTCACTAAAATCCAAAGATTCAGGGTTTGCAACATTGACAGTCATGAGGATGACACAATGCGGCCAGCATTATTTCATGACTTATGATTGACCTGGAATTTTGAATTGTTGATAGCCAGACAAGTGAGCTGGTGTATTTTTGGGGTCAGGAATGTGATGGGTCCATGGCCAATTTTGAGGATTGATATTATTTTTGCTGTTGTAGATGACGTAGTCCAAGTATATGTTTTTGTTTTCGCTGGTGAATAGCAAGTTGATGGTTTTAGCTTTTTGGCGAGGAATGAAATAGAAGTGGTTTTTGACTGACAATTCATTGATTTAGAAGGAGTTCCAGATTGAATCCTCAATCAAGATGACAGATTCTTCATGAAGCAGGGTAAGAGATTGTTCAATGCTTTCCTTGCAATCATTTGTCATTGCGATTTCCAGCTAACAATTGATGTCCTCACACAAACCTGCAACTTACAGCTACTCGCCAATATCGATGGCTTAATTGTTTCTAAGAAGCTTCTTTTTGATCACTTTGGGAACTTCTCCATATAGTCCATCAGTGTCCGTAATTTAAGAAATAGAGACGAGAATTTTGCACCTGTTTTTTTCCAAATTATCAGAAAATACATTGACAACAGTCTTCTCTCTAGGGTCATACTCCAACATAAACTTCTTCTGGGTCATGGGTTGATATTTCTAGTAATGCGTATTAGTAGCATCCAACCTAACAGACGACTCAGAGGTGGTCACAATTAAGGTCATGTGAACGAAGTTGTCAACAAAACTGCCTAATTTTGTAATTGTGATTGTGAAATGGTCAGATAATATATCTTTTTTGGAAAATTAGAGATAGCCATCTGAACCTTTGCGGGTTGCTCCGTCTTGGTTGCTGACTGTCAACTGAAGCGAGTTAGTAGGACTAATCAAGTTGAAGTAAAGATGCGAGTCGACCTCGCTAAAAGTAGAGTTGGTAACAGTAAAACTAACAGCTATTTAATTGACCTCATTATCAAACATGTATGAAAATTTCTACCCAAGAGCCACTTTCAGGCCTCCACTGCTTTCCACAAATCTTACCTTGAACTCCGTCTTCTCTAAACCAACCACTCCTAGAATCAAGGCTTGAGCCTGTTCTTCACTATTTGCCAATTTCATAGGATATTGCTGATTAATAACGAACTGATGGCAGCTGGCGGTAGGCAATTTGCATCTTTTGTAGTTTTGGAAATTGGCATAGATCATGACGTTTTGAGTGTTGACTAGGATTTGTGTCACCTTTCCAGGTGGCATCAATCTTTTGAAAAAGAGTTACTATTCATAGTCGATGGTTGCTTCAATTTCATTATATTTTACTGCGTAGAAAATAAGATGGTTTTTTATGTGCTGATCTTTCAGATCAAAGTTGAAATTGCAAGGTTTGCATTATTTTGTTGATTTGATCTCAATTTCGCAGCCTGTGTGCAATGAGCAAGATGCAGTATTTGTAAAATACTGTTGTTCAGGTTTGGTCAAGAGGGCTATATCTTTGTCACCGCCCAAAATCTCATATTTGATCTGCGGCTTGACAAAATATTTGGTGAGTTAGTTGGGTATGCTACTGAAGTAGACGTCGTCGAATATGTCAATTTCGAAGTTGTCAACATCAGTGACTGAAAATTAAATGAAGATGGTTTTGTTGTCCTCTTTGTCGATGAGGAACTAGAAGTCTATGAATTTGTAGCCTTAGTAGTGAGATTTAGTGATGCAAAAGGCTAAATCGTATATTTTCTGACCCTGGAAATCAAGCTTGTCTAAATGTAAAGCTGTTATCTATGTGCTCTTGTCTTCAGCTTTGGCACGTCCTTAGACTATGATGCTGAATGGTATGCCATTGCCTTCGAAGATCCTTGCAGACACCTGCATTTGCTTTTTGAACTCCATCTATGCTCCATACACATTCACTTTGTGATGACCGTATGTCTCAATAAAATCAACAACAGGCACCCCATCTTTCAGCATTCCTTGGTGGGTCTTGACAATAGCTCTCAAATTAAAATTGTCATCTTTGCCACTTTGGATGAATAGATAGCGATCTTTTTCCTTAACTATAGGTTTCAGTCCAAAAACTACACTATTGCTACCAAGTTCTTATATTTATCCCAATTGGAAAGCATGTACATTGGAGAAGACTGTTATTTATTTTGCTCTCAGTTGCTTTTCTGATAATTAAGAGAACAGTTCAACAATTGTGTTGAATGATTCTTTCTGCAGTTTGAGGATCTAGCCGGGAACAGTCAATTTTTTACTCTGATGAGTGTTGTCTCCTTGGAAAGCGTATATGATTCTTTGAGATATAAGTAAGTCGGAATTGCATTATGCCGAAATGCACTTTATCAATATCTTCACCTCCTCCGTACTGTGCTCGATGACGCACAGGTTGCTCATATACTTGAATTAACATTCGACGCTTTCCCCATTCTTGTTGGTCATTGTGATGTCAAATTAACCTAGAGAGGTGCCTTTGTATATCATTTACACATTGACCATCAGCGCCCAATCATGATGCTCCTCCAGAACCTGCGTATACTATTTGGTTCCATTTTATTGCAAGTTGAGTTCGATGACATCAACAGTCGCTATTCCTTTCTCTGCTGTTGTGAGACAGAGAAGGACTAATGTCAGGGTTAGTTTGTACATGATACGTAATATGATTATTATAGAAAGTAGTGAAAATTATAAATATTAGGTCAGTAGTTGCTGTAGTCTTTGTGAGGAGAACGGGGGATGGCATCATGCCGAGATTTACGTACTCCTGGGGAAACTGCCTTCTATACTGCACCTCGGCTGCTGCGGACTCCTGATTTGGTGTCTTTTGTTTTTATCTATTTCTATCGGGATTTATAGAGACCTTTTGACATCTTAGGAGATAAGTATTGTGAAGTTCGATGAGTTGAAGGTGTTTTTCTTGGGTTTTTGGCTTTCTATCCTTTTTACTCCTATTCTTTTTTCTTTCTTAGCCTGTATAAATCTGCTCTGAGCTCCCTCTTCGCCACGCTTCTGGGAGTCTAGCATTTGGATTCTTTCATCTTTTTTAGGTAGTACTCTTCCTGCTCTTTGTAGTCGTACTGCTTTCCTTTATTTTTGATAGATAGTAAACTGGTTTAGTTTTCCTAGTCGACTTTCTCGGGAATGATTTAAAAATTATCCTTGAGCAGATATACTTCTTCATACCCTTTGACTAGTCTGCCAAAAAAGGGGCAATCTTTGACATAGGGTGTTGCCATTTTGTATAGGATCTCGATTGCAAAGAAATGATGTCTTTAAGCCTATATCATCCTTTTCTCCTTTTTTACCATATTTACATCATCTTCAAAGGACTCAATCCCTGTACTCTACTCATACATATGCCCCAATCTCAGCTCGGTCGATACTGTGAAGTGTGTCAGAGAAAGCATAATGGTGAGTTCATGCAGAAAGAGCAAATTCACATAATCCTATTTTTTCTTGCCTCGATTGAGCTCCTCGAGCATTATGGGGCCAATCTTCATGATAGAGCCTATAATGAATTATTTCAGATATTTTTTGGATTCTGGTGAGGTGACTTCAGTTTTATCTTGTTTTGTGCTGATGATTTTTCCCAAACAGGAACGAGCTTGGGTCTGTTATTTCGAGTGAAAGGTTTTGAAAATATTTAGAAAAATTGATCGTACTTCGTCATCAGATTGGCAATTCATTATATTGTTCCAATAGGAGTTTTTTATTTATTTTTAGCTAATTTAAGTGTTGGGTTCAGTCACACATCGCTGAAGTTCTAAAAAATCTTCGTTAAATTTCTATCCCATCGAGTAGTCGCAAACAGAATTGATAACGTTTTAGAGTAGACTGAAGGCCTGAGAGCTCTACTGGAGGGATTCGTGATGTTGAACATTGAGGGCGTAAACCCCACAGAGTTGCAATTTCACTCTGATCATTCGCATGTGCAAGTTGATTATTTACAGTTTGCGAGTCTCATAGTCTAGCTCTGATTTTTGCAACAATTCGAGGATATTTTTGAGCTCCTTGTCGGCCAATTTCATGTACTAGCAAGCCTTTATGACTTCTTTTTTGGTGCTAAAGCAGCATGCCACATTGTTGAGCAGGCTGAACTCGAAGTATAGATCTTCCTTGAGGGTATGTTTGGTGATAGGCCTGTGCGGATTTTTGTATATTTTATAGGTGCGGTAGACCTTCAAGAGTTGATTGAGCATGTGATCGAGTTCCTTTCTGTTGTTGGAGTATGATTCCATGGCATCTTCGAAGGAGGTCATTATGCAAACTATTTAGCGTTTGAGCTAGCGTTACTGCGAAACGTTGTCCGCGCTGTCTTTGTTCATCACTTAGCTTTGGAATTATATATTATAGCTAGCTTTGTTTATATTCGTGCCGTCGAAAAAAAGTGACGGTGTCGTGCTCACAGCAATTGCCAAGTTCATCTTGGCTCCTCCACTTGGATCCATCTGATTCTGAT
>Ga0100402_1002615_pt1 | contig 20070 bp, 24 predicted proteins | sample CryGeyme20150102_FD_80419 | JGI IMG/M metagenome (GOLD analysis project Ga0100402, IMG submission 80419) | Groundwater microbial communities from Crystal Geyser aquifers in Utah, USA - Crystal Geyser metaG 2015-0102 | ecosystem: Environmental > Aquatic > Deep subsurface > Groundwater | place...
CACCCCCCACCCCAACCCCAACCCCAACCCCAACCCCAACCCCTGACAGTTTGGTACGCAATGACATATCATATTAATTATTTAATGGTAAATAACATGCAAAATTGTGAGTTCCTCATCGACCTTATCAAAAAGAAAAAGCAAGAAGATGATTCTCTACCCTACAAAGGTTCCTCTAAGAAGGAGTAAACCGAGCTTCTTCGAATCGAGAATGAGTGCTACATAAAGAGAATTAAGTAAATTATGGAGAAATGTCAAAAAATACATTACTAGACCATACTTTAATCATGATCCCTAGTATTCAATCAATCGATCAATTACTTCAATGCTTTTCACATATTTCAATTATCTCTTTAAGCTTCTTTTCCATGTCCTTCAAGTCCTCCATCTTCTTTGCCTTATGCCTGTCTTTCTACCCTTTCCCTTTCTTCTTACCATCATCAGTATTTCCCACCAATTTTTTGGGTGCCTTAGCATCCTCTTCTACCTTTGACTTAGGTTTTTCCTATTTTTTGATACCGACTGTTTTTTTTTGCTAAGTTCGAAAGCTCACAACATCTCTCTGAATACCCAATCGATTTTTTCTCTTATTGACAATTTATTGATAGGCAGCCATTGGAAACAGCTAGCTTTCAAGTTTCTATAGTTTCAATTCATTCGTGTGTCCGTTGCTTTTTTAGTTTATGTAGGGGTGATAAGAAGGTTCTTTATGTTCGGGCTTGTGTTAGTAAATTTCTCTGAAGAGCTTTTTTGCTATTTCGTCCTTACAATCAGCATAATTGTCAAAAACTCCCACCTCTTTTTCTCTGGCCAAATGACTCCCTCTGGCCTCACTCTGACTCAAAGATATATGACTTCTGACCCCGCTCACGTTATTATTCTTGAAATCGCTTCTGGGGGTATGAACTGCCTGGACTGATTCTGACCACATTTGGGGAGACACACCTTGGTAAGTAAAAGTGACGTTGGTCTTGGGAGCTGAATTCGACCTGACTGAGTACTGCACTGACTATGAACTTTGGAGGCGTGAGTCATGATACTCGATTTTCTGGGTCGCAACTGGTGTGTAGAGGACAGACGGGTTGTACTATGAGTTTGGTCGATCGTTATAACGAACGAGGCTAATTCCTCTCTTCTTACGATGGTACTCTGTCATTCTGATAAATTTTATAGCTAATAATTATTTATCATTCCTATAGCTATCTCTTAAATGATTATTCTGATAGCTAACTTCTATTAGTTGATCACTCCTAAAGCTAGACTTAGACGTGGTTAAACTCTCTAACCTGGACATTCCTCTCAGGGTGAGCAGCTTTTTGTTTATCAGTGCTGATGGTCAACCCTTTAGACCATCTCAACCTCTTCTCGTATTCTTCTCTCGTTGGGTTTAACTTTGCCTTCTCCATTACCTCAATTGTTGGTTGAAGAATCTGGTGCAGCTCAGAATCATGTTCTATATTGCATGTGAACGACTACCCCTCAGCTTCCTTGGAACGTTCATTGATAGTTTCCATGTAGGTAGTCGATTCATATTTTTCCTTGTCTGCTATGCTATCCTGAAGGTAAGGGTTGACCCTTCTCAGCTCAGCTTTGAACTGTGCGAACACTCTCTGATTGTTGAGCTGTAAATTTTGATGATGATCTGCTATCCGATTGAAGTAGTCCTCCATGTCGATCATTGCAGTTATTATTTAAATATTTGACTCCGAAAGGAAATATAAGAGAATATGACTGTTTCAATAGTTTTGACATCCAACCGTGCATCAATAGTATTGAAGAACATGTTTGATGCTGGAAAAATGACAGTTCTAAGACTGCTGATGGAATGGCAAATTGACCGTTTTTGTAATAGTTAGAGAAGAACAATGAATAAAATTAATGAAAGATTGACTCGATATGGAACTGCTGAACATATATGGTCGGATTTAGCATTTTTATTGACATCATCAATATTGAAGACCTTCAACGATGGTCACAAGGCGAGTTGGCTCGAACATTTCTCTCCCCCAGCTTGAACTCTTTTTCCGGCGTAATTATTTAGGGTGTTGGTGTTATTCCTTACCCTTTTGACTTGCGAAGTACTTTTTATTGATCCTGACCATTTTTGTGAGACCGGCATTGCATCCAGTTAGAACGCTTCTTCCCAGTTAATAAGCCTACCTCCCAATCGCATACAGGTACTTTCGATCCAACTTTGCCTTCTCACCCTCGAATTTCTCCTCTCCTTCACTTTCCCAGGCACATGCCGGCTGTCTGTGCTGTTTTGGGTCACATTCATCAGATATGGAAATGAGTCCTCCCATACGACATGGAAATTCAGGGGTACTTGAGAGTGCAGCAGCAGAATTGAACTTTGAAAGTCCCGAGTGGCGGATTAGTTGGAAGGCAAGGAGCAGCAGGGCCAATAGAGGGAGCACACAGGATATTGCGTGGGCCTCCATGATAGTGCTATTCATGAAGTAAGTAATTAATAGTTATAACTCACAAATATAGCTGCTGAAGCCGTAGACTAACTGCTTTAGGAAATCACTATAAAGGCGGTTGTTGTTGAAAATGATGGGTATAGTTGCTAGAATGAGAAGGTATATAGGTTAAATGATTGATCACTCCCTGTTGACAAGGTTTTCGGCATCAACATTGGTACCTCTGGCAGCTTTTCCCTTGCGGCCCTGGACCTTCTCGGTGGCCATGGTGAGGATTCTTTTGTTGGGATCGTGCATTTCGTTGAGCTTGTTGTAGTCAACGTTGGGGCGTTGGATGACCTTGATCTTGCGGATCTTGACGTTCTTGACGGGGTAAATGGGGGAAACATCCTTGGTAATCTTCTTCTCGACAACCTCGCTGGTGAACATCTTAAGGATATCAGTGATGTTGGCCTTGGCGACGTCTTTTGCGATGATGTCGTTGATTCTCTTTCTGATGATCTTCTGTTGGGAAGAAAGGGCGTAGTTGGTCTTTCTCTTCTGGCTGGGAGACTCCTTGGTGAAGGCGATCACGAACACTCTCAGGACATATCCATCCTGGGACTTGACGTCAGAGACAGCCTCGATGAGAGTCTTTCTCTTCTTGATGAGGGAGCAGACTTCATCTCTAGTGGTGTCAACACCGTAGAAGCTGGTGACGGCTTGTCTTCCTTCAGTCTGGTCGACAATGAGCTTGACTTTTCTCCAGTGGAAGCTGTCCTGGTTGGGGGCCAAGTCAGCCTGCATCTGGGTGACTACTCTACCGCGAATGCTATCTTCGACTTTTTCTGAGTGGATGACGATTTACTCAAACCCTGGGTCCTGTTGGCGCAGGTGTAGCCGAATGACTCAGACTGGAAGGGGGCGGGGGCTTTAAGTTCGAACCATTCCTTTCTGGAAAGGGGGTCAGCAACTTTCTTCTTCTGACCTTTTTTACCGTATTGCTTCTTGCTCTTTCCTTGGGCCATGGATAATATTAATTATTTTATGGATTAAAATATTCCAAATATATAAATTCTAAAAAATACTAACTCCAACTCTTCCCGAAGAGCCATTCTATCTCCTCCTTCCTCTTTCCTGCTCACCTTCCATCATAATATCTTTCACATATATGTCATAATCCAAAGCAACAATTGAGTGAATTTTTGGCTCTGTGTATTTTTGAGGTTTTGAACTTGTGACCTGAGGTTGCATTTTTCGGGTGTTGATTGGAGTGTATAAATTTAATTATTTTTGAATCGAATAGCAATGGCAGCAGTCATAAAAGTAAAACATAAAAAGAATTATGAGTGGAACCAGGATAAAAAGTATGTCTATGTTCAGGTTCCCCTTCCCAGCCATTCTTCCCTTAAAAAAGTTGATCTTTACTTGTCAGACCTTATTCTCCGAGTCACCAGTCTCTAAAAAAATCAAACCCAAACTCTTGATCTGGCACAGGAAATCGATTGCCACTCTCCCGAAAACAAGTTTATCCTCTCCAATGGACTCCTGCACGCCACTCTCAAAAAAGCAACCCCTGATTCATAGTGGCCACAACTCCTTGTGGAGGGCATTTCTCTGGAAGAGTTGCGAGATCGACGTAAGGAAAGTTCGCGCCGCCAGGAAGAGCACACCAAAACGGTCGAATAGAACAAAAGCAAAATTCGAATCGACTATGAGCAAAAGGCCACACGCGAACTCATGCGATTTGAGGGAGAGGAGAGGTAGAAGCTCGAGCATAAGAAGCGAGTTGAGAAAGAGTAGGCCATCAATAGTGTCTTTTCCAATGTCAACTAAAAAACAGGAGCATTCCAGAAGGAAAATAAGGAAGCAAAGAAACAGGAGCTGTAAAGAAGCGAAAATGTATGGAAAGAGAAAGAGCAGTTAGCCCTTACTATGCTGGAGAAAGAATAGGCTGAGGAAATAGCACGCAGATAACAAGAAAGGGTTCAGAAAAATAAAAGTAAAATCATAGAATAGGTTACCAAAAAATACCAGACCTAAGCATCCCCTGTTAAAACTCAGGAGAGCATGTTTACCGCTGAGGACATATAAAAGTATGACGAAATGAGGCAAAATGTGTAAGAAGGCATTTAGTACTAAGAAATTCCTATAAGAAAGGCTGCGACACAAAAGGTAAACTTCACAGAAAGGATCCATAGGAACCTTGCTGCCAGAGATACTTTCTATAAGGAACCTCCGATGCCGAAAAATCAAAGTAATCGTATTACCAACGGGGATGTTTAGTAGAAAAATCCTTTGTGGCTGAAAGACAAAGGAGATGGTTTCCTCAAGGATAAAAATTATATCTCAGCAATCGAAGCCTACTCCGAAGCCCTCAAAATTGATTGCAAACTATTTGGTGCAGTCCTGAATCGAAGTGTTTGCTACATGAGGATATTCAGGCTTCAAGAAGCCATCAATGATAGCGAACAAGGGTTGATTCTCCTACAATCTCAGATTTCAGGTGATTAAAAGGAACAGGTTCATTCTCGTCTAATTCTGGCTAAGCTTAAGACGAGGAAAGCAATTTGTTGTGCATGGAAAGGAGAACTTGATGTTGCAAAGAAATAACTTAGCTAAGTATTGGAGTTGGACCTCACTGATGATATCAAGAAACAAGTAGGTGGTTGTCTGGAATAAATAAAGAACAGATAAATTTCAATTCAGAGTAAATCAAAGGGCGATGAATAAGTACGAGTCAACAACCATGAAGCAGCCGTTTAGCACTACAATCAAGCGATATAAATAGATTAAAATTAGTATGCTATTTCGAACAAAGTCTTGTGCCTAAACAAGCTAAAAAAATTTAAATAGGCGGCTTAGGAGGCATAAAAGTGCATCAAAAGATTATCTTTATTCAACATCAGCCCATCTTTCGTTCAAAATAAAGAGGACAAGCAGGCCTCTCTGATACTGTTGAAGCTCTACTATCGAAAGGCCAAAGCTCTTGAAGAAATGAACAACCTAGAAGAGGCATAGGAAAATGTTAGAAAGGGTCTCACAATCAATTCCTAGGACAAAGACCTCCAAGACTACTTGAAAGCTTTGAGGAGAATGCAGAATAAGCAGGTGATTGCCAAGCTCAAAGAGGAGGCAGCTACTTTTATTAAAGCATCAAAGATAAAAGAAGCTCTTGAAAATTACTCGAAGTGCTTGAAAATGTTAGAATAAGCTGAAGACATTCAAGAGTATTTGGCTGTCCTTCAAAATCAATGCGTTTGCTATCAAAAAATAGAAAAATTTGATGACGTGCTCTCGATTTGCATCAGAATTTTGAAACTTGTCAACAGATTAGAATAAAAAATTCTTGAGTTTGGAGTCAAGAAAGAGGCATCGATAGGAAAAGATGACCTCAAAAAAATATCTGTCCGAACTCTCCTCAGGAGGGCTAATGCATACATTAAGACACATCAGTACTACAACGCCAAGTCTGACCTTGAGAAAGCTTTTGAGATCAGCCCTGACGAGTCAATTAAGAAAGAACTCGATAATATCAAGATCCGGCTTTCAGCTTCTTCCTGATATGATTGTTTATACATCAATATTAAAATAATCCGAGGAGCGTTTTATCGATGAATTTCCTTCCTAAGTGCCAACAATTCCCATCGAATGACATAAGATCAGTGTTGGGGATATTCTAGATAAAGAGAAAGAGGTCTATTTCTGATCAATTTTGATCATAATTCTAATAACTTAAGATGAAAAAGCACCAAGGCTATCAAAAATTAGAATCTTATGAGGAAAGGGTAATAACATTTGTTGAGGCTTGTTTTGGAGGGATATTTCATCGAGGAAGGTTCAAGTATTTTTAAGCAGGTGGATCGCTTTTTTAGATATAATTTAGTTTCATGTCATAGTTGTCAAAATTTTTAGACGAACCCAGCACAGTAGCAAATTCAGAGAGCTATGCCATCAATAAATTGTGTCACCTCAAGAAGAAGTGTAGCAAAATCAGCAATACTATTCAGACAGAGGCCTCTATTATGGAGTGGTTTGAGTCCAAAGGAATCATCCAAGGAAATCCTTAGGAAATACAAAATCTATACAAAAGCAGCCTAAAACTGAAAATGACACAAAAAGTAAGAAAAATGTCGGCTCCTTGTGAGAACGCCATTCTGCTTCGAAGAATATCGAAGGATTTTGGCACAGTCTGTGCATGAGCATGATATTATCTTCATTTAATTTTTCATCATCTTTCCCTTGACTTACATTCCCTATAGGTCCAGTACGAGACATGAAGCATAGGGGAACTGTATTTCACGGCTTTTGGCATTCGAGAATATCAACCAACTTCTTTCTCTAAAAGGGAATCAAAACAGCAGTCTTTGAATACACTCTTTCTTTGTAAAAGTAAGATAGCATCGAACGTGACTGTCTCATGGATCACTTTTGCCTTTTAGAGGAATTGATCGGGACGAAAATTGTAGGATAACTTTGAACATGTAAAAGAATAAAGGCTATATGGGCTTTATCTCAAAGTAAACCAAGTTATGAGTTATTAAGCAAGGAGTTAAAGATGCTGGGTGAAGCTGCTCTATTTTTGCTTGATCACTCCTACTTGTTGATAACAGCTGGTGGTTGTATCAATGGAGGAAGTTAAAATGGAATCAAGCAATGGATCAAGGGATGGCAACTGAAGGAATTCGGAAGGTCTAACAACCTTATCTTCCAGCGGCAAGGCTGAAAATCCATTAGATATTAGAGAAAGGTATGATAATCGAATGCTACTTAAGTTTACTTGCCGACTAAGATACAGTTTAGGCAAAGATTATGACCATCATTTGGTAAGCTGCCTGCCCATCAGCCACAACCTAATCTCCTGGGTTCCTGCCCCAATCTCGTACAACTTTGCATCTCTCACCAGCCTTCCAAGAGGGTACTAATTGATGTAGCCATTTCCACCGTAGGCCTGCAAGGCATCAAGTGCCACCTCCGTACCGCACTTGGAAGCATAATAAATTACACTTGCGCAATCCAGGTTGCTCAGGTGTCCCTCATCAACAACTTTGGTACAGCTATAGAGCATTGCTCGAGAAGATTGCAGCTTGGTATACATTTATGCTATCTTGCCTTGCATTAATTGAAAAGCTCCGATAGGCTTGCCAAACTGTTGCCTGGTCTTCAAATAGTCTTGAGCCAAGTCAAAAGCGTTTTGCATGATTCCCACAGGTCCTGCTGCTAAAATAAGGCGTTCATAGTCAAGGCCGCTCATCAACACATAGACTCCTTGGTTTATTTGTCCTAAAACATTTTCTTAGGGAACTTCCACATTTTCAAAGACAAGCTCTCCAGTGTGCGAGCCTCTCATGCCCAATTTATCAAGCTTCTGGGCAACTGAAAATCCTTTGAAATTTTTTTCGACAAGAAAAGCTGTGATACCCTTGTCTTTGAGTTCAGGGTTGGTCTTGGCGTAGACCACCAGAACGTCAGCATCAGGTCCGTTGGTGATCCACATCTTGGTACCATTCAGTACGTATTTATTGCCTTTCTTCTCTGCCTTCAGTTTCATGGAAGTAACATCTGACCCAGCACCTGCTTCTGACATTGCGAGTGCTCCAATGTGCTCACCGGAGCACAACTTGGGAAGATACTTTCTCTTCTGCTCTTCAGTGCCGTGTCGGGTAATCTGCGCCAAGCAAAGAGCTGTATGAGCTCCATATGAGAGGGCAATTGATCCACTAGCTCGAGAAAGCTCTTCCATAATCATTGCATGTGCTGTATAATTGAGCTCAGAGCCCCCGTACTCCACAGGTGTGGTCACTCCTAAAATACCCATTTATCCGAACTATCTCCAGAGGTGATGAGGAAACTTGTCATCTTTATCAGTTTTGTCAGCAAGAGGGGCCACCTTTTCCTCTGCGAACTTGCGGATAACTGAGTGAAGATCCTGAATTTCAGGGTCGAAATTGGCGATTCTGTGGAAGTTAGTTGAGAACTTGTAGACAGAGCGAGTGATTAATCTCATTTTTATTATTATCAACAAGAGGAGTGATTAATCTATTTGCTACTGGCAACGACCAGAATGCCTATATTTTCAGATGCTGCTAGGAAAATCGGAAAACTGTCAGAAGGAAAGGAGACAGATACAGATTTAAACAGGAGCCCTATAATTTTATCTACTATATTGATTCCAGTCAAAAATGATTCCCCTTGACGATTGGACACCCCAACTACCTCCCAGGAAAACAAGTACCTAACGTTCCTTGCCCCTCAAAACCCTCCTCAATCATCACCTCTCCACATCTCCACGCTCTTATCAATCCCCGGAAAGTTCACATCCGAGACCCCCAGGACCCGCTTCCAGTCTTTAATCGGTAGATATTCAAGCCCAGCAGTCAGCTTCTGCGATAGAGGTGAGCATATACGGCAGACAATACTTGATTGAGGAGTGGGGGGACGAGGAATGCCAGTCAAAGTTGGAGGAAATGATGACGGACGGTGCCTTGTCCAAGTAGACAAAAATAAGCATAAAACTGATTGTCGTGAAGAAGCTTGCTGATCTTGATTTCAAGTATCAAGCACTTCTTAATAAAACGGTGAGATAGTTCGAAACCCTCAAGCAAACCCAGCGCTGACTCGGCTTTTCTCAACGTTCTCCCTTGATATTTCTGCTCTGACTGCTATTTTTTTATCAGTTGACCTATCAATTAGATTTTCCCGGTGTAGGACTTTCCATCGATAAAATACTTCCTTTGAACAGTAGTATCCCCATTCAAAATTTTACATATCCATTTACAACATCATAGGTAGGAGTATGAGCACTTGAGCAAAAGTTCACACTGCCAAAATTGCCCTCAAGTCTTTTTCTAGAACAGAATCAATTTTTTCCTGCTTGCCATTTCGCCATTGTTGCTCCCCCCAATCGAACCTCTGAGGACCAGAAATAGTGCTGCTGTACCACAGCTGCCGGTTGGGAGTCTGCGTGTTGATTACGATTGTGTGTGGACCCTTTCGGACGGTCAGAATGCTGTTGGTACTGGACAGGTCAATATCTTCGCTGGTGTTCTAGACCAACTCGCTGAGCTGCTCCATCTTCTAATGAGCAATCAGAAGAAACTATTTTTCTGTGAGCTGGGTGAAGATGTTCGAGCAGAGAAGCTTTCTGAGCATAATTAAATATCATATTCAGACCTACCTAATAATCATTTTTTCAAACCTTTGCATCGAGGACATTCAGCCTCAACCTCCACCTCCCGAGTCACCACGACCACCTTCTCAACTTAAACGATCTTTTCAACTTCCACGGGAATCTCCACCTCAACTATCCTCTCGATGTAGACAGGTTTCTCTACTTCGATTCTCTTCTCAACCTCCACCTCAACAATGAACTCTCTATCTACAGGAACTTCGACCACCTTCTAAATTTACTTCTCCCTGACTACCTCCACAGGAACCTCTACTTCCACTATCTTTTCGATCATTATGGGGACCTCCACTTGTTTGCTCTCTTTATACTCTGCCACTTTTGACTCAATTGCCTTCAGTTGTATAGCCAGTAGTTGCTGATCGACAGCAAAGATTTCCTGGTACTTTAAGCTTGTTGCTTCACAGGTTAGCAGGTTCGCGATGCGCGTTAGAGACTGACTAAAGGTTTGGAGGGTTTATCTGAGATGATTGAGGTCGGCTTCAAGGGCTTTTATTTTTTTGGTATAGAGAAAGATAAGCTGAACTGGTTTAGTGCTTCCTTTATTTCCTAGTTCAGTGAGGTTGTAGATCACCTATCGATTCTAGGTTTCATCTTTGTTCATTGTCTCGTTTATGATATAAAACAAAATCGGGTCAAATAATCAAAAACCCTTTCAAGAATAAAAAATAAGTTCATTCATATATTTATTGATACTTTAGGATAGAAACCAAAAATCGAGAAAAATAAGCATTATATAAATCTTCTATTTGCTTTATAGCCATGAAAACAGACTCCACCTAGCCTGACGACTACGAGGAATCCAGCGACTCTCTTCTCTCCACTAAAATGAAACAACTGAACGACAGAAACATTCTCTAGACCTCTACCCTTCTGCAGCATAGCCTTCCCCTTCCACGGATATCGACTCATATATAGCTTCAAACAAGCTCCATCAAATCGGAGCAATCGGTATTACGCTCAGTCAAAAAGATGCGCAAAAATCACTTCAGGTCATCCCGATCAAGACACAAAAATATAAAATAATAAGAACCAGAGAGTATGTCTGACTTTCTGAGAAGAAAGGGAGTAAGGCTATTCTAGATGGTGAAGGGAGGAGACTAAGGCCGAAAAGCAATAATGACTTAAATAAAAGATGTTCCTGTCACCGAATTTACTGGCTTGGGGATCCTAGTGCTCCCTAATGGCAAGAAGTACAATGGGGAATGGGTGGACGGCTTCCTCATGAGTCCAGCCAAGATTACCTATGCTAACGGCGATGTATATAATGGAGACGTATACTAATACGAGAAGCACGGGAAGGGGGAACTGAGTTTTAAGGATGGAAGATATGTTGGGGAATTCAGTGGGTCCGATTTTCACGGAGAAGGCACTCTTTATGATAGGGACAATAATATAGTTTACGAAGGTATATGGCGCAGAGGAAACCGCTACGATTTCTGATATTAAATTCCTTAGTCTCAATTCTTCTATATTCTATTTCTAGATATATTTCATAGTCAGCCTTTTTATTTATTTATTTATTCATTCGACCAGGTTTCAAAAAAATGCATGGTTACAAGATAAAGGAAGAGTATTCTGAAGTGACATCATAAGCCATTCAGGCCAATAAATTTATTTAATGAACAAAATGCCAGATATCGGCCAACTTTATGAGCAAAAATATTTGGCATCTACTCCCTTTCAAAATACATCCTATCTCAATCGCTACAACTCCTCCTCTCTTCAAGGTTGTCGGACCCTTTCTCAATATACTTCCCGTCCTTAATCTCGATCCAATATCGAGTGCATCATAATTGTCACAGCATCCGACAAATTTACTCCTAAACAGTTGTTAAAGGAGACAAAATGTCCTAAGAAGCAACGTAGAGGAGATTCTTTCTCTTCACAGAAAAGATCTGATTTAGGAAGTACCCAGTCAATGCACCTGCCAAATCGTAGTTCAGAGTTGTTAAGACAATTGATGAGGGTATCCCATCAATAGATGGGTGAGCTAGAGCAGAGCACAGGAGGCTAGAAAAGACTGAAAGCCTTATTCTAGCAATTTTTCATCAAGCGGAATAAGTCAAAACAGCAAAAATAATATCGATGCCTTAATAATGAGTTTATGCCGATGCATTCGACAACAGAGAGAGTCAGACGCCCTTCTCTTCGTCAGGCACTTGGCAGGAAGAAGGAGTCCCAAAGAGAGATTTAGTCTGTCTTTTGCCATCAAGAGAAGTAAATAGCTCCTTGGAATATTCATCGCGAAGGAGACTTTTCGTGAGGTGCTGTATTGTAGAGGCAGTTTCAGATGATAGGTTCACGGGCTTATATCTAATTTTAAAAAATATTTAAATGCAATTTGATCAGGACTGCATCACATACACCCAAGAAGGAAGACTTCTTCAACTCGAGTACGCTTCTAAGGCTGTCGAAACCGCAGAGTATCAGTCCACTTATTCAGAACGCTCGTCGGCGTTAAGTGCAAGGATGGAGTCATCCTCGGAGCTGAAAAGCAAGTCCTTTCCAAGCTTCTTGTTGAGCGCACCAACCGCCGTATCTTCAACGTAGATCACTCAATCGGCATGGCAGTCACTGGCAAAATACCTGATGGAAGACACTTGATGGCTCACGCTCGAACTGAGGCCACCAAGTTCCTCAAAGATTTCGCTCTACCTATCTCAGGGCGCACACTTGCTGACAGATTATCCCTCTACCTAAATGCCTATACTTTGTACAATTCAGTGAGACCTTTCGGATCCACCGAAATCCTGGCCTCATACAGCGAGGACGAAGGATATGGTCTGCACATGCTTGAGCCATCAGGGCTCTACTACGGTTATAGCTGCTGCACTGCTGGAAAGGGAAGACAAACTGCAAAAGCTCAATTCGAAAAGAATGACTTCAGCAAAATGACCTGTGAAGAAGCTCTCACTTATGTTGCTAAAATGTACATTTTTTGATATGAAGTTTATGTCTAGCTCACGAATAGAGCAGAGACAAAAAATGGGAGTTCGAACTGAGCTGGGTGTGTGAGAGGAGCAACCACATTCACCAGTTTGTGCCTCAGCAGTTGGTTGACGCCGCTGTCGAGAAGGCTCTGGCAGCCATTGATGAGGAAGAGATGGGATGATCTTTTGGAATGTCTATGTATTGACTAAATCTCTTAGTAAGAGTATGAAACGAAAAGGATATCAATTTCGATTAATGTATTCATTTGCGCTTAGAACCTGATTTCATCAACGGTTTGCTGACTCTTTCTTCTCTGGGGAAACGTGAAACCTTTGATTTAACTATATCATATAGAGTGCGGTTGACAAAGTTTTGACTGAAAAATACCTTCTGGAATTTCTTGTCACTTTGCTCAGAAGCAAAAATGTCCTTAGCCTCATCAAGCTCCTTCTTTATTCCATGCTTTGTGTCATAAAGCGATGGTTCAGGCAAAATTATTGCCTCAGTTTACTGCCGAAACCAAGGGTGACTCAGAATTTCCTTTACTCCTTTGAGAGACCCTATACGGTGATTAGGATTTTTGGCAAGGAGGCCTTTGATCAGAGATTTGACCTCCTTAGTCACAGCTGGAGCTTTTGGAAACTTTGGTTCAGAATGGAGAATAGCATTGAAAATATCTTCTTTTTTGGGTGCGTAGAAGGGAGACCTTCCGAAGAGAAGTTCGTACAAAAGAATTCCAAGGGCGTAAAAATCGACTTGGTAAGAGTGTCCAGATCTGAGTGAAAAAAGAGGTACTTTGTCAGCATTTCAGGAGCCATATACTCAGGACTACCACAGTACGAATAAGTGATCTCGTCTTCATCAACCTCAGGTTTGGATAATCCAAAGTCAGTTATCTTGATACGCCCGTTCGCATCAAAAAGAATATTCTCAAGCTTGATGTCCCTGAATAAAATATTATTGTTGTGAAGATAGTCAAGTCCATTCAGAATTTGCAGCATCACAGAGCGAGCTTGACCCTCCGGCAATCTCTTGACCTTTTGAAGGTATGAGTAGAGGTTCCCATTTGGACAGTATTCCAGTCCAAAGACTATATATCTTTTGGTTTCAAAGGCGTAAAGGAGATCAATAAGGTTGTCATGTTTAACTGTAAAAAGAATATTTTTCTAGTTTTCAAGCATTTTCGCTTTCTTGACAGTGGTTATGGTGTCCTTCCTTATAAACTTGAGAGCGCAATACTGATAATCAAGTTTACATTTTCCTAAAAAAACTTGGGAAAAACCACCACTTCCGAGAAACTTAACTATCTCGAAATCGCTGAACTACAGACTATCGTAGCAAACAGGGCGCTTCAGAAGAGATGGCACCAGAGTTACCTCTCTAAGGGCTGTTTCAGTGAGAGTTTTAAAGGTCTCGGCCCCTCTGTCGTTGAGGAGCTGAGTGAGATGATAGCTAAAGGGGACTGTCTCGAAGCCAGCCATTCCGTATAAGTTTGTTTTGCTTTTTTAGATGTATTCAAAGATATATTTTTGAAAATCTGCGTGAATGGCAGCTAGCGGGTGGGAGGTGGGATAATATTTCGATACAGTTCTGCGATCTGGAAGTATAAGGTTGACCTTGAAAAGGTCCTCCCCAAAGTTATCGTCTTATGTGGACTGAAATTATTCATGGATTTTGAGGGAATGGCCAGTTTGGTCCCCTCTAATCATCTTCAGTTTTTCTGCATTGAAGCTTTTTTCATTGGGAGTTGATATATAGCTGAGCATGGCTGACTTTTAGTAAGGCGTTCCGAAGGTAGTTTTGTTAAAGAGGTAGTTTTTGGAGTGTCCCTTTTTGCTGTGATCGCGGGTCAGGTGCTTAGGAAGGTGCTTGGTCGAACGACGAGGCTCTACCATTCGTAGGTTGGAGAGGTCGGCGAACAAGTCTGCCTGCTTGTGGTCCTGAGATGTGATTTTTCGCAAAGCCTTGGCTGATTTCGATTTCGCAGACTCCATCAATAGAAAAGTCAATAATAACGATTCAAACTATTCCAAAAAATCAATTATCCAATCCCTTCGCCATCATTGGATCCCTCATTTTCCTCATATTTGCCTCACTATATTCACTCACTATTATTTGAATTAGCATGATTCATAACAAACGCAACCAATTCAGGAGCGAAATCCGAAGGGAAGAACTCCAGGGCTTATTTGCCTTCAAACGCAGACAGCTTCTCGAAGGAAAAATTACTATATTCAAAGACATTCAAAAAGAAATGGAAGGATAGGCAAACATTAGGTAGTTCTAGCTCGTCGGGAAGGTCATCGACTGCCTTCATAGCTACCCTGAAGAATAAAATTCATATATTTTGGCAGGAAATATTCTCCTCAATCACACCCATCTCTCACACAACCTGCTACCTGTCTTGACTGAGACAGCCTACTACATGTAAAACCAAATGTGGTGTCTCAAGCTTCTTGCTTTCTCCCTTGTTCAAGAGGGTCACCAGGAGGATAACAATCGCTCTCACCTAGAATAGCAAATGGAAGCAGTGATGTAAACAGCTTGCCAAATATTCAAAAATGTTTTGCATACATTGAAGTGGGTGGAAAGCAGTTCTATCAAAGACCTACAAATTTGGGCTCAATACATGGAGATCACTAAAATCATCTTAAACAGCCGACTATATAGTAGCTTTCCCCAACACTCTGTGACTCTTTTCAAAGAGGGGCTATCTCTCAACGTTTTAAGCTCTACTGACAATAGCTAGGAATTGCTTGGTAGCTGGCTATGTTTGAAGGTCGTCTTGAATAGTCTTGAATAGGTGGATAATCTGAGATAGCTCTTGACCTTGAGTCGCTCCTTATTCTGGTTTGTCCTCGAGTACGTCCCTTCTTAGCGCTAGGAATGTTTTGATCTTCTTGTTCAACTGCTAGAAAATTACTCGAAAGATTTCATGGGATCGATATTTTGTGATCAGCTGATCGAGCAAAGTCTCTATCTGATGGCTTAAGTTTCGACCCTGAAGCCTAAAGTAGCTCATATTTTAAAGTTACTGATACCCGAGTCCTCTCTCGACCAGCAAGTCATCCTTCTCAACAAAGGGATCCATAAAATGCTTACGGAGACAATGGATTGGTCAATGAGGGTCGGCTGCAATCCTTGTCTTGAAGACTGTTTGATAGGAATGTACTTCCTGCTCATCAGGTTCAAAGATGCCCAATAAGATAGACTTGCAGCTCGGACTCTTGAGTAGGCATAACAACGGCATTTTGACGAAATGCTGTCAGGTTTGAGTGAGCACCCTCAAAATGAGACGGTTCAACACTTTCTAGATCTGCTGATAGACGAGTTTTATACGCCAGAATAGGTCCTCTGATCTCAATGGAACGTGTATCACACTCACTCTAACAAAGTGCAATCAAGAATAAAAAGAATCTATCACAACAAAAGGATTATCTTCCTTTCTCTCCTGCGATTCAGCTATACCATTCTAGCAGCCCAGGCAATTGCATTTTGAAGAGCATGGAGCCCCTCGAGAATGGCATTCACAATAATTTTTGAGGCAATGGGATTTCTTACAGTTGCACCCTCCCCCAATACTCTCCTTCTTGACGAACTTAGGAGCCCTCTTTTACCCATTGAAGCAGTTGATACATTTACAGTGAGACTAACATTGCCTTCCAGCCCTAAAGCACTCACAGTAGTTTTTGCAGCACCTGCTCCGAGCACAACTGCATTGATGAGCCACAGCCTTGGGCTCGATTTCCTATGCTTCTGAGGAGTCAGCCATCGTTTTGTTGTGAATGAGCTCCAGTTACTGTAGCTCTAGTTGGGGTGAGAGGGAAGGCGATGGCAGTTCGAGGTGATCAGAAAGGAGTTGTTCGTAGAGGTCTGGAGTGTGTTGATTCTAGAAAAGGGATAAATCAGTGAGGGAAAGAGTATTAATGTCTTTGGTGGTGCTGTGCTCCATGTATCTAATATAGCCCAATAATCTCTGGTAACGAATAGTCGGCTTATGCTACGACACAACACCCTGTATTCTTTTCTCATATTTAAGAAACTACTCCTGTTAGCATCATGTTTTTTGCTGCAATTTTTGCTTTTATTATCACCTTAGCAGTCAGGCTTTATTAGATTAGAAGTGGCAGTTTAGATTAGAATTTCATATGCTCCGCTCACGACCACCCTTACCCAGAACTAATAAAATATAATAGCCTGTCCCCCTCACCAACGTTCTCAATGTTCTCTCTACCCGCCTCAAAGCCAGAAAAATGCCTACTATTCCTTCCAAATAAATCAAAATATGCCATCCTCCTTCAGCCCGCTCCAATTCCAACTCCCAACATCCCAGACCCTTCAGCTCTCACTCCTATACTTCTCAAAAAAGCATTAAAGATCGACTGAGTCAGGAAAAGGCCAACCGCAGTCAGAGACAGGTAATCGAGTCTTGTTCATACCACAAACTGCCAAAAGTGAGTGCTAAAAGCTGGCTGCTTTACGAGATGAAATAGGAACGTTGTATTTCTGGCTTTAGGCAGTTCAAGAGAAGGGAAATAGCCAGTCTGACCAAAATTCTAAACCTTGTTACAGTTCTAGGACTAGTTAAGGAGCTGAAGATCCAGCCAAGCTAGATCAAAGCAAGAGCCTCAAAAAAAGCCAGCAGTGTAATTGGGACCACAGCCAACATTAAGTAAGGCTGCACTTACAGTTTAGCAGACCTTTTCTACGGAATGATGCTTCCCAGCGGCAATGATGCTGCCACCATGATCGCCTAAATCGGAGGCTGCCTTCTCAAAATGAAATCAAACGGCTTCAAAGATTGGTCGAAAGTGTCAGATGTGGACTATCTTACCTCAGTGATAGAGAAAGAATGCTCAATTGTGGGTGGAATCTATTTGCAGGAGATGAATCGGGTCGGACGAGAGTTGGGGATGCTAAACACAAACCTAGCCAACCCTCACGGCCTATCTAATTTTTCCAGCTATTCGACGGCCAATGATCTGGCGAAGCTATGTACAGCTGCTATGAAAAACCAGCTTTTTCGGCAAATAGTTACAACCAAATAATATTCATACTATTTTCAAAATAGCACAGAGAGTCTAGAAGATAAGGAAAATAGTGACCCCAACTTCGAATCTGGAAGTAGCACTAAAATGCTAGAAAAAGGTACCTGGGAAAACACCAACAAAATGCTTACACATGGGTGGAGTGGAATCAAAACTGGTATCACTCCTCATGCAGGTCCATGCTTGGCCGCATCTTTCCTCAGCAGCGGATAGGGCGAAGATAGATAGTGGCTTGTGATTTTGCTTGACAGCTCAAGCATGGAGGCTCGATGGGATTAGGCATCGCGGTTGGTGAGGTGGGCTCAGGAGTGTGAGGAGAGAGGTCGAAAGGCGGCTTGATGTATTCTTAGATATGGTAGCAATAAATAAATATAAATTGTTAAACGATGAATAGACAGTCATGGACCCCTGAGGTAGTTCATATGCTTAGTCAGGAAGACGAGGCCATTTGCAAACTGGTAGGACAGTTCGGATTCAACGACTGGACCCAAATTTCCCAAAAACTCAAAGATGCCTATGGAATTACCAAAAGAACAGGCAAACAGTGCCGGGAACGCTGGTACAACCACCTCAACCCTGCCGTAAACAAGCAGCCCTGGAGCACGGCAGAAGAGGAGCATCTTTTCGACCTCCACCGCCTGCATGGAAACAGGTGGAAGGACATCTCTAGAAATTTCATTGGAAGGTAAGCATACTTTCTATGCAGAACAGATAACGATATCAAAAATCACTTCTACTCCACTCTCCGCAGAAGCTTGAGGAGACTGAACAAAATTTTAGGAGAAAAGAACTCAACCTCTCAGATGCGAGAAATCAAGCCATCGGTGTTATCGACCATCATGAACTACCTGTACGAACAGGAACACGGCGAGGAAAACGACCTCTACCGCAGCCTTAAGGGTACCCCACCTTCTATCTAGACCTTCCTTCCCTGATATTTGAATTCGCCAACTTCAAACCAATAAAGACAAACCTCAATGTCGCAAGAGTTGAAGACGCCAAGAGCAAGATATCCGATATATTCGAGCTGATCACTCGATTCAAGTTACTTTTTTATTTATTCAGCTAGCAATACGAATAAAACAAAACTCTCAGACAGCACACACGCCAGCTCAAGAAAACCAACTCTCGAAAATAAACATCAGATATATTGCCAACAGATCTCCTGCCACCTCCCATCATGCTTCCTTCTCAAATGGAACCACAAGTCAAAGAGGAAGAGTCTGAAGTCTCGTAGTTCAATGTTAAAAATCTTCCATCTTCAGAACATAGCTCATCTGAGAGCTTTGAGGCTGATGAAATTCTGAATTAAGTAGCACACCCCTTGCAAGAATAGGAACATAATCAATATGAAAGGGAAGCTGAATGCTGTGGTCATGGATTGTTCAGCTCAAAAAATATGTCTTTGGAAGCTGATGAATTGGAGTTCTAAGAATTACAAGATTTGGAAGAGCCGAGTCTAATAAGCTGTCGTGGAGGGGATGCTTTAGATCTGACAGTGGTTGGGTGCCACTGGGAACCTCAGAGCTGGGAAAGAGAGAACTAAATGAAGGAGTTTGTTGACTAGGTGCTGGAGATCAACTACGATAACGTTCCCTTTGATGCCTGACTAATAATGATGTGTTTCCACTTCTTATGCTGAAGGTAGAGAGGGAAAAAAATAGGGATGGGGAAGAAGCCTGAGAATTGAGATAAATATAGACAACAGAGTAATGGAAATTGTTTGGACTGTGGGATTTCGAAAGGATAATAATAAATATTATTAATATTGAAGTTGCACAAATGTTCAAGAATACCTACCAGTCTGGGTTTCTGTCGATCCTCTACTCGATAGGGTCCAAGCCCCTACAAATCTGGGAGAAGTAGAGTACTTTTACCCTAAAACAGTCCACAACGGCCACATCAAGCGTCTCACTGATCAGGATATTCAGTCCTCCGTCCTCGAAATCATGGGCACCAACGTCACCACTGCCTTCATTACCTGTCCCCAAAACGAAAAAGAAACCCTCGGCATCAAATTGCCCTTCCTCGTCATGATCATCAAAAATGTATCTCCACCCTTACGCAGCTCAAAAAGTATTTCACCTTCGAGGTGCAAGTTCTCGACGACAAAAATGTCAGGCGTCGTTTCAGAGCCTCTAATTACCAATCCACGACCCGCGTAAAGCCCTTTATCTGCACAATGCCCATGAGACTGGACGAGGGGTGGAATCAGATTCAGTTCAACTTATCTGATTTCACACGCAGAGCATACGGCAGCAACTATATCGAAACCCTCCGAGTGACAATTCACGCCAACTGTAGAATCCGAAGGATATACTTTTCTGACCGTCTTTACAGCGAGGAAGAGCTGCCCCCCGAATTCAAGCTTTTCCTTCCTATCCAGAAACAGCAGTGATTCTAGCTATCATCATACTGTACAGAATGTTGTACCCTTCCACATTCATATATTAACCCATTCCCTCAAGGGGTTGGGGTTGGGGTTGGGGTTGGGGTTGGG
>Ga0100402_1002617_pt1 | contig 20065 bp, 19 predicted proteins | sample CryGeyme20150102_FD_80419 | JGI IMG/M metagenome (GOLD analysis project Ga0100402, IMG submission 80419) | Groundwater microbial communities from Crystal Geyser aquifers in Utah, USA - Crystal Geyser metaG 2015-0102 | ecosystem: Environmental > Aquatic > Deep subsurface > Groundwater | place...
CGATGTGGTCAAATGGTTTGCTGATGCGCCGGTCCCGGCTTTCGCGCTATTTGGCGTGACCAATGGGATCGATATTGCAACAGCGGCAGTGGATAAAGTTGCAGCAGTGCGGGAAGCGGTCCGCTGGCTGGCCCGAACCGGCCAGCAGCGCATTGTTATGCTGACCAGGGAAGAACTCAGACGACCCGATTTCGGAATTACCCTTCAAAATTTTCTGGAGGAACTGGAAAATCAGGGCATCCGCACGGGGCATTATAATTTGCCGGACTGGCAAGAAACACGTGAGGGATTTCACCAGTGTCTGAATGAACTCTTTAAAGTCACACCACCCGCCGCCATTATCATCGACGACACAGCTTTGATTTCAGGTGTGCTCAATTTCTTAAACCAACAGAAAAACCCCGCCGCCCGGGAGGTCACATTGATCGCCACCGATTACCATCCGTCCTTCGACTGGTTTTCGCCCAACATCACTTTTATCAACTGGAACCGCCGCCGCATCCTCAATCACGTCGTGCGCTGGGTGAACAAGGTCGCCCGCGGCAAGGACGACCGGAAGCTTTTTGTGACCGAGGCTAAAGTAGTCACAGGCCGGGTGCCCGGCTTGCAAGTCCAAGCGCTTCGCTGATAGAGTTTATGGGACACCCATCGAGTAATAACAATGTGGGTGTCCTTGCATGTGCTGCTTGAATGTGCGCCCGTCAGATTGTTACAGATATTTGCTGACAGGCCCTTAGAGCGGCTTGGCCTGGAAATGCACCCGGCGTTTAAAGACTTCGCCATGCTGGAGGATGACTTGCTTGCCTTCGCTGGTGCTGTAGCCGGTGCCGCCACGGTTGAGAGCCAAGTTGCGTAAGATATTCATTCCCTCGTTGGAAATGACAGTCAAACTAATATCCGCATATTCGATCGGATAGCGCAGGTCGGGGTTGGTTGCCAAAGGCCCCACGCTTGGACTATCGCCGCCATACTCTACCGGTGAAGGGACCAGCTGAGCGACTCCCAAGGCGTCAACAACGTAGAACTCGACCCTGAAATCCACAATATTACCGGCCAGATAATACTCCGCAGCAGCGGGCACATCGTAATTAGTATAGCTTAGAGAAACGTCACTGTTGACGGGAAAGGCTATATCCAACCATTTGTCGAAGTTCTCTTGATTCCCCGTGCCCAACAAGGCGGAAAAAGTCGTCACCGGATCGATCAGGCGACGATGCAGGGCAAAGGTGTTCGTTTCGTCATTATCCTGTCCTGTAACCGGACTTTGATACACCAGTTTGTATTGCACTGCGCAAATGTTGCCAGGCACAGCTTTCCCATTTGCATCCTGCTGTGGGCGGTCCTGGGCAGTCGTGAACATGACGAGCGTGATGGTATTGGGTTCAAAACCAGCAATAGCGGGCATTGCATCGTCATCTTTTGCAAAGATCCAAAGCAATCCATCATTCCGGATGAGCGCCGCCTCCAGATCACTGGTCAGCAGTTCCATGGCGATGCGGGCCTCCGCATTGGCGGAGAGTTTGCCCATCGAACGGTTCCAGAGCTTCAGCACTTCACCGGTAATTTGAATCACCAGGCCGATCATGACGATGGTGATCGCCGCAGCGACCATAATCTCGATCAGGGTGAAGGCTTGCCGACGGTGAGCTGTGGATTTGTGCCGCATGAGTAAGTAAAACGAATTAACGCACAATGGCGGTGTTGAAGGTGAAGTCCGGCTGCTTGAGGTTTAATTCGACCAGGCGAGTTTCGGTATCAAAGCTGCTTCCTTGCCCCGCACCCGGCGGGGTTTCCGCAAAAATCCGGGCCTCCATCGCCAGGTAGCCCTCCGGGTAGTCGTCCAGGTCAACCAGCAGTGAGTAAATCCCGGTTTGAGTATCCCGGGGGTCACTCCTTAATGCCACCGGCTGCAGCGGAATAACAGGAGAGGCGCTCAGGACGACACGATAAATCGGCCCGGCTGCTTGTCCAAAATCAGGCGGATTGGTCCCACCTAGGTTGATGATGGAATCTTGCCCCACGATACCTTCTTCCGCCGTTGAGAAACCGACCTCCAATCGAATTTCCGCTTTATCCGGATCTGTGTCATCGTAATAACGATACACAAAAACCGTTGCCTCATCGCCAGTAGCGACCGCTTCGTAAATGGCACTGAACTTGGTCTTCGTCACCAGTCCGCCAGTTCGCACCGCAATTTCCGGTGAGCTCTGTAGAAATGCATTTACGGTATTCACCACTGAGGTGATTTCATCCAGCTTCTCGATTTCATCGACTGATTTCAGCATCGGTGCGAGCAGTCCGACCAGTGCCACCACGGAGACCAGAAAGACCCCCAGGGCCAAAACCACCTCGATCAGCGTGAAGCCCAGTCGGCGGGAATTCGAATGAGTAAAGCGCATGGAGTTCATCTATTGAATTTCTTCCGGATCTGTCACCATGGTGGTGCTGCCGACCCGGCGGAAGATTAGGGCGGATTTCAGGTTGGCCTGACTGGGATCATCGAACTTGACAGCCAGCGTGCCGGCATCGTTCGGCTTGAGCGTGCCGGCCCGCAGCACCAGCCAGCTGTTTTCAAAACCGGTAGCCATGGTGCCGTTGGCATTGAACTCGTAGAAATAATATTGAGGTCCACTCTCGGCTTGCGAACTTTGGCGGGGATACTCCAAATTCATCACGCTGGCTTTCGACCAGCTACTGCCCGGTATCTTCGAACTCAGAACCGGATCAAAGTAGATGCCCTCCGGCAGACTACTGCCCTGGCTGGCAGCCAACCACTGGTTTGCGTTGTCCGGATCCTGATAGATCACCCCGAAAAAGCGCAGCATCTTATCCGGCTCCTGCGCATTGGAAGCCACATCGGAATAAATAATCAGGCGGGCACGTTGCCCCTTGAGCAGCGCCTGACCTCTGACCCCCTGGGCGATACTGGAGACCATCCGCTGGGAGGAGCTCAACTTCATGCCGTCGCCGCCACCGCCGCCGCCCATAAACAAGACCGAGGTGGCAATGAGGATGATGCTGATCACCACCAGCAACTCAATCAGCGTAAAAGCCGCTTTTTTGGGAGCCGTCATCATGCTTGCTTATTCGTAAAGATAGTAATCGGGGCTATTGCCATCGAGTTTCACGTAGGCGGTCACATGGCTGCGGATATCCACCTTGGATCCGTCAGATTTCTCCGGGTCCGGCAGACCTTGAATCAAGCCGTCACCATCGCCATCGATGGCAATAAAGATGTTGGTATTGTTAAAACGATCCGCAATCTTACCGGAAGAGGCATTACCACCCAGAAAATCACTTTCCGAGAAATTATAAAAATCGATCAATTTGCGGTTGCCCAAGCTACCCGCAGAGGTGAGTGGCGTGCCATCCAGATTGGTGGCCGAAAGTTCGCCCACAAAACGGGCTTCACCGATGCCCGGAATGCTGGCGCCGCCCTCCGCATAAGCTTCCGGGCCAAAAGGATAATAATTATACTCCCCCTTGAACAGCCCGATGGCGTTCACATAGCCGGACAACTGCGACTTCGAGGCAACAATATTCCCCTTGTCCTTAACGGTTCCGATCACCGGGAGGAGAATTGCGGCTAGGATGCCGATGACGGCAATCACCATTAGGAGTTCGATTAAGGTAAACGCGTGGTTATTTTTTGATCGCATATTTCTTGTCGGGGGAATGGAGCGGTTGGTGGTAACAAGTTGTATATCGAAAAAGATGCTGCACAACACGGCGTCTGTCAATACCCGGCCCCCATCTACACCAATTAAAGGATGCAATTTTATGTGTGGGGTATCTTGCGGGAACAAGGTAGCGCAGGTGCGTCCCGAATGGCACTACCTTAAGCAAAGAGTAGCAGCGGCATCCTGCCGCTTCAGCAGAGAACAAGCGGCTGGACAGCACGCCGCTACACTCTAAAAAGCTGCTTCAGGTAGCGCAGGTGCGTCCCCGCACCGCAGGAAGGTCCGCACCGCCCGGCACCCACCCAAACCATTCCGGAGCGTTGATAACACCACAGCCGCAAGGTGCGCTGCGGGACGCGGTCGCGCTACCCGCTGCTTTTCAGCTTTCGCACCCGGCGGCAACGCGACTGCGATGCCGGGCCGCAACCGGAACGGCTCTCGCCGCTCCGCTACATGCAGTTTCCCTCGTCGCTGGCAGCCGCAGCGCGAGAGCGATGCCGAGTCGCAGGCAGCTCCAGTTCCAGCAGGACCGGGCGGTGGTCGCTGACATAGCAACGCAGGACCTCGCAATAGTTCACCCGATAACTCTGCGGCACGAAGAAAAAATCAATCCCATGGGTGGGAAAAAACGAAGGAAAGGTGCGCGACTTTCCCTGGGGTAAGAGTTGATAATCCAATCCGTCCATCAGATAGCGGAAAAGATGGCGCACGGCATCGGCCCGCTTGCCCTGGCGGGCGTTGAAATCGCCGCAGATAATTGGCGACAGGTGCGGCTTCAGATCACTGGTATACTGCTTTTCCTCCAGGAACTCGATCAGACATTCCACCTGAGCGATCCTGCGCAAGCGGGATTTGAAATCGAGGTGCAGGTTGATCAGGGGCAGGATGCCTTGTTCGGTCTCCAGCTCGGCACACAAAAAACCCTTTTCCCCCAGCATGGCCTGACCAAATGCCTGATGCTCGGCACGGCGGATCGGAAAACGGGTCAACAGGCCGTTGCCATAGGCGAGCGGCAGCCGCCCTTCCCGGCGATTGTGTACACCCAGATAGCTGTGGTCATAGCCGGCTGATTCCTGCAACACCTTGAGCAGGTGGATGCGCTTGTTCCAGTGCGAGTCTTCATCCACCTCCTGCAGTGCGACCAGATCGGCATCCACCTGGCACAGCAAATGCGCGATACGCTTCAGATTGCGCTCAATCGTTTTTGCGCTGTGCAGGCCCTGATACGGGGAGAGGCCCCGCCCGTGCGCGATGTTCAGGGTCATGAGGCGCAGCGGCTTGTTCACGATAGCGGGCACAGGTTCAACTGCCGGGATTCGCAGCCAGAGAATCCGCAGATCACTGTGGCGGCTGCAGCGATTTGGCGTATTCCGCGACGGATTTAAAGAGTGCGTCGGCGAAAGAGGCGATCGTAACCAGCACCAGTTGCAGTTCCAGATCGGTAAAAATGATCGCCTCATCCAGGCAAAACACCTTTTGCTGATCCACCAGTTTGCCCTTGACCGCTTGATTTTCCGCTGTCCGGCTCAGCACCTTGAGTGCCTTGAGTTCCAGCACCAGGCGTCCCTCCGCATCCAGTTGTGCCTCTTTAACGATACCGTTCTGTTGCAGCAGTGCCTGCAGGCAGAAGCCCAGCGAGGTAATGCTATCCTCCAACTCACACATGATACCATAATTCTGCTCCAGCTGATTGAACTTCTGGTCCAGCGGCGCAGCGATGAAGGCCTTTTGTGATTCCTGGGCGATTTGCTGCGCAGCGGGGCTGACCTGGGGACTGGCAATGGTGGCTTTGACCAGCGCCAGAAAAAAGTGGGCATTGGTCAGCGCGGTAACGGTCAGATTCATCCCGTCACCAATGACCTGCCGCATCAGCAGGTCACGCGCATAGGCCTGCATTTGCTCGAAATTCTGGTGCGACTTGGCCGCCGGCATGATCTTTGGCGCCAGCACGAACTTGTTGTAATCTGCTTCCGTGACGTCTTCACGGGCGGCCAGGTTAAAAGCCAGCATGTCGAAGTGCCGCTGCAGGCCGACCATAAACTGTTGGGCAATCTGCTGCAGATTGATCTGCTGCGGTTGACGGTTCCCGTGGTCAGGTTGTGAAGGTTCAGTCATGGCGATTATGTTTTGTGCCAGGCACAATTATTTAGGGCAGTCCGCTCAGCGTTAGCAAACATCCACCCAGCGGGCAATACTCAGGACGGCCCATTGCTCCTGGTTGCCGCCGATGCTGGTGGTTACGGTAGCCCCTTTCTCTTTACCCAGCAGGGCCTTCGCCAGCGGGGTTTTATAGGAGAGCACATCATTGTCCGGATCACTGTCCCAGGCACCGAGTATCACATAGCGGTGTCGTTTACCGGTCGAGGCTTCCTCCAGGTCCACCACGCTGCCGATGCCGACATGCTGGTCGGTGACGTCTTTGAAATCACTGACACGTGCCCGCGAGAGATCGACTTCCAGCTCGTTTTTACGCGCCAGCAGAATGTCCTGGTCCTGCCTCGCCATCTTGTATTCCGAATTCTCTTTCAGGTCGCCATGCTCGCGCGCGGTCGCAATCGCTGCCTTATTCTCCGGAATCTTTACGGTGATGAGTTCTTCGTATTCCTTCTTGGCAGCATCAAAGCTCTGCTGTGAGACAATCAAGGCTTCTGCTTCGGATGGCTCGGCGGACTCCCCTTCCAGCAAGCTTTGCACGGTGGGGAACTGTTTGATGAAGCGTGCGATCAGCGACTTCTTGGTCAGATTCTCAAATCCCTGATTGAGCAGGAGCGTCTGCGCCAGATCCTGAGCCGTCTCCACGTTGGCATCGGCCAACAGGTCCGGAATCAAGTCCGGGTCATCACTGAGCAAATCAGCCAGCGGGATGCGCCGGGTGCTGGCGTTTTGCAGCGACTCGTAGTCGATCGCATAAAACATCGCCGACAGGAGCCGGGGCGTAACCAGCGGAGTGATGATGTTGGCATACTTTTTGGAAGACCGGTTTTTGACCACCCAGAAGAGCAGCGGGCCCTTGATGGTCTGTTCTTTGAGCCAACGGTCCAGGCAGTAGCTGATACGGTCCTGCATGTCCTTTTCCAACATGAAATTGATGCACTCGCTGGTAAATTTACCGCTGGAATTACGCAGCAGATCCTCCAGCATCTGCTTCCACTTGTCCGGATAAGTGCGGCTGATTAAATCCAGATAGCGCTTGTAATATTGCGCCGGCAAATCGACGGCCAGTTCCGAGTAATCGTTGGTCGAATCCAGAATCGAAGCGGACGAAGGCTGCAGGCTTTCGACATCCTCATGCAGGTCACGTGCGAGGTTGTTGCGGACCCAGACCCCGTGCAAACGGTCGGCCTGGCTGAGGCTCTTGGCATGGGCAATGGCATCCGTCAACGCGGCGAGGATTTCGGCCAATTCCTCACGGATGACCGAGATATTCTCGGAGAGCGCATACAGTTTTTCGCCTAAATCTATTTTCTGCTTGGGATTCTTGGTGGCATGAAATTGCTCCAGAATCTCATCCTCGGGCTTGATCGGCTCATCGCGGTAAACGTAAGGGTCGGTCTTTTTGATCGGCACCCCGATCCGCGGATCCTTGGCCAGCAGTTTCTTGGTCGCCGTCCACCACTTCTTGTATTTAATTGGCCCGATGACGCGAGCCAGTGAGCGCTCCAGCTCGGAGGCCAGCATGGCCTGGTCCGCTGTCGGCTTCAGGATTTCGCAAATGAGATCCGCCGGGTGCTTCTTGATCATTTCGTTAATGACCTCCGGTTCCGTGCGCGATCGCACCAGAATGTCATCCGGCTTCAGGATATCGAGCTTGTCCACACAGAATGCCGGAGCCATGGCGTGCCCCGCCTTGCCGTCTTCGAAGTCAATGATGAGGCGGTCCTCCGCCTCATCGTAATTAATGATTTTGCCGAAGCCCCAGGCGCGATGCAGGCAGTAATTACCCGGCACCATGGTTTCGAGTTTCGCACGCTGCGAAGCTAAATGAGGAGACTTTACAATAAGTGCGTCTATAGCCGCTGAATTCATAATTGGTTGCTTATCTGATTCGTAAAGGTTTTACCATGCACAGATCATTGCTCAATGAGAAGTATTAAAATAAATTTATCGAAAAAGTCCCTCAGTGCCTGGGATGCTGCGGTTCTTTTGCTGGAAAATTATTTGAATTCCAAGCTGAAGGCGGATCAAGTGCTGGAGCAGTTAGGTGAGCTTGCAGTAGATCAATCCAGGGCGAGCTGCCAATCTCTTTTTCTGGGCGCCTTGCGCCACGGGCACCGCAGCCGCGCCGCATTCCAGCCGCTGCTGCGCAAATCGCCCCGGCCCCGGGTGCAGGCCATTTTGTATGTGGCCGCTTTTGAATGTGACGCGGAAGCCAGCGAGCGCCATCCCAAGATCGTCCATCATGCCGTGGAGCGCAGCAAGCAGCTGGTGAACCGCTTTGAGCAGCGCTTTCTCAATGCGGTGCTGCGGCAACTGCCGGCGGCACTCGCAGCCATCGACGAAGCTGACGCGCCGGCGGATTTTTACAGTCATCCGGCCTGGCTGGTGCAGCACTGGATGGCGCAATTCGGCGACACCGCGACCCGCGCCCTGTTGCAGTGGAACCAGCGCATCCCGGAGCTGAGAATCCGACTTTACCAGCAGCCCGCATTGCTGCCGGAATTTCTGCTGCCGACGGATTGGCCCGGCTTTTACAGCATTACCCGTTCCGCGAATTGGCAGCATGAGCTGCAACCTTTGCTCTGCAGCGGCACGGCCTACATTAAAGATCCTTCGACGCGGCTGGCCCCGGAGCTGCTGGCGCCGGGGCCCGGCATGGATGTGCTCGATCTCTGCGCGGCTCCCGGCGGCAAAAGCTATGAACTTGCCCACCACATGCAGCACCGTGGTCGTATCGTCGCCGTGGACCTGCCGGGCAAGCGTATCGCGCGGCTGGAGGAAAACCTCCGCCACCTGAGCCGGACCGGGGTGGACGCCCGGATCCTCGAATCCGACCTGCTGAGCTTAACCGCAGCAGCATTCCGTGCCCGGCAGCTCCCCGAACACTATGATGCGGTCATGCTGGACGCGCCCTGTTCCAACACCGGAGTCATCCAGCGCCGGACCGATGTCAAGTGGCGGCTACTGCCCAAAGACATCCCGCAGTGTGCCGAGCTTCAGCTCAAGCTGCTGGCGGCTGCCGCGACCTGGGTCAAACCCGGAGGACGCCTGGTTTACAGCACCTGCAGCATCGAGCATGCGGAGAACCATGCCGTGGTGGACGCCTTTTTACGCGCGCCCGCCGGTGCGCTATTCAAGCAAAAAGAATCAGTCATCAGCCTGCCGTGGCAGACCGGGCACGACGGGGCTGGTGTGCACTTGCTGGAACGAAGTCTTTAATTAAACGAGCGCCCGCAGCCGCAGGTGCTGCTCGCATTCGGATTGATGACCTCAAAGCCCTTGCCCGTCAACCCGTCGTCGAAGTGCACTTCGCTGCCAGCGAGATAATCGAAACTGGCAGGATCCACCAGAAACTCGACGCCCCGGTCCTGCAGGACATGGTCATCCGCTTTTTTCGCGTCAAATGACATCCCGTATTCAAAGCCCGAGCAGCCGCCGGGCGCCACGGAAATCCGCAGCAGTTGCCCGGCCGCAGCTTTTTCGGACTGCAACTGCTGAATTTGTTTGGCTGCACTATCGGTTAACGTAATCATGTCGCGTAAGATGCCGCAAGTTCCGGCCTTGTCAACCGGTTCAAATAGAGCACTGCCGGAAACTTATGCCGGGAAGGCCGAGCGGAATGCACCACACTCCCGTTTTTCAACAGTGCACAAGCAATTTCCGTGCTAGTTCACAAAATATCTTGCAAAAAACCAAGCCGCCGCTTTAAGGACAGTTACAGATTTGAGCTATGGCGATGCAAGGCTTTCAACTAACCCAGAAACAGACGCAAAGTTTGGTGCTTGCGCCACAGCTGCGTCATTCGCTGAAGATTCTGCAGGCCCCGGCGGTGGAGCTGCGCAGCTCCATCCTGCAGGAACTGGAGACCAATCCCCTGCTGGAGGAATTGCCGCCGGAGAGCATACTCTCGGTCGAAGAGCAGATTGAATTGGGCAGCCGGACCGGGCCGGAACCGGATGAGGAAACCAACTTTGACGCAGCGGACTTTTCGGTCTTTGAACGCATGAGTGAGGACCTGCGCGATCAGTTCCAGCAGGAAAATTCCGGCCAAAGCTACACGACTGAAGACGAAGCGCGCCGCGACTACTTCATGAACTCCTTGACCGAGGAAGTCTCCCTGCAGGAACACCTGATCGAACAAGCCAAGCTGGCGGATGTCAGTGATGCCGAACGCGATGCCCTCATTTATCTGATCGGCTCGTTAACAGATAACGGCTACTTGACGGATCCCCTCTCCAATCTGGCACTCACCGCCGGAATCCCCTACCCGACGATGCAGCATGCCCTGGCGACCCTCAAGACCTTTGATCCGCCCGGCATCGGCAGCAGCGGGCTACAGGACTGCCTGGTGACGCAACTGGAATTACGCGGACGGGGCAAATCGCTGGCAGCGCAAATCCTGCAGGATCATTTTCAACTGCTGGTGCGGCGCCGGGTGCCGGATTTGATGCGCAAAACGGGGTCCAGTTCCGGGGACATCGAAAATGCAATCGAAGAAATCGGCAGCCTGGAACCGGCACCCGGCCGCCGTTTTGCCGCGGATTCCAACACCGTCATTGAGCCGGACGTCACGGTGTTTAAGGATGAATACGACAGCTGGCAAATTGTCTTAAACAATGACTACATCCCGCGGCTGCGCATCAATTCGGTTTACAAAAATCTGCTGGCCAGGGGCAAGCTGAATAAGTCCGAGAAAAACTTCCTGCTGGAGCACATCCGTTCCGGCAAGTTCCTGATCAACTCCATTGAGCAGCGGCAGCAGACGATCGAACGCATCACGCAGGAGATCCTCAATGTGCAGCAGGAATTTTTTGAAGTCGGGGTCTCCAAGCTGCGTCCGCTGACGATGAATGCGATTGCCGAAGTCGTCGGCGTCCACGAGACCACCATTTCGCGGGCACTGGCCAACAAATACATCCGCACCCCGCACGGCGTATTTCCCTTCAAATATTTCTTCACGCCTGGATTTGCCGCCGCCAACGGTGAATCCGTGTCCAATAAAAGCATCAAGGATCACATCGCCCAGATCATTGCCCAGGAGGATAGCAGCAAGCCCTATTCGGATCAGAATATCGTCAACCAGCTCAAACAAAAAGACATTGAAATCGCACGGCGCACGGTCGCCAAATACCGCGAAGAACTCGGCATCCTGCCCACCAACCTGCGGCGCAGATATTAACCTTCAAAATGAGTTGAAGCGTGAATGGACGTGACTGCTGAATTTGAGGAAATCCAACGATCATGGAATGGCTGAAAGCAAATGAGGCGCTACTGACGCTACTGGGCCTGCTCGGGCTGGTGATGTTTTTGGCTTCGCTGCTGCTGTTCCCCCTGATCATCATCTTATTGCCGCATGACTATTTCGTGCGCCCCGAACTCCCATTTGCGACACTGAACCCATTGCGGATCGCTTTACGCATTCTGAAAAACGCGCTTGGCTGCATCCTGGTGGCCGCCGGGTTCCTGATGCTCTTTTTACCGGGGCAAGGCCTGCTCTCGATCCTGCTCGGCATCAGTCTGGTCAACTTCCCCGGCAAACGACGGCTGGAGCTGCGCCTGCTGCGGATTAGGGCATACAAAACAGCGTGGCCTGGATCCGGCAGCGGGCAAAGTGCCGCCCCGTACTTTTGCCGCCGGAGTGATGAGCTGGCGCATTACAGCTCGTGCAGCTGATAGAAAAACAAACCATTGAGCGCGAGCGCGTGCAGGATTGTTCCGTCGCGGGCCCAATCCATGACGGTGGATTCGGGCAACGCCCGCACTTCCAGTTCTTCGTGTTCATCCCAGTCTGTGCCGGATGGATCAAGCCGGCAGCCATCTGCGAAGATCAGGTGGCAAAAATTGTTCAGGATGGCAGGGTTGGGCCAGCACTGGCCAATCAGGCGTCCAGTTTCAGCGATATAGCCGGTTTCCTCCTGCAGTTCGCGCAGTCCGGCCGCGACCGGATCCTCCCCGGCATCAATGATCCCGCCGGGCAGCTCCCAGGAAAGCGCATCCACACCCCAGCGAAACTGGCGCACCAGAATGATTTCACCCTCGACAGTGCGGGCCACGACGACCGCCCAGTCGCGCGAATCGATGTAATAAAATTCGCCCTCCTGCCGGCTGCCGGGATGCCGGTAGCGGCGGGCGCGCAAATCCCAGACGCGGCAGGCTTGCAGCAGCTTGTCGTCCAGCATTTCCCAGCGGGCGGGAGTTTTCAGGTGGTCGGTCATTCGCTGGAAGGCAGGTTGATTAGCTGTCCGATCCGCAGACGCCGATGGTCCAGGCCGGGATTGGCATCGATCAGTGCCTGCAAAGAGATGTCCAGTTTTCTGGCGATTTTAACAAAATTATCACCGGATTGGATCGCATAGGTGCCGGAACCTGCGGTGGAACTGGACTCAGCCGCAGCGGTGGATTCGTTTGCCGGTGCGGCCGCAGGTGCTGCCGCAGGTGCGGCCGGTGCAGCTGCCGGTGCCGCCACAGGCACGGCACTGGTCAGCAGTTCATTCAGTTTTCCGGCCATTTTAACCAGTTCAGCACGGTTCTCCTGCATCCCTGTGGCAATTTGCTTTACGGTCTGCTCGCTCTGGTTGCTGTATAGCCGAATGCGGCTCAGCGCCTGCTCGAGTTCTGCATACTGCGCAGCCAGTTCCGCGACGCGCGTCTCGAACCTGGCAATATCTTTTTCGATGCGCGCTGCGGTGCCGGATCCGGCCTCCATGGTATCCGCCAGCGGGTTCAGCCGTTGATTGGCAGTCATCCCAAAATACAGCGCAGCTCCGCCCAACACAATAGCCAGCACAGCCAGCGCCAGCGGCAGCAGGCTGCTGCCGGATGCAGTATCGATATCGTCATCTTCCATAATCTGCGCAAGTTAAGTGATTTATTGCCCGGTGCAAGCAAGCGATGCGGCGAAGAGGGCTGACCCTGCCGCTAAAAAGGATGCTTGACGGGAAGAGCGATCTGATCGACGCATGTTGCCCGCCTGTCAGGACTTGGCTCAACCAGCAGAACCGCGCTTCCCATCCATGAAATCCGTGTCCGCAACACAACACACTTCGCACTATCTGCGGTATGGTCTGCTCTTGCTGATCCCCGGTCTGATCGGCGCGGGCTTGGTCTATCTGTGCTGGCAGGCCCACCCCGAACCGGACTACTGGAAGGAGCTTTTCGGACAAGCTCTGGAGGCCTTGAAGACCCATCCCTGGGTGCTGCTGCTGGCCCTCGCCACCTTGCCCGGAGTGGGCTTCCCGATCAGCCCCCTGCTGGTCATGGTCGGCATTGTCTTTACACCCCGCTATGGCTTGGCGGCGGCCTGTGCACTGGGCATTCTGGCACAAAGCTGCTGCACCATCTGGAGTTATCTGCTGTCCGCCGGACCACTGCGGGGAACCTTGCGGCGCGTGATCAGCCGCAGGCGCGAACTCCCGCTGCTGGATGACAGTAATTCCCTGCAGCTGGGACTCGTGCTGCGCATCACGCCCGGTATCCCCTACGCCCTGCAAAACATTGTGCTGGGGATTGTGGGGATGCGGCTCAAACCCTATCTGGCGGTTTCGATCCCTATCACGGCAGCCTGGACGGTCGGCTTCATCCTGACCGGTGGAGCTCTCTTTGAAGGGAGGCTCGGGCTTGCCATTGCCGGCATGCTGCTGTTGGTTGCGCTGGTTATTCTCACAAAACTGCTGCGTAAAAAGACCCTGTGACATGATGGATGAACTGTTGATGCCTACCGCTGAGGAGGTGCTGGACGTGACGGCACTCACCCGGCTGATCCGACGCCAACTGGAGGGCCGTTTTGCACAGATTTGGGTGCGTGGTGAAGTCTCCAATCTGCGTCGGCAGGGATCCGGCCACCTCTACTTTTCGCTCAAGGATGCTGGCAGCCAACTCCCCTGTGTTTTGTTTGCCGGAGATGCCGTGCGCCAGAGCGTCCAGCCCGAAGACGGCATGGAGTTGTTGCTGCTGGGCAACATTTCCGTGTATGAACCGCATGGGCGCTATCAACTCATCGCCAAGATCGCAATTCGCAGCGGTGATGGGCGGCTGCAACTGGAATACGAGCGCCTGAAGCGGAAACTCGCCGCCGAAGGCTTATTTGATGCCGGACGCAGGCGGGCACTGCCCCGGCCCCCGAGCCGGATCGCCCTGATTACCTCGCCCAGCGGTGCGGCCGTGCGCGACTTTTTGCGAATCCTGAAACGGCGGGACTATCGTGGCGAGGTGATGGTTTTCCCGGTCAGAGTGCAGGGTAAAACCGCAGCTGGTGAAGTGGCCGCAATGCTGGAACATGCCAACGCAAGTGACGGCTTTGATTTGATTGTCCTCACCCGTGGTGGTGGCAGCATCGAAGACCTGTGGGCCTTCAACGATGAACCGCTGGTCCGAGCTGTAGCCGCCAGCCGGCTCCCCGTCATCTCCGCGATCGGTCACGAGATCGACCATGTTCTGACCGACTATGCCGCTGATGTGCGCGCCGAGACCCCTTCCGGTGCAGCTGAACTGGTCTCCTCACTCTACCTCGACAGCAGTTCGAGACTGCAGCAAGCGTCCGCTCAGTTACGCACCGTGGTTGCAACCATGCTCCGCCAACAGGAGCACCGATTGCAGCAACTTACCGCCTGCCTGCGAGTGATTGCTCCGTCACGCAGGGTTGAATTGCTGGCCATGCAGGTGGATGACCTGGAGAACCAGCTGCTGCGGAGTGCGGAAATCCGTCTGGCACAGAGCCAGAAAACGCTGGATGCCCTGTCGCGGCGGATCTTGCAGCGGGACCCGAGACTGCGCCTGCAATTGGCCTGGCAGCAGACCACCACCCAGGGCATTCGATTGCGGCGGAGTGCCGAACACCAGCTGAGCGCACAGCGGGAAGCACTGCAGCAACTGGCAAAACGGCTGAACAACAGCAGCCTGCCAGCGACCTTAGGGCGCGGCTATGCAATACTTCAGGCGCAGGATGGCCGGATCCTGCCGGACAAGGAAAGTGCGCTCAAAGAGCCGCACATCCGCGTCCGTTTGCGCGATGGCGAAATCCCGCTCCAGCTGGATCATCAGTCGGCTCAAAAAAAATAAAAAATCAGGAACCTTGTCCGGAGTGCTCTGTCTGTTTCAATCACTGAGATAATGTTTCAGTGAGTTAGGGTTATAAGGTTAGTAGAGAGGCCCGTTCCCATGCGTGGGGGCGGGCCTCATTATTTGCATTCCTGTTTTTTGTCGGCTGCCGCGATAAAAGGGTTTGCCAGCCGGGAGCGAAGCCAGCAGCATTTAGCCCAGAATTTGAGGGCTACATCAAAATGACTGAGGAGGATAATGACCAAACACGGCCCAGGCTGAGACTTGCCGCGGAACCGGAAATGCCCGACCGCGCACCCGCAGCTGAGTCCGCCAAACCGGCAAGCGGGCCGGATGAACCGCCAGCCAGCGGGGCGGATGCCGGTTCTGTAGCGGCTAAGCCAAAGCTTAAAATTGCAGCACCCGTGGCCCCGGCCACCGAGGTACAACAGGTGCCCGCGCCTGACGAAAAGAAGAACCTGCAGTTAAAACGCCCGGACGCCGCAACGGTCTCTGCCGCACCGGACAGTCCCAGGACCTCCCCGCCAAAACTGCCGCTGCGGCCTGCTGCGTTATCCGAAACCCCAAACAGTCCGGCGGCGGTGGAGCAACCGCAAACTACCCTGCCGCCAAGCCCCCTGCCTGCCCACAAGCACAAATCTCTGCTCGTCAGCATCATGATGATCGCCGTCCTGATGTTTCTGTTGGCGGCCTGCGCTTATGGCCTTTACTATGTGCTGCTGCGTCCTACCAATGCAGAGGCGACGGGGCAAAGTTCCACGCTTGAGCCGACGGATCCGGCAGCACCCGCACCGCCGTCGGCGGATCCGGCAGCACCGCCCGCTGCCACTCAGCCCAAAGCCGTCAGCCGTTTCAGTCAGCCCATCGCAAAAGCGAAAGAACTGGTGGCAGCACTAGAGGATCCTGAGGCCGCCTGGACAGAGGATGTTCCCGCCCAGCTTCCTGCCCAGCTTCCCGCGCCGGTAGAACCGCCAGCGCCAGAGGTCAGCTGCCCGACGATTGTCGAACGGCCGAAGCCCGCCCCGGCAGTTGCCCGGCCGCCGGTAAATACGCAACAGAATGCCGTGACGGAATTCTTGCAACAATCACACATTGGCGGCGTGCGGATGGGTGAACGCCCCAAACTATTATTGAATGGCCTGAACTATGGCCCGGGTGATCTGATTGATCCGGCCACGGGCCTGCGCTTTATCGGCCTGCGCGATAAAAAAATAGTCTTTCAGGATTCACAGGGTATTGTTTATATCAAACGCTTCTGATTGCACTTTAGCAAAAATTTACGTTCACTCCAAAATTATATGAAAGCTATACTGAATACAGTCCTCGCCAGTTTTATTCTTATCGCAGCCGGATGCAGCACACCGGTGGCAATCAACCCGGCTTCCAGTCAGGAACCGACTGCCAAGTATCAGGCGGGCTATTTCTATGCACCACTCGACGCGGACATCCATCAGGTCTTTAAAACCGCGATCCGTGAACTGGATGCCATGGGCTACTACCGCACCGGAGAGCTCCATCAGGAAAACTACATCATGATCTATGCCCGCAAGGTCGGAGATGAAAAAGTTACCCTGCGTGCCTACTACCCGGCAGCCAATTCCAAAATTGCGACTGCGGGCACTTCCGCACTGCGCATCCGGGTCGGGCGTTTCGGCGATTTGCCGGAGTCGCAAAAGATTTACGCCCGCATCCGCGACGCACTCTAGTCCTGCGGCAAAGCCTGTTGTTGCCGGTAGCCGCAGCGCTTTCGCCCCGGTGGCCCGCTGGGCCTGCGGCACATCCCTCTGAACGCGAACGCGAGTCGCTGCAAATTTTCACAGGCCGCCGGTGTGCTTCCGCTTCGGTGCCAGCGTTCACCCATTATCATTGAATTGAAATACAACCATGACACCCGGTACATTTACCATCATCGGCGTCGGCAGTCCGATCGTCGATAGTATCGCAGCAATCGAAGAAAGTTTTCTGGAGCAGGTCGGCGGCGGCAAAGGCGGCATGCTCCTGACGGATGCGGCCACACTGCAGGATTTGCTGCGGCGTATCCCCGATACCCCGCATGCCTCGCCCGGCGGATCAGCCGGCAACACGCTCTTTGCGCTGGCCAGGCTGGGCGCGGCCACCAGCTTCCTGGGAAAAACCGGCAACTGCGAACAGGGACAGTTTTACCGCGACCGCTTTGCGCAACTCGGCGGCGATGTCCAGCGCTTTAAAATCGGTGATGTGCCGAACGGTCATTGCCTCTCACTGGTCACGCCGGACGGTGAGCGGACGATGCGGACGGATCTCGGCGCCGCCATGACGCTGGCGCCGGACGAAATTTCCGCCCAGGATTTCCGCGGTTGCAGCCATGCCCACATCGAAGGTTACCTGCTTTTCAATGCCGCGCTGATGCAACGGGTGATCGAAAGTGCCAAAGAAGCCGGCTGCAGTATCAGCCTTGACCTGGCCTCCTATGAAGTGGTGGGCGCGGCCAAGGACACTTTACCCGGAATTTTGCGGGACTATGTCGATATCGTCTTTGCCAATGAGGAGGAAGCCGCCGCCTTTACCGGTCTGTCGGACGACTATCCCGCCATGGCGCTGCAACTGGCCGGGCTCTGTGATATCGCCGCCGTCAAAGTGGGTGCCAGGGGCTCCTACATCGCCAGTGGCGGCACCGTTGAAAAAGTCGAGCCCGTGCCCGCCGCCCGCGTCGTCGATACTACCGGAGCGGGTGACCTCTGGGCCGCCGGGTTCCTCTACGGCTGGTCCCGCCGGCTGCCGCTGACGGAGTGTGCCCGCATCGGCTCCATCCTCGGCTCCGCCGTTGTCCAGACTCAGGGCGCTGCACTCAGCGACGAAGTCTGGCAGGACATCATGGCCAGGATACTTTCATAATGAACAGCGACCACATTTCCGAACTCGTAGCAGGTATCGCGCAACGCGCCCGCCATGCCTCACTTGAACTGGCTACTTTACCCACGGACCGAAAGAATATTTTCCTCCACCAACTGGCGGACCGGCTGGAGGCCAGCACGCCCGCCATTGTCGAGGCCAACGCACGCGACCTGGCCGCAGCCCGCGAGCAGGAGCTTTCCGGCCCCATGACTGAACGGCTCACGCTCACGCCCGAGCGTATTGCAGCTATGGCCGCAGGCGTGCGTCAGGTAGCCGCCCTGCCCGACCCGGTCGGTGCGGAGATCGAGCGTCTGTCTCCGCCCAGGGGCTTTGACCTGCGGAAAATCCGCGTCCCGATGGGCGTGATCGGCATCATCTATGAGTCGCGCCCCAACGTCACGGTGGACTGTGCCGTGCTCTGTTTGAAGTCCGGCAACGCCTCGATTCTGCGCGGTGGCAAAGAAGCCTTCCACAGCAACATGCAGCTGGCTGAAATCATCCGTCAGACTTTGGTGGACAGCGGCATCACTGCGGATGCCGTGCAACTCATCCCCACCACCGACCGCAGCGCGCTGAATGTGCTGCTCAAACAGGATCAGACCGTCCACTGCATCATCCCGCGCGGCGGCGAGAGCCTGATCCGCTTTACGGTGGAAAACAGCCGCATCCCGGTCATCAAGCATTATGCCGGCGTTTGCACGCTTTACGTGGATGCCGCCGCCGATCCCGCCATGGCGGAGTCTATTCTGCTCAATGCCAAGTGCCAGCGTCCCAGTGTCTGCAATGCCGTCGAAAATCTGATCCTGCACCAGCATGCCGCCGCGCTGCTGCCGCAGCTCGCCAAGGCACTGCATGATCAGGGCGTCGAGCTGCGCGTTGACGCCAAAGCCAAAGCACTGCTGCTCGCCAGCGGCCTGCCGCTGGTCGATGCCAGCGAAGACGACTTCCGCACCGAATATAATGCCCTGATTATTTCAATCACCGTGGTGGCCGACACAGCTGAGGCGGTTGAATGGATCAACTCCCACGGCTCCGGCCACAGTGATGCGATCATCACGCAGGATGCCGCAGCGGCGGCCCAATTCTTAAACGGCGTCGATTCCGCCACGGTTTATCATAACGCCTCGACCCGCTTCACTGATGGCTTCGAGTTTGGCCTGGGAGCCGAAATCGGCATCTCCACCGATCGTCTGCACGCCCGCGGCCCGATGGGCCTGAACGAACTCTGCACATACAAATACGTCATCCACGGACAGGGCGAAATTAGAGCGTAAGTTAACTCGCCGCCGCTTCCACTTCCGTCTTCAAGCGCAGCTGCCCGCAGGCGGCATTGATGTCGTGCCCCTTTTCCCGGCGGATCGTCACTGAGACCTTCGCCTTTTTCAGGACATCCACAAAGGCATCCTGCCGCCGGATCGACGGGCGCTGCCAGGGCAGCCCGGCTACCGTATTGTACGGGATGCAATTGACATGCGCATGCAGGTCGCGTGCGATGCCGGCCAACGCCCGCGCCTGCTCCAGCGAGTCGTTCACGTCCTCGATCAGGATGAATTCCAGCGTCAACATGCGGCCGTGCTTTTGCTGGAAAGCCTTCACCGCTGGCAGCAGTTTTTCCAGCGGATAGCGTTTGTTGATCGGCATGATTTGATCGCGCACGGCATTGGTCGCCCCATGCAGAGAGACTGCCAGCCGCACCGCGATACCCTCCCCGGCGAGCTGTTCAATCTGCGGGGCCAGCCCGGAAGTCGAAACCGTAATGCGGCGGGCGCCGAAATTCAGCCCCCAGTCCGCATTCAGAATGCGTATCGTGCGGACCAGCGTAGCGTAATTGGCCAGCGGTTCACCCATCCCCATGAAGACGATGTTGTCGAAAGCCGGGCGCTCCTGCGCCTGCTTGGATTGCTGTTCTGCGGTATGCAAGCCTCCGCATGCAAGCCTTGCCGCTTCAGCTGCATACGCCTCCTCGCGGCGGCAAATGTGCATCAGCTGCGCCACGACTTCAGCAGCCAGCAAATTTCTCCGAAACCCGGCCAGCCCGGAGGCACAGAACTTACAGCCATAGGCGCAGCCCACCTGAATCGAGACACACACTGTCTTGCGTGAATCCTCCTGCCCCACGCCTTTTTGCGGCGCACGGATCAGCACAGTCTCAATCAAGGACTTGTCCTCCAGCTCCATCAACAGCTTCTGCGTCACATCATCCGAACGCTTATCCAGAATCGGCCGGGCCGGATAAAGGATGAAGTTCTCCGCCAGCCAGGCGCGGAAATCCTTGGGCAGGTTGCTCATGGCATCCC
>Ga0100402_1002624_pt1 | contig 20034 bp, 16 predicted proteins | sample CryGeyme20150102_FD_80419 | JGI IMG/M metagenome (GOLD analysis project Ga0100402, IMG submission 80419) | Groundwater microbial communities from Crystal Geyser aquifers in Utah, USA - Crystal Geyser metaG 2015-0102 | ecosystem: Environmental > Aquatic > Deep subsurface > Groundwater | place...
CCAACTTAAGATATGACTATACAAATTGTTAGTACCCTACTTCTAAAATAGTAAGCTAAATATTTATCAGTACCACACAAATAAAACTTTGATAGGCCACCCACTGGCTAGAGTGGTTGGCGATAATATAATAATAATACTCCATAGTACTAGTAGTAGTCTACCAGTAGTACCTACTAGTCTACTACTTAGACTAAGTAGTCTAGTTTTTTGAAACAAAATTGAAGTAGGTGGCGGATAACTCGTGCTCTAAATTATCGCCGAGCCAGCACTGCACAATTTGTGTGACTCACTTGAATAGACGACTCGTGAACCAAACTTGCAAAATTTTCAATCTTGACAAGTGCCTCACTTTTTGTCTCAGATTCCTCTCTACAAGACCACCCATCACCCACACTCTTGATTATCGACGAGATCAAGGTCGATCTCCCATGACGAGTCGCAGTCCGGCTAAGAATTGACTGGAAACCGGCTCGAACTTTGGGCGCTGATGTCATCATGATGATGTGGACATCATTTATCAATCTTGCGAAATATACAAGCCGCCGATCTTGAGGTAGATATGAGCGCAGCCTTGGACTATCTTGATTGTCTCACAATTTTTCAAGTGCAAAAACTATATTCTTCTCGTAACAGGCAAATACAAGCATCAACAACCACAATGGACCTTTTGGCGAATGCTATGCTGGACCCAGTAACGGATCTTATTGATATAGCGATATAGCTGAAACTCGACATCATCACAAGCCTTTGCCAATCCAGTCGACAGAGCGTCACATGCAAAGACCAAAGTCGATGGATCTCTATTCTTCGAAGAATAATGTTTCTGCTGCGGAAGTGTCGTTGGAATCATTGAAAGGACCCAACATGTCTACGGTCAACCCCGTTCCAACCAATTACATGCCCGCTGACGCTGCTGACGAAGACTTTATCGATGAACTTTCTTTGATTCTTCTCGAAGGCGTTCATCAAAAGTCTTCGAAACAAGTAGAAAATGCACTCGAAAGACTCGCTGATCTTTGTAGCCAATGCGAGGCAACCTGCCGAGAGGCCTGTCAAATGGGCGCACCATCTAGTGCGTTGGCGATAATGCGAAAGTGGAAATCCAGCAAGACTGTCCAAGTTAGAGGGCTTCGAGTCCTCGTTGCGCTCACGATCTGCTCGAACTGCACCAAGATTCGGAAGACGTTATGGATGATTGGGGCAATGGAAGCTGTCCTCGAAGAAATGCAGAGCTTTTTGGACTCAAGAGCAGTCCAGTTCTTTGGATGCAGCGCCATCTTGAGCCTGCTCCCTTGCTCGTCCGGTGATGTCAAGGATGAAAAGCTAACAATTCGGATGGGACGGCGTTTTGTTGGAGAAATGAACGGTATCAAGTCCGTGATCACTGGAATGATCCGATTCGAAAACGATAGAGAGATCCAGGAAACTGGTTGCCACATATTGCTCAAGTTGGCGACATTCATGAATGCTGGTAATGACCGCAAGATGCTCTTGAAGTCAGGTGCGGTGTCGGCGTTCTCAGTGGCTTTGGAATCCAACTCAAACGATGAAGAAATCCAAATCTACGCCACCCTGTTCATGAACCTTCTATCTTCTGACTTTATCTGATAATAATAAAGTGTGTACAAAATCCAAATCATGATTCGAAACTGACAGTCTGTTATGTGGCCGTGGACATTTTTTTCCGAAGACTCCTCTCAGCCAAAGAAGCGTTCATTATTCATAATCCCAATGAACTTCGATAAGTAAAATATAATTGCATTATTAGTATGTAGAAAAGAGCGAATTGCAATGCAGTTGCGAACGCCAACGGCACAAACAAAGAAACAGGCTATATTTCCCTATAGTATTTTTATCTAAAGTACTTTTTCGTACGGCGATAAGCTGCGACGTTCCCACGGCCGCGCCACGATCCCTGTATTGGTTCCCTTGTACTGGTGTCCCACCTTGTACATGCTGCTTTGACTTATCCCCTGAAGCGAAACATGCACGTGGTCGACCATGATAAAATGTAATGTTTTGGAACTTCGTGTGAGTATGTTTGATATGTCCTGAAAAACTGAGGTATCGAAAATGAGCTCCCAGTTCCATCCCTGCAGGGAAGTCAAAGCCCCCGCAATGCTTTGTCTTCGCTATCCCACCTGGCAGAATGGCAACCCCTTCGATGTGATTGTATTTCCTTTGAGTGTGCAACGAAAAAAATGTAGATATGAAAAGTGTGAATGTTGTGCGTTCGTATTGTATGTGCCCCTTTTTATTTGCAGTAATTGCGAATCAGTAATAGCAGTAGCAGTAGCAGTAGTAGCTAGCAACACAATCATTCCTTCAACCATAGTGCGGCTCCCTGCAGAATGATGGAATCCCTGATCCCCAAACAATGCCAATGTTTGGTTTATTCTGCTGCACAATGCTTACAAGGAATGGAATGCTTGATTCATCTTGAAATGGGCGTCGCCGCCCTCGATGCTGATAGATCCAAGAGAAGTAGAAGCAACCAACGTCGGCTTATCCAAGGTGGCCACCGAATCAAACGTAGTGTTCAGATTACTTTCGGCGTCGATTAAACCTACGCCTACTTCCATATCCAAGCGACGACGAGTCATGCTGCTGTATGTGGCTGCCTCGAGGAGAACGGGAAATTCAACAGTCGGGTTTGGGAGGTTCCCATTGCTGTTGGGCCCAGCAAGCACATCTTGAAGAACGATAGGCGGCAACTTTGCCACGCTATTGCCGCTTGGCTGCGCCGTGTAGAAGGCAGACGTTTCATCGACACCCTTTGCCGAGTCTGCCTGCCAGGCAATGTTAGCCAAATCGAAAACAGCATCATCCACCGGAGCGATGATAGTATCGAGAGAATCTGCATCCTTGACAAGAACGTCCTTATTCGCATCATCCCTGAGAGATCCTTCCTCCTCCTCCTCAAATAGACTATCGATATCGTCATTTACGAGGTCGAGCGTCGCGCTGCCATTTCCGAGAGACACCATGTTGTCATGGTGCAGCATGAGAATTGTGGCAGCCTTTGCAACAGCAGCTGGGTCGAATTCGTCCGTGTCGAGAATTCTCGACTCACAAAGGTTGAAATCAAAATTCATGGTGTCCATGCCAGAGACCTTTTCTGGTGTGACCGTCACAGCCGAGGGAACACGACGACCCCAGTCGTTTGCTGCAGTAGTATCGAAAATGGCAGAGTTGTTGAATTCACTACCAAGAACAAAAGAATGGTTGGATTCAGCACTAGCGATGGTGCTCCCAGTGGTACTCGCGAGTCCAATAAGGCCAGCTAGAGGTGCTGCATTGCTAGTCTGCATCATAATATTGGAGAATGGATCTCCACAGACGCCTGCATTAGGTGCGAAGCGATTGCAGTACTCTAAGACTGCACTGACGCTTGCGTTTAGCCCGACTGGCGGATGCGCGGGAAAGCCCAGTTCCATATTTGTGGTAATATCGGAGAGCTTCTTGGGAGCAGCATCGCCGGTGACCTTGGATGCAGCATCCGTAGAGGCCTTGGGTGCGGCAGCGACAGTGACCTTGCGTACAGCATCGGCGGTGATCTTGGGGGGGTCGTCATCCTTGTTGGAGACTTTGGTAGTTACGACCAAGTCCTTTGGGGCAATGGCAGAGAACCGAGAGTTCGTGCTGTTGATGCCGGTGATCATGGAGTTGCCCATGCGGTGGTTCATGAAATTCTTGGCGAGCATCTTCATCGCGGCATCCTTTACAGTATCTGCATTACAAGAAGAGCGCCCGATCGCTTCCTTCGACGCGACGGATAGATATTTCGGAGTCTCAGCAAGACTAGTGTGGCCCGAAAAGAAACTTTCCTTAGCTTTCTGAACTACACCTTTACACGTCTTACTGCGTGTCGACGCCAATTCTTTCGCCATTTTTGATTCGCCACGTCGAAACTAGAGGACACACAAAATGAAAAGGAGTGACGACAGGAAAAAGCCAGGTTAACAAGTGTCTCGATCACACCTTGAAGGCCGCTGGTGAAAGACAACAAGATGAAGTGCGTACCTTTTCATGATAGATCATTTTGTCTGCAGTGTGGAAGCAACGAGGCAGAAAAGGGTGGTACACGAATATAGCACAATTGGATGAGAATACAGTGCTCGCTGCACCTGAATACATATCAAGGAACTGTAACAACTCACCCTTTGTTTTACTAGAAGATGAATCATTGACAGGTCGCCTTTTGAACTGGTAGTGGTTGAGTTGACGCTGAATGGAATCCCATTTGTTGACATTGAATCCAAATCTATAACAGGAGCAGTTTAACCGACCAAAGAGCAAAATAATGAGGTTTTAATTATTCATAGCACACTGTTATACATGCCAGGTAACATACAGTATACCATATCATGAAAAACTAGAATGTCATAGTGTACCTGGTACAATGAAGAGAACTAATTACAAAACTTACACTCTCAAAATCTCTAAGCTTTTCTTCCTGTCATGAATCACGAATGCTCGACCATCTGTGATTGAGTCACAGTTGCATTGGGTTGCGTTGGATTTGAATTGAATTGTTTGCATGTAAAGAAAAGGTTAGAAGCAAGTACGTGGGTAATGGTTAGTAACAAGGAAATCAGATACCGTACCTTCCGTCCAAGACATGACATGAGAATATTCCATTTCGTCGGCAAGCTCGAGGACCATGTGCATTTTCATGGGAAAGTTGGGTCCGCTCTTCATTCCACTTGCTAGGATTTTGTTCGGAAGGATGTTACGTCGGCTTATAGCACGAGAGACCCTGTCCTTAAAAGCCTTGCGAGGCATATGCTCCCCACTGCTCAACAAGTCTGACATCTTGGGCGGGTAAGTTGGCGGCTTGTGAGTACGACGGGCAGATTCGAACTTGGCGGCTTTGGCAGATGCCAAAGATTTTCTCTGTGGACTGCTGCTGGCCTTTTTGACAGGCTTTACCTTTTTGGGTTGCTCCTTCTTAACCGTCTTGTTCTCAATCTTACCCGGAGAAGAAAGCTCGGCCGAGAACGGCAAGGCAGCATCGAGACTATTGCGGGTGGTTCGTGGCATGATGAAATTTTCAGTGGATTTTTTTCCTCCGTTGAAAAAAAAAAATGAAACTGGAAACTGTGATGCTGTAAAACAACGGCAAAACAGCAGAGAGAGAGAGAGAGAGAAGTGAATAAGTTTTCAGAGGCATCTTGTTAAAAAGTTTTCTTACGTAGTAAAAGGCTACTAGTTCCTCTCGTACGACTTTTTTAGCCTCCGAATTCCCGCTAGATGTAACTGTGACCACTCACAACCTGGGTCTAATAATGTACTTTATTTAAAGTCAATCGTTGTACCTGATAGAATAGGTGAATGTAATATTGACCCGGCATGTGGCGAATTCGTTAAGTAAATAAATACAATAAATACATTAACCTCTGATTGATTACCTAGTTGGACATTTTGGGTTAAATTCGAAGACTTTGCCAGTCATATTTTCAGAAAGCATGCAAACACATTCGTGATACTTATTGTTTCGCACCGAACTCATTGGTTTACTAGTAAAAATGACGACTCAATTTAAAGAATCTTGGGGCTCAACATGTTGAAGCTCTGTGAAGTTTTGTTTCTTCGAGGTTTTCTCTTTCATTCAAATTAGATTCGTAGCGTACCTGGTAGTGGTACCTGGTACCAGGTAAGTGAAAGTTCGGTTTCGACACATCACAGGTCCCAGCTTGCGCACGTGTAGTAGGAACTCGTAGTATTGCCTTGGATCATCATGGAACCGGTGAAGATTCGCATCATCCCCACCATTATCTTTTGCATCAGTCTACCTGGTAGTCTCCTACTACCTGTAATCGGGGGAAAAACCCTATGGGTACGCAGTAGAACACTTTTTGTGCCAAACAAAAACGAAGGCCAAGCCCGAGCATTGCATGCTTGGCTGCCTACCGTACGAAAATACTGGTTTCAGCAATGCAGATCTGCTAGATCTACTTGGGAGCAACACCATGCTCCTCTCTGCCTCTGAGAGGTAAAAAATGCGCTCGCGTTACACAAAATGCAAGACCTCTAGCGGCGACTAAAACATGCCCTACAACTAGCTATGTAGTGCTAAAAGTCATTCAAGATCTAGGCAATTTGGTTTTGTCCGCACTATCGATCAACAAGGTGAAGTGTTCTGTCGACATCTCACTGGTTGCACGAAGAGCACTAGTAGACGACACGCAGCAAACCGAGTTATTTTAAGCTCAGATCAAAGATCAAACAGTGCAGCACTGGATATCAAGAGCAGAATTAGAAGGGATGGTAGAAATATAAACCTTAATCCAACGAGATGGGACTTTTTGTATATTTCTACCTAGAATAGCATGTTTAATTTGTCAAGTGAAACGTTGCTATGGACCTTTGCATTTTAAACCTTCCAGCAGCTCAAGGTATTGTATAAAGACGGCAATCCTGGTTTCCAGCGCTCCATTCAGATGTTTTTTCTGGCGACAGTAGTCAGGGTAGAATTGCAGGTACTCCCATAAGCTCTGCATATTCGCTTCCAAAAATGTGTTTGTATTTGAGGAAGAAAAAGATTATGTCTGTTTGTGATGCTGAATGTAGGGCAGGGGAGGGGGTGCCCAAGAGAGAGAAGTAAACTAAGCACTTTCTCATCGGTTTTGTACGTCCACTCACTATCTGTAAGGATGGGGCTACTATTTTTTGCTGTCGTGTGTGCTTTATTTTTCATTATTTTTGGTCACGCGTGAATGAGCGGATTTCTATTCATGATGACCACAAGGCATTGTTTGGTGCATGTTACCGCACTTACACTAATAGCAGGTACTCTGCACTCTGCATTCTGCATACACCCCTTGTACACCCCTGTTATAGTTTGTTATAGCTTCCAGTTGTATCCTATCGGAAGATTCATCTGCTGATGGATAAGAAAAGTCACTGCCAGTTCAGCTGCTCCTTACAAAACTCTTTTTGATTGCTTAATTTAGCCGAGATCATCCCTGGCTATAAAACTTAGCCAAGCCCATCGCCATCACCCATCTCACCAGCCGACAAATACTGTATCTCTTTTACCAGACACCAGCTCCATCTCAAGATAATGCAAAAGAATGGATTAAGTCGCAAAAGCAGCTCTAGCAATTCCCAAAACCTCAGCAGTTTCAACTTACCGTTAACCAAGCCGGTGACACCAAGCTCCGAGCAGCGTAAGCGGAAATCCACTATTATATCTAGCGTACCTCTTCATCAGACGCACCTGTTGGAAGTTCCATCGATAAACAGCGGCTCTTACAATAAAAACAGCAGCAATAACAATAACATCAGTATCAATATGCTGCACTCTGGATCTGTTTCAACGTTAAGCGAGCGAAAACCTTTTCAGGCGATGGAATTGGAATTGGAATCGGACTGTGAGCGAGATACTTCCTGTCGCGGTCGAATCCGACAAAGAAAATTCAAGACAAGCTCTCCACGATTACGCCGAGCCATTGTAGCCATGGCTTTTATTCTACTCTTTTCGCTGCTAATGATATTCCGGGAGGGGAAGGAAGAGGAATCCATACTGCACATGGAAAATCAAATGGAGGAAGAACAAGAAAAAGACGATGTCGATGTTGCTCGACATCACAGCAAAGATTTTTCCACGAACGCAGACAGAATAATTGATGCTACTGATTATGATAAACAACCTACGTTCGGAAAAACGGAAACGGCAACCACACGAAAGCCACAATTTGCACCAAGTGCATCCAAGTCGACACCAGTTCCATCCAAAGCTGGAGTGGAGCAGGAGTCGTCATTTCCCCCTCAAATTGATGATCGGACCGAAGTTAAAAAACCAGAAACGTCCAATAATGTAAGAAATACAGAAATACCGGTAGATGCGGCTACGAACACGCCACAATCAGGGCCCCAAAACGACGAAGAATCAAAAAGCAACTCAGCCCAGAAAGAGGAACCGAACCCTCTCGACCAACCAGAGCCGCATCAGCCTATAATATCCCGGCCTAAGCAGCAAGAGTATCAAACACAGGCACCTTTCGACCCCAATGCGCCACTGCAGGGACCAATATTACCTCTGGACACCAGCAATGATCAAGCTTTTGTACAACGATATTGCGATTTACAAGGATCTGACTGGTTCCCATCAGAGAAAGAGGAAGTGTCAAATAAAAATATCACAAAAGGCAAATCCTGGCACCTGCGCGCACCGTTTATAATGCTGGTAGGCCCTTCTCATAGTGGCAGCGATGAACTGTTTCAACTTTTGCAAACACATCCACAAGTTGCAGATGCCATGACATCGCATTTCTTTACGTACAATTATAAATTTTATGTCAAGGAATTGCCATCAACTGGAGCAGCCGATTCTGAATCTGGCAACAGAAATTCGCTTGTTCGGATTAAAACACGGGCGGCTCGGGAGGCGTACATGGCGCGGCACATCTCGGCGCAACGGCATATTCAAAAGAATCCTTCGCAAATCATAGTGGACTCCGTTCCGGATACACTTTTGTACAGTCAAAAATTTGCACCCTTTGCTATGTGTGTCATGCCGTGGGTAAAGCTCGTAGTATCCGTCAGTCATCCCATACAACGATTGCTCCGGCATTATCAAGCGGCTCAAAAACACGGCTTACGTCTTTCACTAGAGGACTGGGTTGCGAGAGACTTGGAGCGAATGCAGGATGCAGGGGTATTACAGGGTGCGAAAGAGCCAGCCAAAGAAGTTCTCGACCACGCAGCCTGGGTAGAGTATCAACAATTAACAACCACTGCCATGGAAGCCAGTGCCGGACAGTCAATGTACGAATATATTGCCCATCCTTGGTTTACCGTGATGGAAGAAATGGGACGAAATCCCACTACCGAAATTCATGTTGTTCAGCGAGAGGTCTTGATACCTGCTGCATCGAACAATTCAACTACCCCAGAAGAAAGGCTCGTCCAGGAGTACCAGCGAATTCTGAAACGACTAGGGCTTACCAAACACACGCCTCCATCAACAATAGTTAAGCAGCTTGTCGCGCAACAAAAGGCAGATCTAGCGTCGTGGAAGAAGCAATTGGACGACGGCCTGAGAAAGCAACTCAAGCAGTTCTTCACGCCTTACAATGTCTTTTTCGACCAATTTTTGAAAAGTTACTATGGTCAAGATGGAAGAGGGACGGGTGCTGTTGCAAGAAGCAAGGAAAAATTTCTCAACTGGGACCCCGATCTGTGGAAAAGTTAATAGAATTCGCTATTTTCTCATGCAACAACGTGTATCAGAATAGTAATGCAATTTCTACTACTAGTACTCTGTTAGTTGACTAATTACAAGACAAGATTGCGTCGCAAAGACGAACACAGAAAACATAATATCGTGGCCACTCTCAAAAATGTATCGCAGTCTCAAAATAACTTTTCATCTGGTCGTCAGTTTTTCGAGAAGGATTGCAGTTCGACTCCAACGGAGTTGTGCTGCGTAGTTGCCGAGTGAATGTCCTCGACTTTGATGGCTTTTTCATCGATAAGGTTTGGATCGACTGGTTTGACAGAGGTCTTCTTCTTGTTGTTGTTGGTGGTGGTGATGGTATTTCTTACGTTTTGTGATGAAGCATACCCAGCTCCCTGGGCAGAAAAGCTCAGTTGGTCGCCTGATGCATTGACTTTCATGATGACACGGATTTCTCCCGCTCGAAGTTCACCCTCTTTGAGATTCGACTCCCATTCGTGATCTTCTCTTGCGGACGCAATGGCACCGCGCAAGTCCCAATCGGCCATTTCGAGATACCTGCATGAAAGATGAGATGAGGGTCGTGAGCAAGAGGCGTTTGCTCATGATTAGTAATACATAACAGACCGCAGCAAGATAATCACGAAAATTTAACTCACGCTTTGGCTTCGGTCAACCCGCACGTTGGTAGCTCCGCCTGGAGTGCATGTATTTTGTATTCCTTGGAATCTGTATCTTGAACGCGCAAATATCCTTGACGAATGGCTTTTTTAGAAATAGGAATCACTAGTCGTTTGGGTGCCGTGGCCAATGAATCGCCCGTAAAATGATTGGCGCGTTTCAATCGCGACAAACTGAGCTTGTAGGTCAAGCAAATGCCCTGCAAGGTATCGTCTGGTAGGACGAGGTGTTCCAAGTAGTCGACCCCCAATACGCCCTTGCCGGAAGGACCGAGACTGATCATGTCGTGCGAATCCATAGTGCTAGAACTAACGGACGCTGAAAATGAATGGATGGTACTGTTGTGACTAGAAAAAGAACCAGCACGGTTGACAAAGGCAATACCTGTTTTTGTGAACGAGACTCGATCACTAATGCAACTGAGAACTTCCCAGTCCGCTTCTTCATCTTCTTCCACGGAACTCTTGCACTCTTCTCCAACAAAAAATTCCTTGTCTTCGTTGTCGCTGTAGTGTCCTGTGGGTGGCATGTTGAGAAAAATGTTGCCCTTTCTTGTGGTTGATGACTTGGAAGATCCTGACAGGTTCGGTGACTCAAGCTTCTGTGACTGTGACTGTTCTTCCTGCAGCTTGGGACTGTCTTCAATCACCCGAGGTTCTGGAACAGTGAACTTTGAGTCGACAAATTCGGGCATCGCATCTTCATCGCAACCTGCTCGAGGAGAACTTTCTGATTGCCGAAAAGAATTTGCGTATGGGTCTTTAGCTGTTCGGTGATTTTCGTTATCGACTCCTTCTTCTTCTTCCTTCTGAACGTTTTTCAGCTGAAGGTTGGCAGCAGCTTGTGTGACTTGACTAATTTGGCTGTCCGACAAATTTTGTTCTTCCTTTTCTTCATTATTGGGCAGTAACCTCCATTCTCTCGTTTTGGGATCCTGTTCCCACATCATGCCAGTGGGAGGTTTCGGAAGACTCTCGCGGGAGCGTTCCTGTTTGGCCCCCAATATCTTTTGCAGCTTAAACGGCATGGTTGAAATATAATTTCTCGCTACTTTTTTTTATTATTGTTAGAGGTGATTTGCTACTAGTAGGATATTCGAATTATGTCTGAATAGATGGAAGTATGACTTTTGTGTCTAATGCTAGCTAGTTATAAGCTAGTTTCTCATAGCTAATTTCTTTGGATTTGAGAAACTGAATTTACGTCAGCTCAACTCTTGCTAGATAACATCTATTAAAGATGCAAAGTAGCTAAGATAAATAGATGGAGGCATTGGCGGTCAAACGACTCGCCTAAGATTTTGGTGTTGCGGTTGAGATAACGACGATATTATTATTATTAACATCATCAAGTTATCGTCCTGCAGTATGTTATTAGATCGCACGAGGCGTTGTAAAATACGAGTAATAAATAAACCAAAAATAAATAATAATATTAAGGTTTTCTTGCTGTCACACAGTAGCTCGAACCCTGTGGTTCTTGTAGATGGAAGCGGGATGGTCACTGTCACTTTGTTAAAACATGGTGCAACAGCCGGGACCTTCAAGTTAGCTACAACAGTGGTACAGTATAAATCTGCAGAGCAGAAGGTACAGCTTTCGTTGCTATTCGAGTACTACCAGCTAGCTAGTATCACTGGTGACCATAGTAGAGTATTACCAGGTAATGACTTGCAATAACTATCTGCCGTAGAAGCCCAATAGGACAAGAGGTATCTCCCAACAAAACTGAAATTTGGCTGTGCTGTTGCTTAGATCTACGAGCTAGAATAGCTAACTAGAGAGATGAGTGTATGCAAACGAGCGTAGCTCGCAGCGTCGTGATTTTTCTTTCTCACTGCGATGATGCAGAGCACAGCTAGTAGGATTCCATCGCTGAACGTAGCCAAACTCCTGCAAAACAAGACTGTAAAATTACGAAGCGCGAAGCGCGCATCTATTTGGGCACATGGTAGTTCATTCGGGACATTACAGGACCTGAACAAACTTTCTATATACACTAAAGGCAGTTCCGATCCCTCGGTGGTCTTTGTTTCTTCACCAAACAAATGCGTATTGCAATTGGTATATTTTCATTGCAAAAACTCGTTGGGTCAACAGTCGCAATAGATTGCGGTTTTGACACTGGTGAAAGGGACAGTGGCAATAATAAATCAACAAATTAATGAAGAAATAATGGAAGGAAATTTAGGCAGCGAGCAGTCATTCTATTAGCGGCTCGAGGGACAGGGTTAAAGGTAACCATTCAATAAGGGAGGAGTTAATAGAATAGGGATTGTACTTTCATATTCAAGAATGCTTGTGATTTCATATTCAGAGAGTCATTGCTTCCCGCAGGAATTAGCAATTACGGTCTCGTTTTGCATCTCAATCAAGCAATGAAATAGTTGGAATAGAACAAATTTAACCCAATATTCCTGTAGACACATTATCACTTCTCTCTCCATGATCGTTAGTTCTACTGTACTCGATGGAAATCTAAATAGTGTTAAAATAGTATGTACTCCCGCGAAGGAATCTATTGAAAGTTGGACAAAAAAAAGCAGTTTGAGCCGCAAGCGTTGTGAAACATTTAATCGCGGACTCGACAGACACTCTGCGACAAAAGTACAATGGCAGCCAAGGGAACTAATGCAACATAGTCTTCTGCATGCGTCAACACATGTTCAGCCGCACAAAAGATCCCAAAGCTGAGAGTTAAAATGGCCAAAAGCGCCACAATAGCCAGGGACGTCATGATGCCCAGGGTCGTATCGAAGAAGGGGTAGAAGAATTGTGCACCCGCGGAGCGGTCCGCCCACGAGTACATCATGGCGTAAGAAAAGAGAAGGTAGAGTATGCCATAGATAGCGGGAAATGCAAAGTGACCCTGGACGACGGGAAGACCACCCATAAGTCCGACTTCGACCAAGGCCGCCACAGAATTCAAGTTGTGCTGGAGAAGAGCTCCCGTGGCTTTCAAAAGCTTGACATTCTCTCCATGCTCCTGAGCCATTGGCCAAAGAGCATACTTGACGACAGCTGATACCAAGATAGAGACAGGAGCAGATGTCTCCCACAAGATCATAGCGGTTCGAAGTACCCATGAAGGAATGATGATAGACGGAAGCACGACATTCACCAAAGGAATCATGCCTGCTAGGAGAAACGAGGTTCCATCGACCATCCAACACCATAGGGTGAAGGTAGACACGCATTGGAGGCCCGAAAAGAGATTTCCGTCCGGCTGTAGAGCTCCGCGGAAAGCGATTTTCTTGACCTTCTGCAATTTGGAACCAGGAACATAGTCTGTGTCGGCTTCCCATTTTCCATACAAGAATACCTGACAGGCATTTCCGAGCATAGTAGCAGCCATGGACAAGCGGAATGCAATAACGACACTCAGTGGGAGGCTCTCAAAGTTCACGTGAGTGAAGGTGTCGACCGTCGCAACAGCATCAAGAGATTCCCAGGTTGGAAGATGCAGGACAAAGTATCCAATGAGTAAAACAATTAAAGTCCGGGTACGGTACGGTGGCGCATCGTCTACTACATCAGTCGTCGCAGCAGACTTGTCCGATTTAGAGCCGCTGGTGTCAGGGTCCGTGAGCGAGTTCATTTGCACCTTACACTTCATGGAAAGATCATTGCTGCGCTCGCTCGCGTCACTGAGACTCGAGGACTCGTCGAGCGAGGGCAGAGTTGGGCGACGCATGAGTCAATCGTTGGCTCTCTGAGAGCAAGTTGGAAGAGTTTTTCTTGGCAAGAAATGACATGGCCGGAGAAAGAAGTGGATGTTTTGTTTAATTACTTTTGGTACTCGGGGGAGGCTGTGACCGGAAACTCACTTTTTTTAATGAACAGCAAAAAGGATTTAAAAGAAAAGAAAGGTTAGACTCGTTGAGTGGTACGTTTACCCTAGAGATGCCATCTAATGCCATCTAATCATTTGCGCTTCAAGGCGATGGTAGGTTTTTACATAATATTTCTACTCATCCCCGATTGATACTCAAGTACAAAGCAAGGAGGTTGGAAATGGATTCACTACTACTAGTAGTAGTATTAGAGTAAACAGTACGCACAAGATCGATTCCTACCGAGCAATGACGCGTTAACAAAAATAAGATGCGTTAACAAAAAAAAGATGCTGCCGACAGGAAATTTGCTTTGGCAACTGAACAGCGAGCAGGCCCTTGGGAGTAACTCGCAAAGGGCGCATCGAATTTTCGAAGCCCCACACTAGTACTACAGTAGTGGGCATGACGGTTCTTGAAAAATCTTGTCTTTGGAATCACAGAAAAAATCGACGCACTAGTACGTATCTTTTTACTCCGAGTAAAATTTAATGACACTCCTGTACAGTACCAGACGTTGAGTTCTTGGAGGTGGTTACAGCACTAATAAATCTTTTTTTTTTTAAAATATTGGCAGTTGTGTTCGGTTCGACGTTGGTAATGAAATCGGCAACCATGAATGATCTCATCAGGCATCGCAAGATTACAATTCCTTTTATTTTATTTTCACCGAGCTACTAGTAGGTAGTGTTTCATGCACACAGCGCCAAAACAAACATTCAATAGGCAGTTACAAACGGAACTTTGCGAACCAAGATGACAAAGACTACTAGCATGGATCTCCCAGAAACCTCTCCCGGCCTGAAAAATACCAAAAGTCGCCGTTTGCCTCTCTCCACTCCCACCAAAGACGAGTGCGAAGACTCTTCATCTACTATTGCAAGGAGTGAATCCGGTGAATCCTCAGTCACGAAAACCATCTGGGCTCTGCGGTTCGCCATCTTTGCCGATGCTGTGAACTCGCAGATTTTGGGTCCCAACTATGCTCTCATGGTCATGGAAGACGGCCACGAGGTAATTGATTACCCCGTCTGGTCTCTTCGTTTTGCTCATCACATGTTCTTCTCAAACCGTTCGTCCGTCTCTGTGTCCCTTTCATGATTTATAAGATTCGTTTGAACATACAGGTCCGTTCGACTACGGCGGTGCTTACTACCTGATTCTTGCCGTCAATGAAATCGGCATTGTAGTGTCAAGCATTGTATTCGGCTATTTGAGCGATACGGTCTGGTTTGGTCGCAAGAAAAGTATCTTATGCTGCATGTACCTAGGTGCTTTAGGAAGTATCTTCAAGTTTCTTTTCCAGAATAATTTCTTTGCCTTTTTGGCGGCAAACTTTGCCACGGGCTTGGTTGGTGGTTCCTTAGCCGTTGGAGTTGCCTACGTGAGTGATTTGTCCGTGAATCGCTTGAAAACCGACGCTGAGATAGGAACAACAATTGCAATTAGTCTCATTGGACGTACTGGAGGCGGTATATTGGCAATCGTCTTGCAGAAGTTCGGGTTGTTTGTACCCTTGTGGGGAGGTGTGGTATTGACCATTTTTGCTGGCATCATCTGCCAGTTTCTTCTGGTCGAGCCTCCTAAACATCAGAATCCAGCAGTGAGTATGGCCGCAGTGGACTTGACTGATAATACCTTGGAGGATTCCGAGCACGACGATGGAAACAGCGGCGAAGATGATACCGACTTTCGAAATCCGACCGCACTCGACAAGCGAGCGTTGCGTCATATCATGCTGGGCGAGCTTGCCGACAACTTGGGATCTCTAGGTCTTGTTCCCTTGTGTCTCAGTTGTCTTTTGTTCCGTACATTTTACGCAGAATTCGTTGAAAAAGGACTTGAGCCAATCATGAGTGCCACGAGCTACAAGTGGATCTACGTCTTTGTAGCTACAATTGTGCTTCCGGGGGCAGCAATCGCTCCCACGCTCTTTCAACGATTCGGACCTGCGCTGTCCTGTACTGTTGCCAATCTTTTGACGAGTGGTGTCATTGTAGCACTCTTGCAAATTGGAAGCATCGATCCTCCAACCTTTACTACCTACTGCATCTTTGTGTCGGTTCTCTACATCGCTTTCCCCTTTACCGTCATCAGCCAGCTGTCTACTGCTCCCATGATGGACCGCATCACCCCACTCCATCAACGCGGTTATGTCCAGGGATTGAATATGGCGACTATGAATTTTGCGACAGCCGTTGGAGAATTTTTGTTTTCGCTCCTGTACGACTATACCAATATTCATATCACCCTGTACACAACTGTTGGCGTCAGTGTAGCTGCGGCTGTCATCAACTCTGGTCTCATCAAGGATGCACGCTTCGGCCCCGAGACACCAACAATCACCCTTCTTGCAATCAGCAAAGAGGAAGAACCTGCAGATTTAGACATTCGGTCTCAATGTGACGACGACGACGACGACGGCGACGATGAGCCAATTGAAATTGATTGCTGATCAAGAGAGAATACAATCTCCCACCTTCTGCACCTTAACCTTAAATTTCCTCCAACACACACTGTCAAAAATAAGACGTGTAACGTTACTTTGGTCAAATTTTGTCTGCTCGTCAAAATCTTCGAGATTTTTTTTGACTAACTACATAATAAAAATAAAAAATAAAAACAAAATAGACTAGACTACTACTAGTCGTCCAAATAGTAGCGGCAAATTACAAGAACACAGCCGTAATCTACTTTCTACCACTAGCTAGCTATTAGCTACCTGCTACCTAGCTTAAGGCAATTCTTTATAGTAGTAGTGAAGGCTTGTTGATAGGTGGCAAGGGGAACGCATCAGATTGAAGATTGATAGAAACGCTACCAATGCCATGAGATGCGTTTCTTGGAGAGGCTCTAAAACGATTGCCAAGCAAGGAAACAACACAAATAATATCTACGGGACAAGATCGAGGGGAAATTGCAGGGCTTTCCACCTGTGCTGGCTGATACTATCGATTCAGTGGATAAACTGTCGTGCCTTGTCATCAGTCACCAGAAATACTAGGAGAACAGTTGTAACTGCAACCGAAAATCATCCTGTCATTTGCTTCCGGGCGTACGGTCCGACATCATCGTCGTATTCTATTAGCCTTGGTGAATATTATCACGATAGACTGAAAACTGCGATATATGATTGCGATGACATGCGTGCAAGGCTGGTCGATGAATCATCGCAGTTGCCATACATTGAATTTGACGTTCCCTTACATGAATTCAATAATAATGAACATTATCGAACTTCGATTATCAACAAACTCCATTCCCTTCCCGCTTCCAAGATCTGCCTCGTGGTCTCATCGGCAGCGGCTAGCGTTACAAGTTTGTTCAAGAACAATACTGAAACAGCACTTTTATCAAAACCTAATTTTAATCATGTTTGGAAGAGTATGGGTAACATGATGCCCCCGGATGATTCTCAAATAGTATTTCAACTGTCGGTGAAACATTTCAATCAACGTAGTACATCGAAGAAGCACTCAAGAAATCCACAACAACGACAGCCTGCTGGGGAAATTTCGGATAATAAACGAAAGGCAATAGAGCTCTTTTCGCATAGTTTGGAGCAGACATATGGTTGGGTCGCAAGAAATAGTACCCTTCCTGACAGAATCAGCAGCAATCATCATTCTCCACAACGCACACATATAATATCGTTCCAGGTTGTAGAACATTGCAGGCATAGTACCGATGAGGATGAGGATGAGGATGAGGAATTCTCGCTGGAATGTCCTATCCTAACGAGGACATGGCCGTTGCTAGATCCAAACAGAACATCGTCAACGAAACGTCTCGAGTCCTTCCTGGTAGCCAAAGCTTCCAACATTCAAATCAACAACGTCGTTTGGGATCCCATGTGTAAACGAGGTACCTTTGTCATCGAAGCTGCAAAGTATTGGCCCGTGGCAAATTATTTCTGTATGGATACGAGTGTCGGACACTTGGATCACGTTCGAATGAATGCCGATTCCACCAAATCCAAAATACAACAAGTACTTTTGGGCAGTCCCGACCATTTGCCAGTAAAAGATGGAACGATCGATACAATCATGACGTGCATCATTCCAACGTCGAGTAAGAAGGTTGTTGTTGCTGATTACCACAATTATTATCAGAAAATTTTTGCGGAATGGGCACGGGCCTTGAAAATAGGAGGAATGATGACATTGGTAATAGATCCTCAATATATACTCCAAGGAATACTGGGACAAATCCTTCCGAGAAGCTGTCGGGTTCGTTTCGTTCGATCCAAGACTATCAAATGGGGTAAGGGTCGCTCTGCTATTGTAGTAATTGAAAAAATGGGTACATCAAAGGAGATTGGAACTGGCGACACGAAGGAGGCATATTCAACAGAAGGATTATTTGAATGGGAAAAGAATAACAAGCAGACACTAGGTAAATTACGGGCCGAAACTGTTCCATTAATGGTTCCTGTCACATACCATACATCATACAAAACTACCACTACTAGTAGGTGAAGACAACACCATCAATGTATAAAATCACTTTCATAAATGAATATTTGGGTATTGGTCTTTATTCGCTTTTGTGACGTCTTCGTCGAGCATTTAAATCTTCTGCAAATATTAGACCACGTGCCACATATCGGCGTTCCAGTGCTCTGCCTCCAAATTCAACAAATTTAATCTGTCAATCGAAGCAACCAATTTGCACCAAAAACAACTACGCACTGTATTTTTTTCTTTCCAAGCTGTTCATGTTTGCAGTTTGTATTTGTTTTAATATCCGTGTTCTTCATCCATTGTGGGAGGTTTGGGACGACGACCACTAGTACTGGTCGTAGGACCCCCCGCCGCGTTCGACGACTGTACATTGTCGGGTTTGGGAACTGGTTTGGGCATTTCGGTATCACAAGCATAAATAGCACGACCAACACGTCGAGGATATCGTAAAAAGGGATACAAACAGCTCTGAACAGCATCGGCACCATCCATGCAGGGTTCACAGGGCTGTATCAAAACCCACAAGACGGCACAAATCAAAGCCAAAGGCCATGCAACCACCAACAGCAACAAGAACCACAACAGGGCGTAACAATAACTGGATCCCGAAACTTCATTACCACCGGCAGCATCACGGCGACTGTTGTTATTATTATTGTTATTTGTATTTGTTGCCGAAGGCTGTTCTTCTTCGTCGCGTTCTGTCATTTTCCAGAGTGCACTGCAGATATATGAAGAGATATTATACTGCTGTTTTCTGTGCAAAGCAAATCTGGGATGTGAGTGTAGGAAGCTGCGTTTCTTATAGATCTGATAATGGCAAACTAGTGTTGCTGTGGATCAGTCACGATTATATTATATTATTATGTTGTACTAGCAGCATGGTACTAGTTTAGTACCTACTCGTACCTTCTTTCCGCGCACAAAATCAAAGAGGACGTGTATCTTGCCGTCTTGCCTCTCGTCATGTCAAGGCCTCAAAATAATTTGAATGTCCCATTCATCTTCATACTGCGATAAATGACCCTGAATCACTTCCCCTGGGCAGTTAATTTGAAAAGAAATAATAATGTATCTCACGGCAATGAATAATTAAGATGACAGTGGAAAATACAAGAATTAAATGGGATCCATGTACTCAGAGTACATCGGATAAAAATGTTGAATCCTTCCACCCAGGCAATAATAGTACCAGGTATGAATACTACCAGGTACTCGGAGTAGTATGTAGTAAGCCACAATTGGTTACTACTCCTACCGGTAGTGTTACTACAAGTAGCAGTTATTGAGCTCAAAACCGAGAGTTCATTTATACCCGAATTCTCTATTTTATTTTCTGTTTTTCAAATACTACTTCTACTACTGTACCTAGTAGACCTACTCGAATACAAGACTGGTACGTACTTGGGTGGTACCTCAGGACCATCGAAGGGAGTTACTCTAGCTACTCTGAGTAGAGTCAGGATGACACTACTACTACCGGTTGGGTTGTACTGAAAAAAATATAGTGAAGGAATGAAACATGCAATCAGTACAAAAAGTAGTGCAAATGACAGATCTCATTAAGAGCTTTCGATTCATTATTTATTTATTGAATTTGGAAAAACACTTAATGAGCTAGAGGACAAAATCAAAATCAAAATCATATTTCCGTCTAAAGGGGGCGTTAGCCGTAATTGATTTTGATGGTTGTATTACAGCTGATGAAGGTACGTCTACGCTGTAGCTTACGACCTACAAGCCGTAATTACAGCTACTAGCTCAAAATACAATACGTTAGCCGTAACAAAAGCCATTTGTTCTAGATTAACAGCTAATTAATGATAACTACTATATTTTCTACGTGTAACTGTTACAACAATATTGTTCAA
>Ga0100402_1002625_pt1 | contig 20033 bp, 25 predicted proteins | sample CryGeyme20150102_FD_80419 | JGI IMG/M metagenome (GOLD analysis project Ga0100402, IMG submission 80419) | Groundwater microbial communities from Crystal Geyser aquifers in Utah, USA - Crystal Geyser metaG 2015-0102 | ecosystem: Environmental > Aquatic > Deep subsurface > Groundwater | place...
TCTTTTGAACATCTTGTGGCTTCATTTGATAACAATGCTTTAGCAACACTACCTAATGAGCTACGAGCAGCTGCGACTTGCCTAACAATATCAACACAAGTTCTCTCATCTTCATACATTTTGATGATGCCATCTATTTGGCCCCTAATTCTTTTTAACTGTGTTAAGACTTTATCATTTTGCATATTGGTTTTTACTTTAGTAAGAGTAAACTGTAAATTATAACTCTCACAGATAATTTGTTTCTAAGTTATTAATAATATACCCCCTGGGGGTATATTTGTAAATAGGTAATTTATACTTAATAGGTACTAAAAAACCCACCATTTCTGGAGGGCTATATTTCTCAATTACATTTAAAGCATATTTATGAGGCCTTTTCTTTCATATTTAAAGCTACTAGTTGTCTTAATAATTCATCATGTTGATTTAACTCTTCTTCAGAAAGATCATTCTTTTCATCAAGCTTTGATATTTCATTAATGATTTTAGCTTTTTTATCTGAAAGTGTCATTTTAAGCAATTTTTTTAGACTTCCCTTCCATTCAGCCATCACATCAATATCTAATAAATTTTTAACAAAGTCTTGATTAGAATGAATCTCAAATAAAAGTTCCTGTAAATCAGTTGGCAGTGATCCAGCAAATCTTTTAAGTAAAAAAGCTCCATTTTGCTCATCAAGAGCTCGAACTAACTGTTTAAGACCTGGAGTAGAAAATTCAATCTCATTTTTATAAAGATCTCTAAGATACTCTAAGATTTTCGTATCATTTGATTGAAAAAGTAAAAATATAATGTATTTTTCAAGTCTTTCTCTTGGTGAAATTTTCTTTGTTTCTACAATTTTTTTTGTCTCATCTTCTTTGACTTTTGACTTCTTTTTAGGGTTACCAAATTTAATTTTATGACGATAGCTAACAACATCTGTCTTAACACTTTCCAAATTAACTCCAAGCTTTTGGGCAACTTCTCTACTATAATGTTCAAGTTCAACTGCATGCTCAATTTCTGAAAGGACAGGCAGAAGATCTTTCATAATAGCCTTTTTTCCCTCTGGAGTATTTGCATCATTATTTTTAAATGAAACCATAATTAAAAATTCATGAGCAGTAATTGACTCTTTAACAGCTTTTCTCCACAGTTTTGGATCAGTCTTAATAAGCTCATCAGGATCTTTACCTCCAGGAATAACAATAACTCTTAACTGTAAGTCTGTTTTATTTAATGCAGCAATTGCTTTTTTTGTGGCAGCAACACCAGCACTATCTGTATCTAAAGATAATAAGACCTTATCTACAGTTCTAGAAAGTAGCTTTGCATGATCCTCAGTTAATGCTGAACCCTTTATTGCAACAATTGAATTCATGTGTGCTTGGGTTGATGAAACCACATCAAATTCACCTTCAACAACAGCTACCGATCCAACTTTCCTAATTTCTTGGTAGAGTTCTGAAAAACCAAAAAGCATTTTGCTTTTGTGATATAACTTTGTTTCTGGAGAATTTATGTACTTTGCGTCTTTTTCATCTCCTTGAATTTTTCTTCCTGAAAAACCAACTACACGACCTCTGTGATCTTTTAATGGAAAAATAATTCTGCCCCTGAATCTATCATAGTATCTATTATTTCTACCTTTAATTATCAGCCCAGCTTCTTCTAATATATTTAAACTATATTTTTTCTTTTTGTGTAAAAAATTAATCAAACCTGACCATTGATCTAAAGCATATCCCATTTGAAATAGATTAATTGAATCTTTAGTTACTTTCCTTTCCTTTAAGTATTCTCTTGCTACTTCACCGGATTTATGATCAGTTAATAAATAATGGTAATACTGACGTGCCAAACTTAGAACTTCTAAGATTTGCTCTCTAATTGTGTCGTCTTTTGTCTTTGTAAATTTCTTTAAAGTAATACCAGCTTTTTGAGCCAACTCTTCAAGTGCTTCTGTAAAGCTCATACCCTCATATTTTTCTAAAAAACTTAGTACATCACCCGATTCACCACAACCAAAACACTTATATCGTTGCATTGAGTCATCAACAAAAAATGATGGACTCCTTTCCGAATGAAATGGACAACATGCTTTAAAATATCTACCAGCTCTAACTAAACTTACTCTAGAACCTATTACATCTACGATATCGCTTGCTTCCTTGACTTCTTGAACCTGTGACATATTTACCCCAATTTTAACCAAAACTTCGCCAAATTAGTAGTGCGAGTTTACCTGAGGACATTGTATAGTATAAAAGTGACAAAATTCTTACAAAAAATAAAATTATATTTGCCTTTAATTCTATTAACTATTTTTTTTGGACTGTTTTATTTAGTATCAATAAATTTATTCAATTCAGATATTGGAAGACATATAGCTAATGGCAGGATAATTTTAACTGGATCAACAGATGATTTAAAAAATCTATTATCAACAAACTACTTTTCATACACACAAAATAACTACCCAAATATTAATCATCACTGGTTTTTTGGTGTTATTGCATATTTTCTTCATCAATTCGGAGGATTTAAACTCTTAACAATTGTGAATATGTTATTAAATACTCTTGGATTTATATTTATATTACTTAGCTCTTTAGAATTAATTGGCAAAAAAAACAGCCTGGCAATATTAACAACTACTATAGTTGCTTTTCTGACTTTACCCTTATTAACACATAGATTAGAAGTTAGACCTGAATCATTTAGTCTATTGTTTTTTTCAATGTTTTTTTATTTATTTAGTTCTAACAAAGTTAAAAAAAATAAATGGATAATAATGATCGTATTGGTTACCCAAATTTTATGGGTTAATACTCATTTATTTTTTATTTTGGGTCCACTACTTGCAGGATTTTATTTATTTAAAGAGTTATTAAATTTAATTTTTAATAAAAAAATAGCTAACATCTTAATAAATAAAAACATTAAATTCTGGTTTTTATTATGTTTATCATTATTCTTAGTTAGTATTATTAATCCTCATTTTTTAGAAGGTTTACTTGAACCACTAAATATTTTTAATAATTATGCTTACAAAGTAGCTGAAAATCAGTCTACTTTTTTTATGATTAATTATGGTTCTAACATTAAATTTTTTAGTTATGTGATCGCAATAAGTATTGCTACTATTTTACTTTTGTTATCTTCTTTTGTGAATAAAAAGGTTTGGTCTGCAAAAATATCAGAACTAGTTTTATTTAGTTTATTTATTTTAATATCAAATAAAATTAACAGAATGACCCCATTTTTAGCCGTGGTAATAACCCCATTTTTGGTTAAAGAATTTTTTAATTTTATTCAATTTGTTTTAAATAAATATAAAAACTCATTGTCAGATTCATTTGGAACATTAGTATTGTCCTCAGGAGGATTTGTTTTATTAATAATAATTTTAAATCTTGGATTTTTTACCCCTGATTTAAGAATGTCTGGAATTGGATTATTACCAAATACTTTTTTAGCATCACAATTCTATAAAAATAATAAGATTGTTGGCCCGATATTTAACAATTACGATATTGGTGGATATTTAGCATATAGTTTATTTCCACAAGAACAACTATTTATTGACAATCGTCCAGAAGCTTATTCACCTGAATTTATCACTAAAGAGTTCTTATCAGCAATAAAACATGAAGATTCCTGGTCAATAATAGATCAAAAGTATAAATTTAATGTAATTTTCTTTTATAGACACGATGCAATAGATGGTGCCCAAGAATTTTTATTCAATAGAGTAGTTGATGAAAACTGGATTCCAGTATTCGTTGATGAGTTCACACTTATTTTTGTAAAAAATAATGAAACTAACAAATCTGTTATTAATCAATTTAAAATTCCAAGAGAAGTGTTTGGTTTTACAGAAAATTAAGCTACAGATAATGTAATATATAAAGTACCTTTGCTCCAATTAAAGCATCGTCCAAAAATAATTCATAAAAATCACCTAAACGGAAAAATAATAAACAATCGGGATATTGGCTTTTTACTTCCATATACTGATTCATCATTGGTTTTGAAAATTTTCTGTCTTCCATTTGCAATGACTACTATAACAGTATCAGAGCATTTTTTAAAAAACCAAAATTTTATTCAAAATCTTGAGAACTAATTTTATTAAGTTTGAATGAAACCTTCATTTTTGAAAAAGCGACTTCTAAATCGCTATTCTTTTGATATGAACTATGAATATAAATTGTTGTATCACCATTAGTAGACTCTTGACCATATTCTCTAATTTTTGAGTTGTGCAAATAATTAATAACTCTATTTACATTTTTTGTTTTAATTTTTAACATGTATGGTTTCGCTTTTAAACCTGTCATAAATTGGAGCTTTGCAATAGGTTCGAGTAGTAATATAAAACCAAGCATTGCAAGCGAAACTAAATACATGCCAGAACCGATAGAAATTCCAATAGATGCAGTAACCCAAATTACAGCAGCCGTTGTAACTCCCATTACTTTTCTTTCACTTTTTATAATTACTCCTCCACCAACAAAACCAATACCTGTTACTATTTGAGACATTAACCTCGCTGGATCAGCATTTGGAGAATAATAAATATCTTTTAAGTGAATAGATATTGCTGTTAATAAAGTTGCCCCAATACAAAGTAACATTTGAGTTCTCATCCCAGCTGGTTTACCACTCATTGTTCTAGTGTATCCAATTACACCACCAACAATAAAAGCAATAAATAATTTCAGGATAACATCAAACTCAAAGGAGTATGTGTGTTGAATGATATAGTCAATTAGTTCCATAACTAGAACATAATATACTACTAATATGTCAATATTTCAAAGATTTTCTCTTTTGATTTTGCACCTGCTACCAAAAAAACCTGTGAATTTCTAAGTTTTAAGTGTTTAGCCAACAAAATTTTAACAGCATGATTAGCTTTATTTTTGTCTGGAGGCTGAGTCGTTAAAACCTTAAAATCATTTTTAGAAAGTTGAACAACTTTATCTTGACTAGCTTGTGGTGTTACTTTAACCGATATTTTCATTTATCATATCCTACCACAAAAACACCCTATAGCAATATAAATTATCTGTGTATACTAATTGATATGAAAAACTTTAACAAAGATACAAAAATTACTCTAGCAGGTGTATCTCAAAATCCAGAAAAATATGGACATAAAATATTTAAAGATCTATTGAAAAATAACTATGATGTAGTTGGTATTAATCCAAAAGGTGGAATTATATTAGATCAAAAAATCTACTCTTCTTTAAATGATATTGAAAGAGAATCGCAATTATTGATTATAGTTTTACCACCATTAATTGGCATAGATGTTGTTAAAAATGCGCATGAAATTGGCATAAATAATATTTGGTTACAACCAGGTGCTCAAAATAATAAAATAGTTGAGTATGCAAAATTAAACGGTATCAATTTAATTTATAATCAATGTTTTATGGTTGACCAAGGCATTTGGTAATAAATCTAATTAAAGATATTAGGAAATTTTTTCTTTGCCAATTCCCAACAAGAAATAGTTTGAGAACAACAAATTGTATTATTTTCAATTAATTCATCAAGCTCATCAAAACTTAGAGTCATGACTTCAATATCCTCAGTTGGATCAAAGTTTTGAATTGAATTAAATTCACATTCAGTTGCCAAGTAGGCGTACACAATTTCTGAAGCTTTTGTAGAAAATCCTGTAAACTTTGCATATTGTGACAACTGATTGATTTGAACCATAATACCTGTTTCTTCTTCTAGTTCATGTTTAGCTGTTTCATCCATATTTTTATGTTCTGGCTCAATTCTCCCTGCTGGAAACTGTATCATCACATCATCAACTCCAGGCTTATACTGGTTAACTAAGACAACTTTATTGTCTTTTGTAATTGGAACTATCATTGCCACATCACTCAAAGTTGTAACTGTAAAATCATCAACAATTTTCCCATTAGGAAGTTGGTATACTCTTTCTTCAATTGGAAACCATTTACCTGGAGATACATCTTTAACTGATAACAATTTCCATTTATTGATTTTCATTGATCACCTCTATTTCTCTTTGAACTAATAGTTCTCTGGCTTTATCTTTACCTATATTAGTTACAAAATAGTTGTTTAGATCATTTTTAAGGTTTTCTAAATATTCTTTTGAGTCAACACCTTTTCTTTGAACATCTTGCCAAAAATTAAGTTGAGTAAATGACCAAATATGATCTAAATCAACAAGTAATTTAATTTCTATCGGTATCTGATTTTGTGATCCTGATACTAGCTCTGGTTTATCATGATATAAAATTGCAGTACAAATAATTTCAACTTCTTTATTTGAGATACCAAGTTTATCCTTATTATTAGTTAATATTTTTTTAGCAATTTGAGCACCTAATACAGCATGTTTTTCTTTTGGACCCATGGCCTTTGTATTTAATGCTAATCCCTTAACGCCTAAACTTGCTGCTATTTCTTCTTGGGTCATCTGACTCCAACCAGCATCGTGCAACATTAAAGCATATGCAAGAACATTTCTATTTGGCATTTCTCCATTTTGTTTTGCTTTGTCAATAAATTCATCTAGATATTGTAAACATACTGCCTTATGAACATCGGTTGTTCTTGCATTTAAGATTGGCAAAATTTCTTTAAAGAACTTTTTATAATCATCAGGAACAAATTCTAGATACTTTTCATTCCATGGAATATACAATAAAAAATGTTTTTCCGATTCAGGCAAACTATTAACGGTTGGTATTTTTAAATTTATATTAATCATACTCATAATATAACAAAATCAAAAACAATAACCATATTGAGTTTACAAAGATTGACTTTAGATCTATAAATAAGTTATTATTTATATATGAATACTGTCCAAAATAAAGTCAAAGGCTTTACCCTAATCGAATTATTAGTTGTTTTAGCAATTCTATCTATATTGCTTTTAGTTCTTCTTGTTGCAATTAAACCAGCACAAAGACTTTCTGATGCTAGAGATGTTAGAAGAAGTTTAGACTTGAATCAGATTCTGACGGGTATTCATGAATGTGTAGTTGACGGAGATACTGGATTAACCGGTTGTTTGGGTTCTCATACAGTTAGTGAAACTTATGAACTAGTTGCAACTTCATCAGCTACAACGGGTTGTGATGATGTGTGTACATCAGTTACTTCTGATACACATTGTCTTAATATTGATACCACTCTTACAGACTATTTTGTAGATATTCCTTATGACCCAGGTACAGTTGATCCTGGGCACACTGAATACCAAATCACAGTATATAGTAATGGTATGACAGTTCTTGAGGCTTGCTCGGCTGAAAATGGAGTAATTAAAACTTCAAGGTAAATATATTACTTTTTATTTAGTTCATATTTAACTTCTGCAACCGATCCATTTTTTTGAATAACTTCACAATCAAGAACAACTTTTTCACGACTTGCACTAATTGTGCCTTTAAATCCTTTATACCTTTGTGAATTATAGTGCATGCCACCAGATATATTATTCTTGTACAAGTTATATACTTCTCTTAGTCCAGCTACATGAATTTGTCCATGTGTCATTGTTACTTGGCTTCCTTCAGATTTTGATGATCTTCTTATGTTCATCGTGCAGGAAATTCCACCACCATCTCTAATAATGTGAACATCCATTTCACGATCATCTGAACTTATTGAAATATTTGATAATCTGTAAATATTCTTTTTATATAATCCATTGCTTTTATATTCAACTTCCATAGAACAACTCTTAATTTTTTTTGGTTCAGGTCTATTCCAGACATAACCAGCAAGTGCTACAGCACACATTGAATGAGGTTGCATAGTTTCTCCTGTTTTATATATGACATTATACAATATAAAAATAGATATATAAGAAATTGTTTTAACAACTTTAATCTTAAAAATGCTAAAATAAATTGATGAATAATAAATCAAAGAAAATTTCACTTTCTCTTAATGGAACAAATGTTCTCAAAGCAATAGCGATTCTTTCGGTTTTAATAATCCATATATTATCTAGCGTTAAAATTTCTCCATTCGTATCTGACTCAAATTTTCAATTAATTGCCGTCTCCCTTGATCAATTAGCAAGAATATCAGTCCCAATTTTCGTTGCTCTCTCAGGTTTTGGACTATTGTGTAAATACTCGAAAAAGATTTCATTAAAAGAGTTCTATTTTAAAAGGATATTTAAGATTATCCCCCAATATTTGTTATGGAGCATAACTTTTTATCTTTTATTTTATTTCATTCCTTCTTGGGGGCCGTCTTCACAACAACCAAATTTTTTATGGCAATTATTGTTAGGAAGAGCTGACTATCATTTATATTTTGTACCAATGATTTTTCAAATTTATCTAATCTTTCCCGTCTTGCTAACTTTATTTAAAAGATGGCCAAAAACCATTCTATTGCTTGGATTTGCAACTCAAATGATTTGGTGGTGGTTTTTTAGTTACCAGGATTACATTGTGACTGATTGGAAATACTTTCAGGGTGATGGTGAACAGTATATTTGGATGACAAACTGGATTGCATATTTTATTTTAGGAATGTATCTTCCAATAATTTGGAATTGGCTAAATAAAAAAAATTACAGAATTATATTTATCTTTGTACTTTGGATCATGAGTGCTATATTTGCGATTTATGACTCTATAACTAAAATAAATGATGGCGTTGATCCGCTATATGCACTCAAATTCACTAGATATCCTTTATTCCTTTATAGCTCAATTGCAATTGTTCTTTTTAGCTTTTTAGTAGCTAAATATTTTAAAACTAAGAATGAAAATTCTATTCTTGCAGTTTTTGGGGAAAAGTCCTACTCAATATATCTTGGTCATACTTTATTTTTGAGAATTGCAGTCTTTTTAATTTATTTATAAATTGAAAATCCATCTTCGTATGTTTTACCAAGAGGATAAAAGCTATCATACAATACAGGTGTTCCAGGAAATCCATTCCAACATGCTTGATCATCTGATGAATCAGAATCAGCTGGCAAATAAAAAACTAAATTATTTAAAGTTTCTTTTTTAATAAAACATGAATTATAGTTCATTGGTAAAAATAATGTTTGTTTCAATTGGTAAACAAAGCTTTTATTTATCATCATCATTGCAAATAGTTTTGAAATGATAACTAATAAAATAATTTTGTTAATAAACAATAATATTTTTTTATCTATATTAATCTTATGTTTATTTTCATCAAAATACATATAGATCAATGAAATAAGTAAAAACACTAAATAACCATATCCTAATCTAAAATCAGGCGCCATTAAGAACCAAAATATTGAGCCTATTAAGCTTGTGATAAATACCAATAACTGTTCAGAAGACTTTTTAATTTTATAGAGAAATAATTTATTTATAAAAAGCAATACTAAAATACATATAAAAATAAAATATGATAATTCTGGGGTATTCATATTTTTAAACCACAAAGAAAGCTTGTCTAAATATGGCAAAACTAAAATAATATCTTTGTCCATATTTGGTTGAATAGCCCAACTTCTAATCCATCCGACTTCATTTACTGCTAAATATTGTGGTAATCTCCATTTTAGATTTTTAATGAATAAAAATGGGAAAGGGTAAAGTAAGTAGCCTGAAATAACTATATTTGTTAAAATTATTATAATCGAATATTGAGAAAAAAATATAAGTCCAATCTTTTTTAAAGAATAATTAGTTTTTTTAGATAAAAGCTTTACCACCGATATTAGTAGTAATGGAAAGGCTGATAATTTAATTGAAATTAGAAAAATTGGTAATATTATTATATTCATTATTTTCAAATTATTATTCTTACTATCTTTTTCTAAGATAAATAGAAATATCAACCAAGTTAATATGGTAATTGGTAAATCAGTAATTGGAGAAGCAATGTTTAATGTTATTACATTTGTAAATATTATTATCAATACTAAAAAGATTTTAATAATTTCTAAGTAGGTGACTTTAACTTTAATCTTTTTAAAGATACCATTTACTAAATAAACTAAAAAAATCCAAGTCATCCAACCATTAACTGCATGAAGTGGTGTATTAATTAACTTAGTAAAACTTGTAAGCGCTGATAAATGATGAAATGATCCTATAAAACCATATCTAGAATGCAAATTAGCTAACCCAGGAATTATTCTAAAGTTTTCTACCCACCTTATTAAATTTGCATGATATAAGTCAACATCATAATGTCTTGGTGATTTTGCTGACATGTATGCAATAAATATTGAAATAATAAATATGATTAGGAACTCATAAGGATATTTTATTATTTGTTTATAATAAAATTTAAGCTTCTCTAGAAAGTAATCTTTATTCCCATTAAATATTAAAATTGAGTATCCAAACAGAAATAAGAATAAATAATAATTAACTGGAAAAATAAAATAAAAAAGTCTTACAAACAATGAAACTGTCAATAAACCAAAGATAATAAAATTAAATATGTCTGACTCAATGTCTGCTTTAAAAATATGAGTTAATATTTTTGATCCGACAAATCCTATCATTAAAAGAATAAAAGAAAAGATAATAAAAAAAACTAAGTTATAAATCATCCTTCAATATTTTCTTAATATAAATAAATATAATTTGCGCATCTATCAAAAGAATTATAAATATCTTAAACGATTCTACACTTAATATACCCTATCATAAGTATATATTAAATCATTATTAACTTTAGCTTGAAAACATTTAAATGCATCGTTTTAAATTTACTAAATATTTTCATTACTAATGATATACTATTATGATGATTAATGAAAAAAAACTACTCAATATACTCCATCTATTCAATGATGGTTTCCTTGTAAGTTTACCTTTACTTTTACCATTTGTACAAATTGAACTTGGTTTAAATCTGGCTCAAGTTGGATTCTTAGGAACCGTTTTAAAATCACTAAGTATTCTACTTGCAATACCAGCTGGATTAATTGCTTCAAAATATGGTGGTACTAAATCATTAATTGTAGCTATGTTAATTTATAGCTGTGGATTTATATTAACAGCAATTGCTCCAAGCTACTTTTTTATTATTCTTGCCTTTTTATTTGCTGGACTTGGATTTGGAATCTTTCATCCAATTGCCTTTGCAGAGGTTTCGAAACACACTTCTAAAGAAAATAGAGGAAATGCTATGGGTAATTTTACTGCAATAGGAGACGTTGGCAGAGTTGCTATATCTTCACTAATAACAGTTATTGCCTCTTTAATTGGCTGGAGATTAACTAGTGGAATCTATGGTGGGTTTGCATTTGCTTTATTTGCAATTCTTATTTTAATTATTAATAAAAGTAATTCTCACAAAGTAACTATTAATAATAAAAAAATATCTTTTAAGGTCTTGTTAAAACATCCTAAATTCTTAAAAATATCACTTACTGGAATTCTAGACTCATATGCAAGTTCTTCTTTATTTGTATTTATTCCATTCTTACTATTGGATAGGGGCATTGCACCTGCAATACTTGGACTTTTCACTGCCTTCTTTTTTATAGGAAACTTTTTAGGAAAAACCATGCTTGGAAAATCTGTGGATAAATATGGAAATGTAAAGGTTTTTGTGATTGCAGAAATACTCATGGCAGTTACTATTCTATTATTTACACAATTAGACAACTTAGTGATATTGTCAATAATTGCTATTTTCCTAGGAGCACTGACAAAAGGAACAACTCCAGTGATTCAAACAATGGTAGCAGATGTGACTGAAAATGAAAATTCATTTGAAGAAGTGTTTGCACTAAATTCATTTATAGTTAGCATTGCATCAACAACCGCTCCATTAGCACTTGGATTAATCGCTAATAGTTATGGAATTAATTATGTATTCATCTTTAGTGCAATATTTGCAATACTTGCAGCTATTTCAAGCCTTAACTTAACCAAGTTATAAAAATCATTTATTTTAAGTACTGTTTTAATAGTTCTGAAAAAAGAATTGGAACTTTTGCCATATTTTCTGGAGTTTCAACATAAGCAATTCTCATTTGAGTAACTCCAGGATTTAACTGGTCATTTTCAACTGTATAAAATCCAGCCATAGGAGAAACTAATAAAGTATAGTTATCACCGTCAATTTCAACACTCCCTATTGAAGAACAATAATCAACAAAATCTGCAGAATTAAAATCTTCTGGAACAATATTCCTAACATCAACAACAGAATAGATTGAAGCTTCTGGAGAAGATACAATTATTCCAGGAAGTTTTGCTTTAAGGTCAAGAGTAAGCTTTTCCAACATGTTGTGATAATAATCTCTTTGCTGTTTGAACCATTTTTGTAAACTTTCTTTTGATTCATGTGCAACTGATCCAAATATGTATTGTCCAATTACATTTGAGCATAAGTTCGCTGTGTTCTCTGCAACAGATTTCTGATGATATTCTTGATTATCTGTCACAATTGCTCCTATGCGAAGCCCACATGCATTCCAAACTTTTGAAGTTGTTTCAATACTTATTCTTCTACCTGAAATACCAGGAAGATCTTCTTCTGTTAAACCCCAAACACTACTAGTTGGTTTATCTGTATATTGAAGCTCTCTATATGCTTCATCGCTTATTAACCAAATATTATGTTTAACACAAACTTTAGCAAGATCTTTCATCATGTTTAAGTCAATATATTGACCTGTTGGGTTATCATAGGGAATAACAACTAATGCCCCAGGATTGTTTTTCTCGATTGCCGCCTCAATTTCAGAAATATCAGGCATTGAAAATTCACCATTTTCCTCTAAGTGTCTTGAAACTGAAATTGTTTTTCTACCCAATCTATTGGCCATCGATGCATAATTTGTATATGCTGCATCTAATAAAAGCAACGGTTTTTCATTTGTTCCAGCTGGACCGCAAGTACCAATAATAATTAACTCCATTGCCTGAGAACCTCCATCAGTAATTTGTGAATATAAATTATCAATATTAAATCCACTGGCTGAAATCACATTTAAAAATGCTTGATTCGTTTCATCCATGCCAACTGTAGCTGAATATTTAACAACACCATTCTTAAATGGACTCATCTCATTGTTTAAACTAAACATTCTTTCTTGCATAGCTGGATACATGGGTAAAGAAACATTTCCAATTGCAGTGTTAACTGCAATTACATTATCTGTTCTTTTAGAAAAGTTAATTTGAGCCATTCTGATTGCTGATGGCTTTCTTGATGAATAATGAGCTGATAGCTGTGGCTTCATATGTTATTTTCTTTCTCATAAATAAATTATGATTAACTAGTTTTTTATTTTAGTTATTTTATAAATATTCAAAACAATTAGAAATATTTAAAGTATTCTATCACAAATAAATAAGCTACTTTTTATCTTCAATTTCAAGAGAATTTTTATGAATCAGAGTATATATGTCTTCTACTAGTTTTTGATTCAATTTCAACTTTTTTGCTGCCCTTACAATATTTAAGACTACTTCCTGCCACCTATTTTTATCAAGAGTTTGAATATTATGTTGTTTTTTATACCAACCTATTTCTGATACAACCCTCATTCTTTTTGCCAAAATGCCAATCAATTCTTTATCAATTAAATCAATGCTTTTACGTAATTCTTGTAGTTCGTTCATGACACACATTATATATATTTTTAGATCAAATATCTAACTAAAATAGTGGAGAGCATAAAAATGATATTTGATCTTTAATTAAAAAAGTTTAACAATTATTATAATTAGTTAGCACATCTTTCAAACGCAGGTAAATGCATTTTTCTAGATGCATCTGCTAAAGCATTAAACACATCCTTAATATCTTGCTCTTGAATTGATGGAATCATATCTTGATAAAGTTGATCATTATCAATTTCTGCTTGAACTCCAATTGCGCATACTTCAGTTAGGCTTGAAGGTAATGCCCCAACAGAAGTTATATCGACTGGAACATCTAATCCATATTTGTCAAATATGGCTTTAAGCATAGATATATGTTGTTCTTCAGCTCTTATGATATTTATAAATGGTCTTACATTACCAAATTTTTCTAGAACAGCTTGATAGGTAGCAAGAGCTTTTCTTTCATCAGCTATTGCAGCTTTCAAATATCCAATTGTTTCATCACTTAGTTCTCCAACTGGATATTCAGCATCATCTACCAGCAAACATCCGTCCATTAGACAGTTTTCTTTATTTAAACCAGATTGAGAAGTTTGAGATTTGTTTTGTCCATTACCCTTCTGACTAAAACCACGACCATACCCTTGCGGGCCATATTGAACGGTATCATTATTTTCCTGCATAACTTGATTTTGGTTTCTTGAAAAAATAGGTACAATAATTGTTGCAAATACAACACCTGCAAGAAAAATTCCTGATAAAATCAAAATGTTATCTTTAATAAAATTCTTTTTCATAAATCCTTTGATATATTAATTAATATTTATATATTAAGTATAAAACAAATTACTTAGAATTACCTGAAGAAATATACTAATACTAAAAAAATACTAAAAAGATTCTAAACCAAAATCAAGAACCAAAGAAAAATTGAATTTATGATCCTATAAATTTTAGGAGTTCATAGACCAGAAATCCTGGCCAAAACAAGGCTTTAATTATGGATGAAATTTTATCAAAAAAAGTTGGATCAGAAGTATGCCAAAAATAAACTAATGATCCAAAAATACCAAATGCATAAATTGGATTATTATTTTTTCCATTATGGTTATTACAACAGTTTTGTTTATTGTTATCATTGACTTTACAACAATCAAATAATTTTTTTATCATATATTATTAGTGTAATTATTATGAGAGAAAAAGTAAATAATGAGGAGTAAAAAAATGACGGACACAGTTAATTCTGAACCAGAATGAAGTTATAAGCCATATTTGTAAATTACAATTTTCTCTATTAAATCATATGGGACTGGTTTATCAAGATTAAACTTTATTGTTCCTTTAGAGGTTTCATATCTTTCTAGATTATCTTTAAAAAACTCAATTATTTTTGGGTCTGGATAAATGCCAACATGATTTTTAAAAGCAGCATACATAATTGATTTGCCATTAAATTTAAATGACGGCACACCATAATTCATTTTTTCTTCTGCTTGAGGAAGTTTTGTTTTAATTACTTTTCTAATTTTAAGCATCACTTCTTTTTGTCTAGGGTCTAAATTTGAAAGGTAATCGGTTATTTTTTTATTCACAATAGTTACATTATACTGATTTCCATTAAAGATAAGTAAAGAAAATCAAACGTCTCTCAAGTTTGAATACTAGGATGCGGAGGTGTGTGTACCAAGTTAGAACCTGGTTTGCAATAATTCTAGGCATGAACCTACATTAATATCCAGCCAATCGTTCTTTTAATAAAGAATCTGTTTTGTCATCAACTTCTCCGACCAAAAATTCTGACACATTTGCCAGTAGGAGATCAATAAAGTAAGAAGGTAGCATGTTGAAATTTGCAATTTTAATGATTGGAATAACTTTAAAAGAGCGCTTCTCAGTTATAATATGTGCCAAAATTTCAAATTGAGAAAAATCTTGATCTATTTCGCAAATACACGCAATGAATGGTCTTTGAGTGCTTGGAAGGTTTTCGTTAAATATTTTTTTGAACTGATCAGATATGTTAGAATTATTTAGTTCAATTTGTTTAATCTCATCTAACATTTGATTCTCTTTAATTTGCGACAAATACTCAGTCTGAAAAGATTCAGTCTCATGAATTTTGCCCACAAGAATTAATCCTAACGAATATAAACTAATTGATTGGTTCACTCTTTTCATTAAAAAATCCTTAATACCTTATACTTTGTTTAACATTATTAATATAACATTTTTGATAGTAATTACGTAACTATAAGATAGTTGTCATGTGAAAGTGAATCAAATTTCAACTTCTCAATTTAAGTCCATTAATTTTATAGATTTTTATAATATATAACCTAGAGTACTGAGATGCGGAAGTAGAGGGATTCACGACTCGCTACTATTTATACCTGCTGTAGGAAGCTCACATGCACTAGGGTGACTCGCACAATGTGCTCGTGTGCCCGTCGCGAACGATCATCTGCATGCCTTATCTCGCTCCAGTATACAAAAATATCGCCTTACAGGCGACTTTTTTGTATATGCGGAGGTGTGTGTACCAAGTTAGAACCTATTATATTATGTTTGCTTCCTAATTAGGTAGTTTTTTTTAACTTTTTTTCCATCTATACCAGAATATAAACAAAGCTCATTATACATACCAATTGATCCATCATTAAGTAATTCAGAGGAAAACCATATATCAAAAACACCATTATCGATTAAATTGAAAATTGAGATTTGCATCAGTTTTGGAACATGCATTTTATTTTTTTTCACCTTCCTACTTTTTAATTGCAGATCAATACCATTGTTAACAATATCAGATACCTTAAATGTTTTTCTTTTATTTTTATCTACTGAGTAATATCCTCGAATAGTTCCATAATCTTGGCCATTGTTGCACACATTCAATATCAAATATGAAGGTTTATATAATACGTTGTTTTTACTACGCATTCTAATTTTAATTTCAAATTCTTTTCCCCAATGTAAAAACCTTACAAGTACGGCACCTGTTTCATAATCAAAATAATTAGTATTGGGAAAGCTTTCTTTTTGTAATATCATAAAAGATAGAAACCTAAACTAAGTTAAAAATCAGTTGATTCTAACTTAGACCAATTTTATCACAAAATATCACACTACTACTTGAGGGAAATTGTATTTTCGGGGAGCATGGGATGAAATTGGAACTATTTTCTCTCAATAAGGTAATGATTTAGTATTATTTTTTATATAATGAAGAACTTACTATAACGAACCCTATTCCCGATAAAATTGATGCTATGTCATAAACTAAAACTCTGCCGTCATCGATAATGTTGAGTAGACCATTTAAAATAAGAAGAATTGCTACAATCATCAATGGTTTTTTTGTTAATTTTTTCATGTTAAGACTCCCTCAATAGTAATCATATCACAACATAATTTTAGGATAAAAAAAAGTTCCAAAGTGTTAATATCTGTCTAAATGTGCGGGGAGCATGGGATGAAATTGGAACTTTTTTATCTAGATAAACCCAGGCCTATATATTTTTATTTTATTGTGAGACTGATTTCTCATTTAATGCAGAAGCGTATATTTAATCAATTTTTTCGTTGAAAAATTCTAATGTTGATTTAACTACTTCTCCATTAGGTTTTGTTAAAATTGCTTCTACTTTTCTTATTAATTCTGAAGGTTTTTGATCTTTCTTATCAATTCTTATTTCACCGGTATCTCCTAAAATTAAATGTGCTTTTTCACCATTATTGTTCTTATTTCCTATAAGAATATGTTGTTCATTTCCTTGAGTTCTAGACTCAACCCATAGACTTTGATCCTCCAACTTGTTAATAATTTTTTTCTCTGTAATATAACTTTCAAAAAATTTTATATATGGATTAATCCACTCTTCTCCATGCGAAGCAAAACCATTTAAATCAGAATATAAAGTTCTTGATTTACTAGAAAATTTAAACTTTCTATACCTTAAAGATAATAAACTATCACTAACTAATTTTTTATCAAGAAAAGATTCAATTGATTCTTTTACAGTTTTAAGTTCACTTGAAAGAAGCAAATTTTCTTTAATAGCCTGAGATTTAGATTTTATTAATTTGATGATTTCTTTATCTTGCATAATTATTTTTGATGTAAATTCCAAACTAAAATAGTTGTATTTAAGACAAATTCAGCTTCATTTTTAGTAGGTATTCGACCCTTGCCTTTTGTATGCTGACCTCTAATATTTGATGCTTCTTTAAGCAAACTTGTAAGCATATTTTTTGGTTCAACTAAATTACTACCTTTATATTCGAGTACTTTTGGATTTTTCTCAAAAGAGTTTACAAATTTTAAAAGTTGGGGTCTTGTGTCATCAGGAAAATATATATCTCTTAAGAATGATTCTAAAAAGTCTGATGATCTTGAGACAACTTTTTCATAATCAGGATTTCTAGAATAACAATTTAACCAAGCTTCATTTATTAGATCATTTTTATTCAGAGCATCTAGTGACATTTTTTCGATGATATTACTTACTCTATCAGTTAATGTATATTTATCATCATTTTCATATACAGTATATCCTGATCCTCCAATTGATAATATATTTTCTAGTTTGGCTGCATTATGCGAATTTCCAAAATTTTGTAGAATGTATGCAAGAAAGTTAGCAGTTCTTTCATCATCGAAAAAGATAAATGAAATAAAATCAATCCAACCAATTGGAAATTCTTCTCTAAAAAAAATATGCAAACTATTAATTATTGAATCTTTAACATATTTTCTAGTATTAGATGTATAACCATCACCAATATGCCCACGTAGATCTAATAACTGAAAAACCCATGAAGTAAGTGGCTTTCTCAAGTAAGCTGGAAATTTTTTGGTTAGTAATTCTGGATCATGAGTGTAACCATTTGTTATAGGTATAAATTTCATAAGCTATTTTCATTCTTATTAATGTAGTAATTATACCACCAGGCTCATACTGTCCAACTTTTCCAACCCGTACTCTTTCCCCCGCCTCACTTTCTGCCCATCACATCTGAGCGGAGCGAGGATGTGATATCATATTCTGCCCGAGCGGAGGTGTGTGTACCAAGTTAGAACCTGGTTTATACAATCTTCTTCCACAACTCTTGTCTCGAATATTGAACTTTTCTAGAATTAGTTGCTAAATCAAGGAAAATATTTACTCCATCAATAACTCCCAACCTATTTCTAATAATATATGTTGTACCATCAATTTTAATAAAGTATGGAATTATCTTTTCTCCAAAAATAGATCTAACTATTTTATCTATTTCTTTTCCAGTTAAATTTGTATCTATGTCTATCTGGATATGAGGTAACCAATACTCTACATATTCATCATCTGTAGATTCAATTGGAAGTAATTCAATAACTGGTTCTTCCCATTTATCTGCATTTCCAACAAAAAGCCATAGACCATCATCGTTTGATTCTTCTTGGTATAGATGTAGATTTGATTTCTTTACTAAATTCGTTATTCTTATTTTTTCATCACTTGTTGATGGAACTTTATAACAAAAACCGATGTGACTTAAACGAATTAATGAATTTATTTTAGTTAATTGGTCAATCAATTTTTCTAATAGCTCTAGATCAATCAAATTATTTGAAAGCTTACTCTTTTTATCCGAAAAAAATTCTAAAGCATCTCCTATTGGAGTATCAATCTTATCTTTTGAAATTTTTGCCAACTGCGGATGTGAAAATTCTAAATTTTTATTTATAGAAAGAAATGTAATTATTTTTTGAAGTTCTATTGTTAAATTATCTATTTTCATACTATTTGTAACACTCTGCTGCGTCACTATTACCAATATTTATAAAATATTTTCTCATTAGCTCTTTTGATTTAATTGCTAAATCTTCAAAAGGTTCATTATATAAATGAATTTTTTGAAAGAAGTCAGCAAATTGTTTTTGTGATCTCAAATCACTTGTTCCTCCTTTATGAGGATCTTTTAAGGCTGAATAAATTTCTCTAATGTTTGATCTTGCAATAAAGAAGCTACATCCAAAACACGGTTCTAAAGAAGTAAATAGATAATGATCTCCATTTGAATATTTGTTTATTGAATTTCCAATTTTTCTTAATGCCACAATTTCAGCATGTGCAGAGATATCCTGACCTGTTGTACATTCATTCATAGTTTCTGCAACAATGTTACCTTCTGAATCAACAACAACACATCCTATTGGATAATTATTAAGTTCTAGAGCTTCTTCAGCTTTATTAAGTGCAATTTCTAAAAAGTTTCGTATTTGAGTTTGTGTAAACATATGTTTTATAGTATATGGGTTCTAACTTAGACCCATTCTATCACAAAACATCATACTACTACTTGAGAAAAAATGAACTTGCGGAGGTGAAGGGATTCGAACCCTTGAATCCAAAAGGATCACGCTTTCCAGGCGTGTGCAATTGACCACTATGCGACACCTCCAACTAGAAA
>Ga0100402_1002638_pt1 | contig 19975 bp, 20 predicted proteins | sample CryGeyme20150102_FD_80419 | JGI IMG/M metagenome (GOLD analysis project Ga0100402, IMG submission 80419) | Groundwater microbial communities from Crystal Geyser aquifers in Utah, USA - Crystal Geyser metaG 2015-0102 | ecosystem: Environmental > Aquatic > Deep subsurface > Groundwater | place...
AAAAAGGTTCAGAAAATCTAGTCAAAAACCTAACTGTCAAATCGAGTTCAGATTGCCTCCTCGCGGTTGGCAAGACGGAGAGTAAATAGACATCAAGTATCAGGCTGAGCCGGTTTCGATGGTTGCATAAAGAACTAATAATTATCTAGATTAAAATCAAGAATAATAGAAAAAGTAAGAACCATCTGATGACTCCACAGCTACTCTGGAAAGTAACAGACCTCGCAGTGCCGAGTCATCTTACAGTGTGATTGTTGAGCCTCCCGTCTAATAGCAGCATGAAGAGCATAGTGAAAACGATGCATAATAAGAACAAAATCAATAACCTTTCGGTCCACTGAATCTATCAGAGGTCTCAACAGCCGACAGTTTCACCTCACATCCTGAATTTAATGAAGAGTTGCCTGAAATTTCAATAAATCACAGGCCACAAAATGTATCCTAGTTATCCACAGCTGCAAGTTTGAACACTTATTTTTCGGAACCTGTCAACAATGATTTATAAACTGAGGTAGCTTCCAACAGCACCCAAGATTCCAGTATCAGCAAAAGTGCCAATTTATCCTCTAACAGGAACAAAGTAGAGGCGAACCACAATAACACCAGTCTGACCCAGTAATCTCAATTTATGCAAGAAAGTCATGAAAGCTTGGAAAATCCCCATTCAATGCCGATTCCTTTCATTCACCAGAAACATCCCTCCATGAACGAAAGCCGCCGAGCTAAATACTCTTATCGTTTACACTAAACCCTCCAAAAATTAAATTCCATCATTCGCAAACAACGCGAAAGGCTGACGATGCCGGAGACCATCTAATTATACAGCTTCATAGAAAAGCTCGAGGTCTAGTATCTAACTGCTGTGGTATCCAAGGAGCTTGTTGATTTTTTAGACTAAAAAACTCGAAAAGCTAGTGAAATCAAAGAAGGAGGCGACTTATGCTACATGGTATACCTGCTGTTGAAACAGAGATGGAAAATATTGTGTTTCTAATACAAATATAATGAAGTCAAGAGTAAAGACTTAGAGGATATTGTAAACAAATACATGGAGGAACACTAGCATTAAAAGAGATGATTCTGTTACAATTTTTCCAATATTTTTAATGTTTTTCTGTTTATTTTTGTCCTGTTATTGCTTATATTGATATTAATAATGCAGACCTAGCCGAATAATAAACAACTATGGCTGCTACTGGCTGTCAAAAGTCTAACCATCGACCACTCCCCTAAAGTAACCACCCAGTCATTCAGACCTACCAACTTATTGTCGAAAATAGCAATATCAACAATTCATTTAATATCTCCTAATCTTTTCAGCATAACTACGAGTATGTCTATCAACTGTGGCCCTGCAAACCAACCGAAAGATAACTACTAAAGGTGTAGCTATTCGAAGTAAGCAAGGATGGATCGAGTTTGATAAAGAAAGGAGAGGCTTCCCCTTTGGTGAGATATAGTCGCTAAGGGGATCGGTTTCAGTTTAGAGGGGAGGACGGGTAAAAATAGTGTTTGGTGATTATGAAATTCAAAGTGGCAGAATATAGCCATCAGGAGGATAGAATCGAGGACGAATTTGTCAGAAATAATGAGCAATTCAATAGCAAGCAATCAGTTAATTACAATGAATCAAGCATTCCTCGTGTCTAGACTATTTAAAGTGGTTCTTCAAGAGATCCATCTAGTTTTCATGTCAGCAACTCTCGATATTTGAGTATGACGCCACGTGAATCATAAATCTCTCAATTAAAGAGACAGTAAAAAGGCCCTCATTTACGACTTAAAACTGAGCCTGAGCCTACAACTTTCAAGGAAGAGGGAGTATCGACTCCAAGGAATATAGCATAAAGACTGAGCAAGAGGAGATATCTTTAACATCCTCTGCCTGTCAGTGCATCAAAAGAAAGGGCAGCTCTCAGCCAAATGAATCTGGTAAAAGCGGAAGAACGAAGCAAATGGCCTCAAAAGGAAGAGAAAAAGGCAAAAACTGAGGTGGAGTATCAAAACAAGACAAAACCAGATATTGGTGACATTATCAAACGACGCAGGTAGGAGTATTTAAAAGGCAAGTCTGAGGTGTATATCAGCAAAAGGCCCTCACTTTCTCCTCTGCCTTCATAATTCACTTCTCCTCGTCCATATGAACCACTACAAGAATAGCATCAGTAACTCCAACAATAAAAATATATACCTCCTGTTCAAAATAATTTATAGAAAAGCTAAGTGGGGATCATCGAGCCAATCGCCCACAAAGTAGAATGTGACCAGATTGATTAGTTATAGGAAGAGTATCGGATAAATTAAACTCTTATAAATCAGTTGACCAGTAGCGGGGACAAAAAAGAAAAATAACAGTCAGATGAAAAGTAAGAAACAAACAAAAAATAACCATAAAAGGAAGATTAAATTGTGAGAGTGTCCAACCATCCAAGAACACCATTGGATTAGGAGGCTACTTCACCTGCATTGGCTGATCGAATGGGTACAATTCGGATCCACAAGCACCCAACTTCAAGGCCTAATCCCCTAATACAATTTGCATAATCACGCTAATCCTCATCAGCCTGGCTTGCCAACTCACGCTACAGATCACCTTTAGCCTCCAAAATTCGCACCTTCGACCTCAATTTTTCACATTTTTCAGCCACTAGTCACAGAACAAATTCTCATATCAGAAAAAGATTGCTTATTCTTTTTGAAGACAAACGATACAGCACAGACATCATTCCTTTCCGCCAAAATCAAGTAATATGGTAGGAGAAGGTCGGCCTCAGAAACTGCAAGTAAACAGGCTACATTTATCTGAGAGTATATAACTTCAGAGAAGATGGCTTGGAAGTTGAATAAGGTGAAGCCTGCATTAGTATTGATGAGCTGGTAAGGAACAATAAGGATCGATGCAGGGCCTATCTGCTAGCTGATTAGAAGAATGTTGGAACAATTGAGTTCTAAGTCTAGAAAATATAAATTATGGGCAGTTATGCTTCAAGAAGAAGAAAAAGTTCGGACAATTCTTTTAGCCTGCCACAAATCAAAAGATAGTCGCTTCCTAAAGGTTGTCGAAATAGGACTAAATCGATCTCCACTTCTGAACCTTGCCGACCACATCCCAAATTATCAAAAGGACCCGCTGGACACAAATCGAAAACTAAGCTACCAATATTCGCCCACACTCCTCCTGTAGCTAGTCGTCTCTGCCAGCAAATCAAGTAATCGGGTGCTGTAAAGATTCGTCATCAAAAGATGAAGCTGAAGATTAAAAATAAGTGATTTTTTCTTGATTTTCTTCCTTTTTCTCGGCACTTCACAACTATTCGAATTAAAGCTTATAATACAGTAATATTTTAAACAGGCAGTATGCTTCTTTGGAAATTTCTACTTTCTTCGCTGCTGGTAGTGGCAACAGTACAGCAATGCCAGCCTCAGTTTATTCTAGCCAATACACTTCAAGGTACCATGTCTATTTATTTAGACTCTGTGGAACTGACGACCTTCACATCTCAGCAATCTCAAACCGTTGCCAGTTATACATATCAATACAGTTCTAATGTATTTACAGGCACTCCTACAGCCTTGCTATGTATATACCATATCACTCAGCTATTGGCAGTTTATCCCTTCAAAATTATGCATAGATCAATTATCTTCTCAGCAGCAGTATCGAGAATAGCTCCTTGGTGCTGACTGTGGAAAGCACGAATATGAATTGGCAAATGTTAAGGGTGCATTTTATCGTGCACTCGAGGAGCGATCTGTACAGTTAGATTGGAAATTATGTTGTGGTGGAAAATGTGGCAAGCACAGCGCAGTGCTCAGGGGAGCTTGAGGGAGGTTCTGGCTCTGTGGTATATTTCCATCAAATTTTGGGAGTTAAGGCAAATTATGCCTCAAGCTACAATTTTTAACTTACTCCCGTCTAATTGACCAGCGGAGCTTGCTCATTTTCCCTTTCCGCAAACACAAATACTACCTTTACGATCCAAACCATCGGTCTAGATCTTTAAATCAACACGCTTACCTTCGATTACTAAGCTCTCCCCTATACACCCACGAACAATCTCTACTCTCATCGCTTATGGTTCGATCTCGCTCCTTCGATCTACTTGTTGGTTGGTGTCAGCAAATTGCAGTTTTCAGGTGTCAGTTTGAGCATTCAGAGTTCATTTGATGTCAGTAGTAACTTGTTTACTGTTATGGGTGGCTCGGAACTGACCTCCTTGGAGATGTTGGTCTTTGCCATTGGTAAAGTCTCCAGTGAGGTCTGCAGCCCATGTGGAAATTACATATCGGTTGGCGGATGCCTGGATTCATGCCCAGCTAGTTCATATCCTGTTACACTGACTACAGGTGGCAAAACTTGCAGTTCATGTTTGAGACAGCTCGGCCAATCTCTCTCTTCATCTTCTGATTCCTGCACATGCCCATCAAATTAAATCTACTTTAAGGGCAACTGCTACAGTTCATCTTCCCAGCCACCAAATTGCGCATCCTCGCAATTGCTTCTCAACAAACAATGCGTCAACAAAAATATTTTAGCCACTCTTAACTGTCCAGCCAACTCTGCTCCGACAGCTGATCACTCATCCTGCAAATGCAACTCTGGCTATGAATCTGTCAACAGCTAATGTCTGACTAAATGCCCTCCAAACAGTCAAAGAACATCTTATGGAATTTGTGCCTGTACTTATGGGTATATCATGAACTCATCAAAATTATGTGAATCTATTTGTCCGAACAACAGCACCTGGAGAACAGATTTGAATGAATGTAGATGCAATTACAATTACCAAATGGTGCAGGGAGTCTGTTCAGCTTGTCCCACTGGTCAGGTCTACGATTCAGCTACAGGTTCATGTTTGGTGGTCTACAATGCAGTCAGTTCTCAAGATGATGTGGTAGGCATCACAAGTGTATGCAATTTATATCAAATCTACGAAAACGGCAAATGTGTCTGCAATTCTAATAGCATCGATTCCAACGGCAATTGCTACCCCTGTCCATCTTTCACCTTCAAATCAGGCAATACATGCCTCAATTGTCCAGCATACTGTCAAACTTGTCAATCAACGACAATATGTCTCAGTTGTCAGACTGGTTTCAATGCGATCAACAACATTTGTCAGGAAAAATGTGGAGATGGACGTCGATTTGTTGTGTAATGTGACGATGGTAATACTCTAAATGGTGATGGTTGTTCATCAGATTGTAAGATAGAGAATGGTTGGCTGTGTACTGGTGGTAGTGCCATCTCGACTGATAGTTGTCAGAGAAGTAGCACAGGAAATAGCATGAGAATAGCTGTAGCTCAGGGTTATCCTAGATATATCAGCTCGGGCATCTTGATTTCTTTTGTTGTCAACCCCCCAGTCATCCGTAGCCAGAGCTAACTGGATGCTCTGTTCAATTTCTAATTCCAGAACGCCCATAGCAAACCGAATACTATCTATCTGAGTCAGAATCAGAATGACCCGGCTTCCATCAGTTGCCTTTTCCTCTATCACAATGACTTGCCCAATTTATCCTTTAGCGTCACCTTCACAGTCACCGATCAGACCCGAGGCAGCGCACATGTAACTTGGCTGTTCGACACAATCAGCAACGGAATTACTGCTGCCATTCAGAGACCCACCTCTACCGATATCCTCAACTGACCTTCCTTTGATTTACATTTCATTATGTCAACATATGGATCACAGGGATATAAATCACAAATCTCTGAGGTCAGGTTTTCTCTTCTCCACAAATGCCTTTACACCTTCCTCCATACCTTTGGTGTCATAAAGAGGATAGAACAGTTTCCTCTCCAAGGCGATACCTTCGGACATGGAGAGATTCTCATTTTATTTTATGGCTTCCTTGGCAGCAATGAGAGCTGTGATTGGTCTGTTGGTCATTTATTTGGCAAGTTCGATCACCTTGGTGTGCAGGTCGGCTGTTGGATAGATCTCGCTGACTATGCCAAGTTCGTAGGCTCGTTTGGCTGGGATGAATTCTGAGGTAAAGATGTAGCGATTTGCGTTGACTTTGCCTGCAATTCTGGCTAATCTAAAATTAACAAAAGCGATACCTTTGAGTGCCACCAATGCCGGGAATGAGGCCCAACCTCAATTCAGGCAGTCCAAACCTGGCCTCCTCCGAGCAGAAGACAACATCGCTCAACAGAGCCAACTCACAACCTCCTCCTAAGGCGACACCATTGACACCAGTAACGATAGGTTTCTTGGCGTTGTAGATGGTGTCATGCAATTCTTTGAAAATATCGTTGTTTTCGAAATCTTTAGCTTTTTTCCCTTGAAATTATTTGATGTTAGCACCGGCACAGAATGCCTTGGCGATTTTACTGAGGAAGAGGATGACCTTGACATCTGAGGATTGTTCATATTGACGGACTGCTCCTGAGATAGCTGATCTCATTTCAAGGGAGAGGGCATTCAGATCGGAAGGACTGTTGAGGTAGATGTAGCCGATCTTGTCCTCTACTTTGGTGTCAATTTTGTTGAATTTGACCTTGGTGTACAGGGAGTTGAATACTCTGCTGATTTGCCTCATATCTTCCAATTATATATCATCTCGCAAATGCCCTAACTTAAACATACCACTCGCTATACAATAACCGATCCAAAGCATCTCACAACTGACTTCATTACTGACCGTTTCAAAAAATTAAACGAACTGAAATCACCCCATTTCTATAACTTTATGGATGTCAGGCGTAAAGACAAGTCTATCTATATCCATTATCAAAGCAGACACACATCAACTTTGAAGGAGCACATAAATAGGGGAGATTTAACTGAGTAGTAGTTATTTAGAGTAGTATGGCAGGTGAGCAAAGTGATGTTGGAATGCGAGGAGAAAAAGGTCAATCATCTGAGACTGTCGCCTGAAGCTATTGCGATTAAAGAAGTAGAAACAGGCAATGGAGAGGAGTGGTATGTCTGGGTGAAAGATTTCAGTTTTGGTAGATAGTTCGGAACAATTGAGAAAGGTCAGGAATTAGAATATTTTTAGTATATGCATCCTTCTTTTTGTTTGGACCTTAAAGCTAGCAGTTTCAAATAGCACCAATTCCATCCCATTTACGATATTTGGTCACTTGCTGTATTAATTTATTGGTTGGTCTACAAACAAAGCCCATTTCCTGACCAGAAAGGAGCATTTTCGACTGAAACCCTCAGACAATATATAAACAACAAGTACCGAGTCAAATACTCAAATCCAACAAGGAAGGGAATAAACTAATTTGTGAAATTTTGCCTAACAGGAAAATTTAGTTCATGGCAAGGAATCAAGCAATACCTCATTGATAAATAGGGTTCAGTCTACAGCGAAATAGATTTCTAAGTGACACCCTTCCAACATATATGCGAGCGTCATGTTAAGCTGATGTTCCTTTTCAGCTCAATTCATACTACCATCATTCAACAGTGCAGACATTCTGATGTCAACTTCTGGCATGAAAGACCTAAAGCTTAATCTTTTCCTTTTGTTACACTCATAGCAGAGGCGACTCTTGTCATCATGAATCACATACATTCTCGGTTTTTGCAGTTATACTCGGCCTACTCGGTGTTACTTCCCATAACCTCAAATCTTTTTGAGCAGGTGGATGTAGTTACCGATGCGATTAAAGCCGAATTGGCAAATTATGAGGAACTGTTGCTGACTCGCTTTCAATACAAGAATACTCCTCCAGCTAACTAGCCAACTAGAATTGATTAGTAATTACTTGCTCTTATCCAAAATCACTGCATTCAGGTCAAATTAATGAGCGGTGTCACTCGAAATCGTGCAAGGATCAAATACAAAACTTCAGATTTATCAAAAATTCGCAAGCCAAGCTTAGATCTCTAAGAGGACACTTCAAGGATGAGACCTTTAGTTTCCTACAAATAACATTACAAGAGCATAGATATCATATTCGATTATTGTGACGCCTTCATCGAAATTATCAATCAGCTCAAGCAAAACTCTAAAAATATAAATAATTTGACTGAGCTGTGCCATCGATCAGATATTTTCAATGAAATGGTAGTTTAAGATTTCTCATATAAGGCACCTCTAATTGTAAGTAACTAGGAATATGACAGTTTTTTGATGGAGTTGCCGCTAGTTTCTTTTAAAGGTATTCAAAGTTCCATAAAAAATGATAGAAAATGAAGCTGTGATTACATATAATTTGATTATTAACAGTGCTAGTCAATTTAAAAATATGCGAATCAAAAGCCCATAAGAAAAAGGTACCATTCATTCTATCTTAGCGTGGAGACAGACTTACCTTGTCAATGGCAAACAGCTGGATTCATTCGCCAAAGACCTCCCCAAACAATTCGCATTTAGCTTGACCATTCCTCCATACACCGATAAAATATCAAAATTGTTGGCATAGGCCTAACACTCTCAACTGCGGCTCAATAAATAATAAACAACCACATTCAAATCTCTAGCGGATGTAGTTCATGATATTGACTCTTTACGCAGCATCCTCAAGGATTACGATCAGACCAATTAATATCTTGTAAAAGTACAAAACTCATCGGAAAACATTCTGGGCAAATTGGAAAGTTTCAGAGGTAAGATGGGTGTAGCATATGAGGAGTTGGCTGAGCAGGAGGAAAATTTAAATGATGAGTTGGAGTTACTAGACAAGAAGATCTAGGCTATGGGCAGAGGAGAGGAGGTTCACGATCAGAAATAAAATGTGAAGAGTAATAACAAGGAAGTCAAAGTATGGTAGAGAAATGTGCAGAGTGCCAAAGGACGGGTTTAGAAGAAAGTGGAGAGTGGGGATAATTCTAGAGTGAACGCTTTGGAAGAAAGAATGAAAGAAAAGTAAAGGTCGGTTGAGAGTATAGAGAAGACATTGGCTGTGCTGGGTAGAAATTTAGGTTGGCCTTAAGAAGACCATACAGATTTCATTTCAATTTGGCACAGGGGTCCTCACAAAAATTACTTCCAAATCGAGTAATAGCTTCAGACTTACTTCGCCTTTTACACCACCGAACAAATCCAATAACACATGAACAAGTACATAAAGTGGAAGAAGCTAACAGAGTAGAAAAAGGAGCTGATCGTGTAGTACAAAAATTTGAAGGAACAGAAGAAAGTATAGGAGTTGAAGTCACTAAACTTATAAAGAGAGGAAAGTAAATAAAAATTGTAGAGAGAATAAATAAAGCGAGTTAAGTAAAAAGAGCAAGCTGAGATGAAGGCCAAACTGGGATCATGGAAGGAAAAGAAAGAACAATAAAAGAAAGAGGAATAATAAAGAAAAGCTCAACGGTAGTACGAGCGAAAACAGAGATAAGCAATGAAGAGATATGAAATTGAATAGAAAAACAAGGAAATGCTTGAACAGTGGAAACAGTAAGAAGCTCAAAAGAAGGAAGAGAAAATCAAGAGGATAAAATCTGCCAAAAAACCAATTCCCATAGACCGATAAGCCGAATAACGAATCAGGCTGAGATAGTAGATAGCTCTTCAAAAAAAGCTATAAATTGTCAACAGTCGCAGACAGGAATAATAGCTCCAAAGATAGGTATTTTTCAATTTATTCAGAAAGAAGCAAGGATCAAAGAATCAAAGTACGTCAAATATTCATACGTCACAAACAAACTTGACAAGAAAACAACAGCCATGAAGGAAAAATAACGTGAGAAATTTGATGGCAAGGAGAAGAAAGATGCCAACACATTCGGTGGGCAGTTGTTGATGACCGGCATCCGGGCTACACCTAGTTGGATGAAGTGAACTATTTTTGTTACATGCATCTTTAGCCATAGCTTATGATTTTAAGTCTAGCCTGGACTGATATAATCAATAAGGGGTATTCATTAGCAGTTATTATAAATTTGATTATTCTAAAAAGAAATGGGCATTGCTGGCATCTACAAAAGCATAGCCTACAGCTACTCCTGGAACTAATATCTCTTCTGGTACATTGAACAAAAAAACATCTAAAAAATCTAATGGGTCCTCTAATCCAAACCTGAAGTCATCGATCAACCCCTGACAGCCAACTACAAAACCACACCTCTGCATAGAGCTGCAGTAAACGGATCACTAGAGATTTGTAAATTGTTGGTGGAGAAATACAAAGCTGATGTGAATGTGTTGACAGAAAATGTAGAGAGTGCGTTAATGGGTGCAGCCAAAAGAGATCATGTTGAGGTGGTTAGATATTTGCTGACCATGGGAGCGGATACAACACAAGTCAGCGGGGTTGGTTTGCTGCCTGTAGAGTATGCTATATTGGGTGGTTTTTACGAAACTGCTCTGACCATCTACTAACGCATGAAAGACAAAACTCTTAAAAATTTCTTAGACTACGAATAACTCGGAAAGCAGTTCTTCTATCGGTATGTCAATTACCACATCTTTGTTGATAGTCTCACCAAACAGTTGGATCCTGACAACGTGCCTAACTTTTTACTGAAGGAAAAGAAGAAATATGAAGACCCGGTGATCGACCCAAGATAGACCTGGAAGGAATGGTTCAAGAGGCAAATGGATTTTAATGACCCTCCTCTGTGTGAGAGATCAGAATTGCCTGAAGAACTGCAACCTCAGAATAGACTGTTTGGCAAGATGCACCACTATTTCTCTAAGCTATCAATGACCAGTCGCGTGCAAAAACCAGGCCTATATCCGAAGGCAGCTCTCTCAGAGGTCGATTCTCACTAGAAATTCAATCACAAGCAGGAGGCGATGTCCGAGCACGTGGAGATGAAAAGCATGAGCGAATGATCAATTTAACAAATTGTAGCATTTGTTGAGTATTTAAAAATATTTACAGTGTCACTAATTGATAATAATTTAGCTCTTATAAATGAGTGACAACACATTCATCATTGAATTGTTCATCAAAACTCTTGGAGTCAAGCACAAATTGACCTTTGACAAAGAAAAGGAAGAGTATGGCATATGACTATGTTAGATATTTTCGGGTCCTATTTGATACATATCTCAATGGACAGGGCAATCCTGAAGAATTGAGGGATTATATTGCTGCTGGTATTGAAGATCCTAAGGCCATCGATATCATCGCTAAGGAGGTGGTTGAGTGGCAAGGAAAAGCTACCGAAATGAAAGCTGCTGAGTAGGCCAAAAGAAAAAAGCAGTAGGATGAGAACAAAAAACTGAATGAGTATGTCTCCACCAAGACCAAAAAGGCCAAAGAAGAAGCCTAGGCTGACAAAGAGAAGAAATAAGATAAAAGGCCTGAAGATTACGGAAGGAAAAAGCACAAAGGTGAGAAGCCCTAAAAGGGCAAAGTTGAAGGTTAGGAGAAAGGTTAGAAGGCTGAGAAAGGATAGAAGGGAGAGGGAGACCATGGGCTTAAGTATGAGCTGACCCAGCAAGGCAAAGAAAAGTGTAAATTTTATCCATTCTGCAAGAACAACGAGACCTGCGAGTTCTTCCATCCTACTGACAAAGTACATATTTTTGAGATTTGGACGGGTGATAAAATGTGACCAGGCTATCAGGACAGAAAATTAATCCTAAGACAATAAATTAAAATTAAAACAAAGTCCTGTTAGCTAATGGTAAAATCACACAAAAATAAAAACACCCTCCAAATTTATGTTCATCATCAAAACTCATTTAGTGTACCTTCTTCCCCCACTGCCGATACGGACAAAATTGCCTCTACGCCCATGAGGCCTGCAAATTCAAGGAAAAATGTATGAAACCCAATTGCCCCTATGCCCACCCTTATAAAAGTAGCATATAGATTGATGTAGAAACTAACCCTCTTGAAGATATGATGAGGTCGTTTATGTCACAGCATAACCCATTGGGTGTACGAAACAACAAGAAAAAATTCAAACCCAGAGATCAAGGAGGACATGAGGCACATGATGACGGCAAAAAGGAGTGATTTGTCCCCCTGAATTCCTTATTTAGATAACTGAAAAATACTATTTTGTTGAGGATTTAAATGTGTTCTATAAATTTGAAGCTTAAAATTATTAGGTTTCTAACTTGAGTTTTCTGAATTAGTAGTTGAGTTTGACTTTCCATAATTTCTCAATTTGCTGACTTTAGTTTTATTCAAACAGCGTTTTTATTATTTTTTCTCCTTTTCTTCTTTCTCGTGTTTTATTCATCTCTTATGGAAGGCGACCTCAGGTCAGATAAACAACTGTTCATAAATCTTTCATTTTTATAGCCTTCTTCATTTTTTTCAAGAGGAGCTAGTGCTATTTTAGGCTGGTGGTGGAGATTGAATATAATTAAATCAAAATGCCACCAAGAGAAAAATGCAGTCAATGCATGAATACTTTTAGCATGCACCGGCTACCAAGAAAATTACCCTGCTGCGAACACAATATCTGCTAGCCTTGCATTCGCTAGATAGTCGAGACCCGCCAAGACATGATTATGTGCGGTCTATGCTCAGCTATTGTTCACAAATAAAGCATATATGTTTTTCCACTCAATACATCACTGTTGATGAATCTGAGCGAAAAATCATACAAGCCACAACAACCGGTGCTCAATTAGGAGGAGTAAAATCAGTACAGAGGAGATAATATGTTGCTTGGCTCCCAAATCTTGATCTAACAGCAACTTACTTAGTAGCTTTGCCCCAAGCATAAAGTAGTTCTTGACATTGTTTGTATATCGGATAAGCAAAAAATTTGCCCGCATTGTGCATTGTTCGGACCACACCGGGATCACAGGATCAAAAGGCTAGATGATTTCTAGAGGGAGCTCAAGGAAAAGAGACAAGTTTTTTAAGAGATCCAGAGCGATAAACAGAAAGCTTTTAAAAATTAGACTGGAAAAGTAGGTGAGGAATTTAGAAAAAAATGCTAGATGAAAAAAGGGGAGTTAAGATAAAAAATTGATGAGGAGTTCAGAAGATTTGAAATTGAACTAAAAAAGAGAAAGGAGTTGGCTTATCATGAGTTGGATTCAGCATTCTATGACCTTTAGAGTCATTTCAAGAAGGAAGGTCCTTTGAATCAATTTTAGTCAATCCGTTAAAAACTTAACAAATGGGAGCATTCCTGCCTGGACAGTCTACATAGACTAGATGTTACCAAGAAGATAGAAGACAAGCTGTATTACTACTACGAAGGGCCTCTTGAAATTGTAACTGAAGGATACATCTATATAGAAGAGCTTAACAAATTTAGAGATGAAGCTTTGAAAAAAATAACTGACAGCATAGCAGAGATCAGAATTATTTTTGACTCTGGCAAGAGTTGGTTCGATAAATGTGTCAAAGTTGTCAAGGGAAAAGGTAAATTTAGCAAAGAAGAAGATGATGAGTGCGATGTCAATCCTTTTCTTGATTGTACGTCTTCAGAAATCGTCCTTGGAACTAACTCTTTCTTCAACAATAACACCAGTCTGGAGGTGGACATTGCTTCTATCCCTTCATCTAAAAAGATCATCAGTTTTGACTCATCCAAAAAAATATCAAATAGTCCCAGTTACACTCGCAGTTAGATGAAAAATGTCAGAAGTATTGAGAAAGAAAGACCTCGAGTACAGCAACTACAACCCAGCTCCCCTCAGGTCAAAAAAGTAGCAGTAGGATCTCCAAGAACTGCCAACAACAAAAGGCCCATATCCTAACTCTCATCATTCAGATCACCACCAAAAACAACAATGAAGATCACTCTCTCGAATATCAAGGAAACTATGACTCCAAACAACTTCAAATCAAAAGATATGAGCTTCGTGTAGAAGGATCACTCCAATGTGGAGGCGAAATAACCAGAAAAGCTTTATCTGCAGTTCAGTAAAAACACACTAAGCGATTTTTTCGATATTTCTGACTGCAATTTAGAAAGTGAAAAAGTAGTGGAATATGTCCATCGAGCAAGGAGAATCCATAAAATAAGAGGTTTAAAGATAGTCAACAACCGACTCACGAGTGCTGGTTTTGATAAAATGACAGAGTACTTACAAGGAGTCAGCAACATCAATGCTGCCAACAACGAACTCAATGAGCACATATTCTAAGTCATCCTCAAAAACAAAGAAAGACTTGATTCCCTTAAAATACTCAACCTGACCCATAATCCAATAAAGATGGACCTGAAGATAAATTCAAAATTATAGGAAGTCAAAAAATTAGGGATAGTGGTGACCCTTTGAGTTATTTTAAAATGATAGTATTAATGATCATACACAATCATTCACTATACTTTCCTCTCGTATTCGGGGAAATGGTGCAAACAGGCCGAATTGGTCCGGTATAGCAATCCATACTAATCAATTTGATCAGTAATGACATAGGCTTTGATTTATCCTTAGGAGTAGTATTTTTTGCTTTATTGCATGACCTCATACAGTTATCTTTAGAATTCGCGTTTGTAATTTTATAGTTTTTAGCAGATGAACAGCAAAGGAATGTAGATGATGCTGCCACAGCCAGTAAGGACGATTTATTTTCGATCCGATTTGCATTTTTATTTTGATTGTGCTTCGAAACAAGTCCAATTTGAACTTTATAGTTGATTGAGCTGTCTGCCGACGGTTTAACAGTATATGATCCAGTTGACAGTAGCAATGATTCTTTACAGATCCAGAGAATGCGTTTTCTTCTTAAATTAATTGTAGAGGTTATCCTTGTATTTTTAACCGAAAGTGTCAAGGTAGGCCCAGACAAATGCTTTGATTTGTTACAGCTCATGACCTCCAATGACGTCTTGGCATTAGATCTATGCGATTTATTCACTTTTGTCAAGTTTATCTGAACTTTTATCTTTGCCTTCAAGTGATAAGGCTTTCTAACTATATTATTCATTTGAAGGGTCTTGAAGCAATTTTTAGAAGTGCTCGTTACTCATCTCCACCTGATTTTTCGTATCTAAGTAAGCAATCATGACTCGATAGTTAAATACAGCATCTTCTACGATTTGTTTGATCCTCCTCACGTGATCGGTACATTTCTTAATGTCCGCATAACATGTTGCCTTCTACATTTTCGAGTCAACAAATTTAAGAAATAAGTAGTGTGTCTCCTGTCTTCTTCTTTTGGCGAAGGTCAAGCATAGCTGATTTTTATTTTTGAACATCATCCGATAACTTCTGACAAACAATCCACCAAGAAGAAGTTGAGAGAAGATCAGTTAAGGTTGATAAGGCAGCGAGTTGTCATGGTGGGCTCCTACTTTATTGAAGACAAAATGGGCGCATTATTGTTCTTGCTCCATATTTTGATATACTAACCATAATAGGAGTCAAATTCTAATAAATCCTGATAAATGTCAAATAAGTGGTCTATACAATCAACTGCACTTTCACCAATAGCCTCCATGCTCCTTGTTGAGGTGGTTGTAGCAATCTGTGTAATTGTCGTAAGCTATCATTTTTTCAGGCTAGCATTTGAAACACATACTTTTTTGGCATCTGGAGCAGGTGACTCTGTAGCAGCCGTCAATACGAATGACAGGAATTTTACATTTTTAGTTGGGACATTGTCGGACACCATTTTATTTCATGTATTTTTTGAATGCTTAGTCACCTCCACTTTTGGCCTCCTAACATGAAATTCCAGGATGGTACTTGCTCTAAATACAAACAAAAATACCTTGCACTCGATACAGTATGATCCAAGGCAGACATCGCAATCTATGTGGTCATGTTTGATCATGTTGATTTGCTTGCAGCCAGCGTTGAAACAAAATGTCATCACATCTGCATGTGCAGTCAGGTATTGATTGGTGGCAAGGGTCAGTACTTTGTTCCAGTGGGCCTCCTACAATACAGAATCGAGATCATCGATGACAACTTCTTTGAAACAATGAGGGCATTTTATAGGGAACATAGTGTTATCGCCAAGAACAGTATTGATGTAATCTAGCAAACAACCACGACAGAATTTGTGGCAGCAGCTTTGAAGACGATAGGGTCGATGAGGTTCAGCACAGCAAATACCGCAGACGTCAGCATTGATCATATCTTATTATGGAACTGTCAAAGATTCAATGAAATGCATAAGATAGTTGAAGGCTTTTTGGACGTTGAGAGCACTGCCTTAAAGCAAGAGGGCCATGGTATCGGTCTAAAGTTCAAGTTAGCGGAGAATGTAGGTGCTTTGGATTTATTTTAATTTTTAGGGTGAGCTAGAAAAATGTTTGAAAGCTTTTTTGTTAAGTGACAATCTATAAAAGAAATGGTCCTAAACTCTTGCAGTAATTTCAGCTTTGATAGTATTGAGTCGGGTGAAGCTGACCAAGGCATGGAGGGTTCTCTGAGCCTCATTGACAATCAATTTGCAGTGGAATTTTTCTTCAAGGTCCAAAATATTAGCGAGTCCGATTTCAGATAAAATGATTGTTTTCTGATATTCAGACAAAGTGATCGGGTATCCATTGAGACTGTTTATCAATTTTTGATGGAAAATATCCAGAGTTTGTTTGATTGGACATTTCAGCATCAGATAGACCTTGTGCTATCTTTCGATAATGAAGGAGGTGATATTGGGATTCTGAGCCTACTCCATAACTTCTTTGAAAATTTACTGGTAGATGGACATGCTATTGGGAGGCACGACTATGGGCATTTCGAACCAAGTTTGAGCATATAATCTGCCTTCACCTAATTTTCCTATGGTTTTGTTGAGTTCTTGAGCGATGATGTTCATCAACTCAAGGTTAGGCATTTTCACTCTGCAAACTCTCATGCCTCCTTTTGATTTTTCGATGGGCTCCATCTGGAAGGCTACATTTTGATTTTGCTGGTTCTAAGGTTGACGAGCAATCACTTCCTTAATGAGTCCTTCTAGGAAAAATTCTTCACTTGCTAACTCTTTCAGTGGTGTCTTGAGTATCTAGACTTCTTTAACTTATCCAAAGCCTCCCATAGCTTCTTTTATGCAAATTTCATCAGTATGTGTGTTCAGATTCTCAATTATAATATCCTTATCTTCAAGTGCTACTTTGATTTGAGCTTCATCAAGGACTGGATATTGTTGAAGAGATTAATATGCTTTGGTTGCGTTTTAGCTTGTGTGGAATTTAACAAGGGCTTTACGATGAGATCTCCAGACAAACCACCTGAATTCGATATAATGACTGGCTTTGACGATTCTCTTGGAGTTTTCTTCTGTGATGGGCTTGACATCCATCAGTCTGTCGTAGTAAAGGCATTAGTGGAAACACTAGTGGAAGCGGTGGTAATCTCGCTGTGAGTTGAAGGTTAGTGTTGCGCTTTTATAGTATTTTCCAGGCTCTGGGTCGTGAACTTGGATGTCTTTGAGGACGAATAGATCCTAAAAGAGTTCTTCCAGATCAGTTTTGCTGACTTCGAGGTGCAGATTACCCAAGGTGCACTTATCAATGTAGCCAGTTTGCATGATTTACTGGACAGCACCGCCAGATCCAAGGGAAATGCTGGTGCTTCCCAAATAATGAATAATTTTATTGCTTTGTGATAGTTTTTCTCTGATTTTTGCAAGCATGATCTCAAACTGGCTCTTGATTTCTTACTGTTTCTCCTTTCGGCAATGGATCATTATCATGGCCATTTATTGGTTGGGTTCAACGAAGCATTCGAAATCGTTTTCAAAGCGAACAATGTTTTGTCCATTGTTTTTCCAGAGTTATTCAAAAGTTGAATTTGATATGCCATGGAATTAAACCTCTAAATCACTTTGACTCTCACTTCTTCGGGCGGGTAATTTACCATAAATTTCAAGATAGGTCTCAGAATTGAATGAATTTGCCATTAGAATTTCATGTTTTCCTTCTGAACAACTCAGTCTAGCCACAAGAAGGCACTCAGGTCTTTAGTTGAGTTGACTCATCAGAGATTTTTTGTCGGGGAAGATTGAGGTCATCTCACTGCCCATTTTATATCCTTACCTTCTAACACCGCTATATATAACTGAGGCTCCTTTGTTGCATCCCAAGTATAGCCTGATGACTTCGTAGAGATCTTCAGTCTAGAATATAATATTGTGCTTATCAACTGCCAAAGCTGAACGATACTCGTCAATTTCATCCTTGATTTTGAGGAAAAGATCCTAATTAACGGTGTTCACTCTCAAAAATTATTATTCGTCCATTTCCTCAAATCCTTTCTTCTTGGGCTCGACGATTTCAAATAAGCAGCCGAAGACATCATACTCACATTCATTTATTTTTGAGGTTTTCTTCCTGAAGGATTTGCTTTTGCTGTTTAGTTGGGTCTTTCTTGACTCGATCAACTCGTATTTTGTCAGAATTTCAAGACATGATTCTAAGTATCCACTCTTTCGCCAGACACCATTAGGCTTAACAGTGACTACAGATTCCAGTTATTGCTTGCCGTGGCGGAGGGTTCCTTCAGTGTGGAAAACAATCAGAGCCATGATGAGGAGATTAGCTGATCTCAATTTTTGTTAAGCTGCTAGTGATGAACTGTTAAGAATGTTGAGCACCAGCTTGGCTTCAATTGGGTTAATTCCTGCTTTGGCAGCTTCGACGACTTTGCTGTCCTGAATTACAATTTGTTCTCCCTATCTTTTAATGATGCCAATAGCCTACATGAGCTGGAAGCAGTCAGCCACTCTCTTCTTACCGAATTCAAGGTCTTTACTCAATCCAAAATGAGCCATTTTCAAGATGTATCCTGACAGTTCTCGAGCTTGATCGACATAGTGCAAATTTTATCCGACTTCTGAAGAAAGGGAAACATATCTACCAATCCTAGTTGTACCAACCATCGCAATACGTCTGGCCTTCTCCGCTCCACTGCTATGACCACTATATTGCACATACGCTCCTTTATCATAATCGAACCTAAATGAGGCTTCAGTCTAGAAGTCAATGACATAAAAAAGAGAACTAAGGTCGTAATCCCATTAAATGAGCTAATGAGCACTGTTGACCAAGAAAACATGATTCTTCGAGTTTATTATGCGTTCTCCTGGTTTGGTGATCAAGACCACGGCATCACGCAAATGATGTCTTGATAATTGTTAGGCAAATCTTGTAGAAAATCTTTTGAGAGGGGTGTCAACTGGGACAAATATAACTGCATCTTGCTTTTCAGGTCTCTCACTATCTTCAGCAAGGAAGGCTATCAAATTTTCCAGAATTGATTTTTAATTTTTTTAGACTATGAGTTCTACTGGGTGTTCTGGAGCTAATTGAAGTTGAAGAGCCTAGCTGAGAGATTTTGATTGGAGTAGATGGGCAGTAACTTCAAGGCCTTGCAGGTGACTGTGATACAGGATGATTCTTTGCATTTTTGATAACTTTTATTCATGCTTGAGAAGGAAAGGTCTGTATTCAAGAGGAGTCAAGCCAAACAGATCAAGGATGAGAGTACCGTTTTAAGGCCAGAATTGTTCCTCCCAACTTCTAACATCATGTATATTGATTCCTTCTTTTTCTGCTACCTCCCGAGAAAATCCGACTCGATCTACTTCGTTATCTTGGGCTATGAAATGACAATTCCCTCGTAACGATTCTTCGCAAGTTACCAACTGCACTTTACTCTTTGTTTCTTTGCCGATGCACAAGGCAAGTAAAATACTCTGAGAGTAAATTGATTTATGGTTCAGTTGTATGACTCTTTCAAAGTTAATAACCTCGACCAATTGCTGGCAGAAGCTGATCAGTGATGAGGTATTGTCTTTACCTTTTTTGAGCAAATTATCAAAACAGCTCGACTTGAGGGCTTCCTGAGTCAAATGATGAATACTTGCTGACTGATATGGAGGAGAGATTAGAGCATGTCTGTCTTGAGATGATCAAGATTGTGGAATCGGTACTCCTGGTATGACTCGTTCTCGATGTTGCGCAGTTGTGATCCTTTTTTCTTTTAGCTTTCAAGGAGATCTTTTAAAGTTTCGGGAGTTAGATTTTTTGACTTCATTGGATTGGCCTTTAGAATAAAATCTTTTATATTTGACAAAAATTCCACCAACAATATATTAATATCATTGGAAAAAAAGGTGACTTTAGTTGTGGCTCAAGCTTAACTTCAAATAATGTCAGATGTATGTCATGGTAATAATTATTCT
>Ga0100402_1002639_pt1 | contig 19975 bp, 16 predicted proteins | sample CryGeyme20150102_FD_80419 | JGI IMG/M metagenome (GOLD analysis project Ga0100402, IMG submission 80419) | Groundwater microbial communities from Crystal Geyser aquifers in Utah, USA - Crystal Geyser metaG 2015-0102 | ecosystem: Environmental > Aquatic > Deep subsurface > Groundwater | place...
GATAATAAGATTTACTATTGAAGCAAATATAAATATTAGTTTAAGTTATTATCAAAATTATAGCTGCCGAGAGGTTCTGTATTTGGGAGTATCGGCATATTCGGATATGGTATTTGAGAACATCTACTCAATAGTGTATAAATTTTTGCCATTGTCAATATTCAGGTAATTGAGATAGATCTTTTTCTTTTCCATCTCATCACTGATAGTCTTAAACAAAGGAGAAACCACTCTTTTTGATTCCAGCAATCTCCAATCGAACTCTTTAGATTTGAAAAAATCATGCTATTTTATTTATTTCCATCCCTTAGATCCTAACCTCTAGTGAGGTTACAGAACTAAAAGTTTATTGATTAAATCTTTTAGTGATTAGCTCACTTCAGTGTTTGGCCATTTTCTTTCAGTCGTGGCTTATGTCGCTTTTCCAAGAAATTTTTAGCTATCAATAAGGTCATCGATTCCGAAAGGAAGAGTGAGGTTGGTCAATTGGTATGCCAAGACTCCCAACGCCCAAAAATCAACATATTTTTCACATTAGATTCCGAAAACAATTTAAGGAGCGTAGTAGCACAAGGTGCCAGCTTTCATATAGTAGTGATTGTCTTTGCTTTGGCGGGTCAGTCCAAAGTCAGCCAGTTTAATATATCCATCCTAGAATACCAATAAATTTTCAGGTTTCAAATCTTGATACACAATTTTCCTGTCATGCAGATATTCAAGGCCCAGAATGGTGCTTCCGAGAATGAATCTGATGACATCCTCTCCCCATTAGTCGAATACTTCTGATCTTTCATTTTACCTCTTGAGGAAAGATGACAAACTGCCTCCTAAGGCATACTACATGACAAGGTAATAATATTGATCATTTTGGAAGGAGTGGAAAATGCGGGTGAGGAAGTTGCTTCTGGAGTGGGAAATATTAAGGCATTAATTTTATATCTTTATGTTTTATTTTAACTTTTTCAGATTTACGTTGACTTTTTTGATCCTCTTGATGGCATAAGGACAACTCACCTTGTCGCATATCTTTTATTTTTCTTCAGCGACAAACACTTATCCCAGTTGCCCTTTTCCTAAGTAGTTTAAAACAAAGAAGTCCTACCAGCCCATCCTTTCCATCCTATTGTTAATGATGAACAATCCACTATCCTTAGTCATTCCTAGCTCTAAACCTACATATAATAAAAGTAATACTGTCTATTCTGAGATGAGTCAATTCCTGTTTATCTTTTTTTCTGGCAGACTCTTCGATTTTTCTTTTCATCAGTTGAGGCTCCGGATCAAGCAAAATTTCGAAAGATTATTTATGATAGTCTAAACTTCCTTGATGACTTTAGGAAGGTGTGTGAAGCATTTATTTAAATTGTGACAGCTCCTTTTCTTATGAAATAAGATATGGAGTAAGTACAATCTCGCTTTCTCTTTTTTTCATAGAAGGATTCGACGGAACCTCAGGAGTTAGGAATATTTCATGATAAGAACTTCTTGTTCGATAATTTTTCTCCTTCTGAGGTGTTTTTTGGGATTTTGTTTAATATTTTTAAGAAGGAGTTAATACAATTCCATCTTTCTTTTTTAAGCTGTTTATTTTCACAGGAGCATGTCCTTGCTGGCTTGAAGATCCAACTGATGGTAATAGAACAATCTCATTATATTATCTTCGTTTTTTTTCTGAAGTATTGAGCATTGTATTATCGCCATCATATTGTCTGGATTTCCGAGCAGATGTACCTTTCCTGAATAGCTAGTTTTTCGATTATTCGTTATTTATTGAACTTTTCTAGACTCTTGGGTTATGTTCACTGTTCGTGCGAGTATGTCTTCCTTTATATCGAGTTGGGGAATTAGTTTAGCAAGTGTTTCCCATTAAAATTATACTGGCAAAGAGTATGAACATAAATTATACTCCTTAAATTATCAAAAAGCAGATGAGCACTCAGATGTCCATCCTTCAATAGTTTACAGCCGTTATTCTTTAGCATGCCACATGCAATACTCTGGCCTTATCTTCATAGGGTCTATCTTTTGGTATTGAACCTTGTCCCATAAAATAGGTGCCAAAGGAGACAGCATTTTCTTTGAACTTAGAGCTTACCAATCAAATTTTGCCTTCTTGAAAAAATTATGATTTTTGATTTTATCAAAACTGCTGGTACCTAATCTCACTCTTGGCTCAAATTTTAACAAACCATTGATCAAACTTTTCAGATCCTAGCTGGTGTCCTAGACATCCCACACTCTTTTTTTTTCTGCATCCAGCACAGCCTGAGTATATTTTCTCTTATCATTGATTTAATCAGGACTAAAAGGAAAGTGAAAATTGGACAGTTAATATGCGATGACTCCCAAAGCCCACAAGTCAACATGTCTTTTGCAGGGATCTCCATTGATCATTTCAGGAGAGGCGTACATCTTAGTTCCAACACTTCGGTAGTATTTCACTCCTGTTTTTACTTATTGAGAAAGACCGAAGTCAGTCAATTTCACATAGCCATCGTTGAAGATAAGCAAATTTTAAGGTTTAAGATCATTGTAGACAACGTTCCTTTCATGCAAATATTACAGTCCAAGGATGATACAGCCCAAAATGAATCGGACCCCTTTCTCGCCGATTTTTTTGAATATTCTCTTTCGTTAACTTTTGGGCTTGATCAAGCTAAACACTGTACCTCCTTCAGCCCACTCCATTGCCAAATAGTAGTACTCTTTATCTCTGAAAGCATAGTAAGTTCTGACAATAAAGTTATTTCTGGCCTAGAGAGTGAGTCTTTTTTATATGTTTATATTTTCCATCAATTTTTAATGCGATATTTGTGATTTTTTCATCTGTTTGATTGCAAAGACTGTTGTTCTTTCTTAGTATCGTTACTAATCCAGATATCCGAGGTAGACATTACCAAAACTGCCGTTGCCGATGAGATACACTATATTGAAATCTTCAAAGCGAATGCGTTTGGGTTGAATGCAGATGGCTCCGTCTATTATTTCGATGTAGCATTATTTTACATGTTTCTTGCCTAATTCATTGGGGTGACTGCTGGCTCGTTCTTTCATGTGAATAGAGCTGCTGAGTCCCTCTTTGTACTTTTTCATCAGTTCAACATTGCTGTCTGGAGTTTATAGTTCCATGATGGGCATGAGTTGCTATTATTTTATTTTGATTGGAAAGGGCTCCACTTTTTGCGGGTATGAGCCTTCAATAGTACGTTCTTAGGCCTCGTGGGCAATTTTATTTTGTTTAACAAGGCAGTAACAGGTCCCCATAGGAATGACTACTGGACTTAGTATAATAAACTTATATTATCTGTGCATAAGTTATAGTAAGGAATGACTTGTGTGATATTTTTGATATCGATGATGCTTTATTGATTGACTATTTGGATATGTGCTTTTTCAATATTATAGGTATTATCTGATAGGGTGAGACGTTTACTATGATTCGCTATTCTCTCTTTATTTTATTAGGTATAATAGAACATGGGCTCTGATTTAACGCCTGCCTGTTGCTTCCAAGGGTCAGCATCATCCCCAAAAAATATTTCCACAAGATCAAACTCGCCTTCAAAGACCACTTTCTCAACTCTTAAGCTCAAGAATCACTCATAAGACTTGTCAACATTACCATCGCTGTAACTCCAATCCCTCAACAGTCGTTCTTAATTGCTTGCAAAGAACATATCTGCACTGACCATCGACAGCATCACCTTTTAGGGTACACTTCAATCAATGTAGTGAATGAGTCTGATGAAATGGACTAAACTTAATCTAAGAAAGATGCAAATTCAAAAAAGGATCATGATCTGAGTTCCAAAATCATCGGATTAGATGATTTTTAGCTATTGAATACGATAGGCAAAGGCGCATTTGGCAAGGTTTATATGGCCCAATTGAATAGACAGATAAATGAGGGAGGAAGAAGAAAATTTGCAATCAAACAGATAAGCAAAAATGCCATAAAGAAACTCAGACTAAGCGAAAACATAGTATTTTAGAAGCAGATCATGCATTGGTCAAATTCTAATTTTATTACAAGAATGTTCAGTGCCTTTCGAGATGCCACCAATTATTATCTTGTTATGGAATGGGCGGTAGGTGGAGATCTTTATGGTTGTATCAGACCTGGCCAAAAAAGAAATTTATTCAAAAAAGCTGGTGAGGAGGCGATCAGATTTGTTCTTGGATGTATAATATTTGGATTGGAATACATGCATAGCAACAACATTATTTTTGGCGACCTGAAGCCTGAAAATTTGTTGATTTTTGAGGATGGATATATCAAGTTGGCTGACTTTGGTCTTTCAAAAAAAACTCAGGCAGATTCATAAAAACATGAATCTAATGTCAAAAGTGGAACTAAGGAATATTTTTCTCCTGAAATTGTTCTTAGGAACATGTATGGAAAGGAAAGCGATCTATGGGCTCTAGGAGTGGTGGCATATTAACTCGTCAATTATTTGCTTCCTTTCGAACTTGATGACATTGTTGATCCCAAAAAGTTTATCAAGGCTGTTCAAAGATAAGAAAAGTAAAGAAAATGGAGCAGTAAGTCTGTCAGTACTGAACTTAAAGAATTGATTGATGGTCTGTTGTAACTGAATCCTAGCTTAAGAATAGGAGCTAATGGACTATCATAGATCAAAGAGCATAGCTTTTTCAAAGATTTGGATTGGTAAGGCCTTGAGGCTAAAAGGTTAATTTCTCCCTTGCTACCCATCCTTTCCCTCAATATATAAAATCAGTCTCCAACTGTCAATATTTTAAATCAACCAAACCTCATTAACAACGATGCAATTCATATTGACGACATCACTGTTGAAGCCTGGAGTACATAAAACTCTTAGCTCTACTCGTGATTTTAATATTTCTTCTATTAATGGAATTATTATTTTGCATTTAGATTGAAGCACATAATTGCACAATTGAAACATCAAGGATTGTTTTCGTTCATGTTTTAGAGCATGGCCTAATTTTTGAGAAAATAACGAGATTATTTAATTTGCTATAAAATTGCATATCAGAGATAAACTGGGTTGATAAGATATTTACAGGAAAAGAAACTTATTATTTATCAAAATAGTGTTGATAAAGGAGATATTATTTTGTGGAAAGGAGTAGAAATGGTCAGGATCGATTATGGTAAATCCGAAGAATTAAAGTTAAGGCTTATAATAATTTGTTAAAGAAAATGAAACCAGCTTCAAAAACAACAAAATCAGAAGTAACAAAACCTTCAAAAGTCCAGCCAAACCCTTCTACCTTAAAGCCTAAAACTCCTGCTGATAAAAAGTCGCCTAATCAAAATACTTCAACTCCAAACAATGTGAATGTTGGACAGGTAAGGCAAGAAAACGTCTCTAGCCAGCTAGAAAAGACAGAAAAAGTGATCGCCGACAAGAAGATAAAGGTGGAAGAAGTGAAACAAGAGCCAATCGAGGAGAAACAAAAGTTTGTATTGCCACCGATCAACTTCATGGACAAGGTGTTCGAGGAGCTAGCAGAGAAGAAGTCAGAAGAAAAGGATAAATAAATTCCTATTGGTTCCGTTTATCAAGGGTTCAAGACTATCCCAATTCAAGAACTCGAAGCAAAAAAATTACATAAGTAAGTACCTATGGACGGAGGCAAAATTTTGTGGGAGAAAAAGAATAATGAGGTATACTGCTACAAGGAAAGTTGCCAATTGAGCAAAAAATCAACCAACGGTTTCTTCCAAACTTTATATAATGCGTACATGTTCCATGGTGATCTTAAAATCACTCCTGATGACGTGTGGCTCACAATCATGCTCTTCTTCTCCAAATATGTCAACAAAAATGCTGAAAAACTCAGAAATGCCTTTGTGACTCATGAAGGCCAGAAAAAATTGGTGGTCGTTACTCGAAGCACAGATGAGTCAGATTGGAGTGAGTTCTTCCCAAAGATGATCGAATAGATTCGAAAAAATACAGTTGAAGAAGTCACTTCTAACCTTGAGTGCAAATTCAGCTCAACTGATGAGTTCTCTACTGTTATGTCTACAGCTATCATCATGAACACCTTCAAAAATTACTTCAAGTATGAGAGATGGGGAGCTGGTTGTGGTATTGTCAACATTCACATGGGAGGTAATCTTGAAGATTGGCAGGAGTTGTAGAAAAAACTTGACTACTTAAGACAGTTCGATGTTGATGGAAAACTCAAAAAATATGTGAACAGATTGTCACCTGTGCTCAGTCAATTAACTGAAACCTACAAAGGAAATGTTCACCTCTAATTCTGGAATAATATCTATCATGAAAGAATAGATCCCCATTCCCGTGAATATGATCTTTCTCGACACATCAATGGCTGGCTCATCAGATTTTTCACCCTTGAAGAATAAATTGATGATAGTGAGGATGCCAAAATTGGAAAGATAGATGTACCAATTCACTACATTAACTTGGTTACAAGAGTTGAGAAAGATTTCAACTTGGTTGGAGGTTGTCAGGGTATCTCGATTGAAGATGGAAAAGTTTACAGGCCTCATTTTTCTTATGCGATAGTTGAAAAAAAAGAAGTTGAGAAGAAAGAAGTTAAACCAAAGGCTGTACCATCTTTCATGGCTCCTAAGAAAAAAATTGAGGAAGCTCCCAATAGCAAACCAGTTGCCCAGAAGAAAGCTCCTACTTCGAAGCCAACAAAGAAGAAAATTTGATCACATTACCTCTTATCTTTTAATAATTATTTCCTCTTTCTTCTGGCCTTCATTAAAAAGGGAGTTTTCTTCTATTTCTAAAAACGCTTAAAATATTAAAGCAGCAAGTATATTGACATTTTTTTTACTCCTAACGAACTTTTGAACTCATAAATTATGTATCTTTTAGATCTGGCATTTGCTCTTTTGTATCAGTCTGTAACTCCTTTCAATATAAATGGAACTCTTGGAAGTGATGAAATATAATATTTTTATTGAAAGAGAAATGAATAGCCAATAAATTATCAGAAGGGCTCGCAAAATTAGAAGCCTTGCTTATTCAAGCCATCTATCATGCTGTGAACTTGATGAAAATGAAAAAACAAAGCATTCTATTCTGGCTCAACCTTCCATTCATGACGGAAAAGATGAAGAGGAACTATAGAAAGTGGAAGAGTTGATTTCTTGGCTTGAAGAGAAAGGAGTTGTGTCTCAGAACCCTCAGGACCTGCAACTCAATGCTTTCGAAGGTAAGAAAAATTCAATTTTGAAGGAGCTGGGAATGCAAAATTCAACTGATCTTTCTCTGAAAAATCGACGCATGAAAAGGCCAATGAACCTTGCCTTGTGATTTAACATAATTCTAAATATTTTTTACTTCACCTCTCTTGATTACTAACATTTTCTAAAATCGGTTAACATATCATGATGCTGTAGACTTCATGGTTTGTTTCAAAAAATGTTAGCCTCTTTGATAAAACCTAAGATAAAAAGTACCCATAAAAAAGAAGTTTTACAGTGACAAAAATATAGGCTTGCTATTGCCATTTGTTGACCTAACTTTCTTCTTGATATACTATAGGCCTTTACTATAATTAGAGCCGAGAGTATAAAAAAATAAAAGAATTTTACCCCAGGAAAAATGTTCATTCAAAACTGTTAACTTTCTTTATGTCTGTCTTTAATTTTAAATCATAATCAATAATACTGATGCCAAAATATCAAACATCACTTTGTATATCATTTTTATCATGATTTTTCACGCTTTTTCATCTTCCTTGTTTGTCGATTTCTAGATCAAATAGCCACTCAATAATCCTGAGCTAGTCAGGGCAATTCCAGTGACTGCAAGCCAGCTGAAGTCAGTGTCAAAGAGATACACATCTGCCATAAATCCAATCATGACAGCAACATAACCAAAAGGCATCATCAACGAGGGAGCCTTGATACTATTAGCCATCATTATCATATATTGTGCACCTATTGTCAGCAAAAACACAAAAAATAACATAATAACCAAAGCAAACGTTACTTCCTAGCTGCTGACCTTATTGGGACTGAATTGACTGAGAATTCCATTGAGGAACAAAAAGAGAAGATGACTGTAGTGTACGTTTATGAAGACATGCATTCTTTTGGATAAGATATGAACTATATGCAAATTTAATGCAAAACCCAAAGCTGCCAGGACCATCATGCAAACATAGAAAGTTTGGTCTTAATGTTGTGTTGAAGATGAACCAAATAGGAAGGAGGGCTGGAGAATGAGTATGATTCCTACGAAGCTGACGAATGCAAGACCCAAATGAGCCATATTTAGTGCTTTCTTCATGAGAGTGGATGTACTTTGTGAGCGATTGCTTCGATGAAAAAGATAAAGATAGGTCCCATGTTGAATATAGTGCTTACTGTACTCACTGGCATGTACTGCAGGCAGTAGAGCATCATTGTTGATGAGCTGCTTATGGCCAGTATTCTCATTACTACCAGTTTGAAATCTACATATTTGAGGAGCTACTTGAGGGGTCTTTAACATAGGGAGAGAGATCGTTTGATCTGAGAACACAAAGGTTGAAGCATATCATTAGTATTGACCGTATTACGACAACCTGGAAAGCTGTCAGAGTATGGGTGACCTACTTTATGATAACTTGCATTGTTCCCATGCAGAAGTTCCCAATGATAGCGTAAAGATAGGCTATGTTAGGGTGGGACTTGCCGAAATTGACCAGATGATGCATTATTAATTCTTAAAACTATAAAGATATTCATCTCAACATTCCATGATCAGAAAAGAATAAAATACACAAGATAGTTTCTGATCTTAAAAGATAAAGAAGTATCATAGTATTATTGATTCACTTGGTCAAAATCCATAGCAACATCTCTTGTTCATGGCCGTTATCCTTTACTCTCTCGGACTGCACTTTCTTCTTATTTTAAAATCACCACATATGATGTTTGTCGTGTTGCTGAAGTATTTACATGTTTTTTTGGCTGTGGTTTTTTCATTGTCGATTTTTCCCTTGAGCTGATTCATCTTATAGAGGGCTACAGATTCAGATAGAGCTGATTTTTTTATTGTATCTTCTTTGGTTTTTGTCTGTGGAGCTGGTTTTACCTTGACTACATCTGTGAGTTTACCCAGCAAAAATTAACTTTTTGCCATCAGCACCTCAAGGGATTCCCATAGAACAAACTACATAAATTCAATGGTTACGATCCTAAAGAGTATCTCATCATTGGGATGATCGAGATCCAAGTCACTATTTTGGACCAAGATCTTCAATAGACATCCCAGTTAGTATTTTGAATTTTACCGGATTTCTTTATCGTCAACATTTGCTGATCTCAGGTTTTGCTCAAAATAGTCCTCAAATAAGTTGAGCTCCTCAACCATTGGTCTGATACCCTACAAAATATCAGCTAGCAGTATGTCTAGCTGTCTCATGGAATTTTTGTATTGCTCACCTTCATCAAGAAGTTGTTTTTGGTAGGCAAGTATAAATTATTGAGTTGTCATGTCCTTTTTCAATCTCCTCAGCAAGTCAGCCTTCAATAAGCTCGCATTTCGATTATCACCAGTAATTACCAGTAAGAGATGCTCGGGTGTCTATGAGCATTCATCAACTTTGAAGTGGAGAGAGATGACTTTTTGAAGGGTGACTGGATTTTAATGATCCTAAGGTGATTGATAACCCTGAAGCAATGATTCTAGCTATTTTAGGAGTAACTGTAATTAGAAGGGCATCACTGATGATATACCTTTTGGATTAGTAACTTTTAAATCTGATTTGTAAGATTACTTTCGATAATTGTTAGTAGGATAATTCTGAAATTAAACTATCTAATACTCCAAAGAGAAGGATAGAGAGCCCCTTGAAGAACCATTTCCAGTTCTATTGATAGTTTGTTATTAAAAACAAATAAAGATTAAATGTGAGATAAATGATCAGACAAAGCAATTGGGGACAGGTAGTCCTCTGCAATTTTGAAAAAATATATCTCCGACGCAGACAGGCATAATGCCTTCACAGATCCATTCAGGTGCGAAATAAAAATATCCTCCACTGTCATTTTAACTGGGCACGCTCGTCATCTTGAAGAATGAATGGATCAAGTCATTGTAAAAGCTTCTTTGATCGGTGGCGTATTTCCAAACTTGAGATGAGGTGTTTCTCAAAGGCATGTAAGAAGAATTACTGCGGCTACAGTCATATAAAGTGCCATTAGCTTGCTGAGGACACCATTTTTTCTTAGTATGACCTGCAGCATCAGTTTAGAGGACGTGGTACATGTTCATGTCAGAATTTAGCAAAATTTAGCCATTATCGGGTTCTCCTTCAACTGTCCATTGGGGATTGTTCAAGGAGGGAGGAGGAGCTGAACCATATCGAATCTCACTATTGCCTCCATCTTGATGATCTCCAGACATGGTTTGGATTTGCCTAAAAGTACTGCCTTCTCCAGCTCCAGTCATATGAGTATACAGTTCGTGAGTCAATACATTTCGATCATCTCGACCTCCCCAAGCACCTCCAAAGCCGCTGTTTAATTTGGCAGTTGTTCCCAAGTAATGTGTTCCTTGAAGAGCTACGAGATCTGCTTCATTGAGTCTATTTTTCATTGCATCTATGAAATCTTGTCTGATCTACTCCCAGGTTCCTAGAGCCATAGGGAATGGTCCATCATTGTTGTCAGTAGTTGATGGCTCGCTGTTATTTGGTCGGCCGTAGTTGAAAACAGGCACTGGAATGATTGGGAAAGTTCCTGACTATTCAGAACCTTTTTTGATGGCCCAGGCCAGAGCTCTTCTGGCACAAAGAACCCAAAAATCAGGCCTTGAAAGTGTACTCCTGAAGACATTATCCTCCTAATTGTAGTAAACTTCATCCATCCTATTCACAAAGCTTTAAAGCCCTCTGTTCTATGTTCTGTCTAAACTGATCCTTCCATCACATCCCTGGGTGCAGTCATGGAAAATCCCTCGAAGATGCTTTCTTGGAGCAAGTTCTCCATCGATAGAAACAAACATTATTCTATCGATTTTATCTAAAATTTATTGCATGGTTTGGGCACTTATAGCAACAAATCCTGTCAATGGAAATATTGAGTTAGGGTTGACAGATTGATTCTCCAAAGTGGTTGTTGAGCTTCCAGAGGTGCTGCTTGAAGTTCCAGAATTGTTGTTTGGTGAAGTGCCTGAGGTTGTAGTTGCTATGTTGATGTTATTGTTGGCTGTCGTCTCGGTATTGACAATATTGTTGGAATTAGAAGAGGTGGTTCCTTGACTGATCTGTCCATTATTTTGTATAGGGTTTTGTCCATTATTTAGATTGTTGCCTTGCCGAGGGAGAGGCGGAGGAGGAGGAGGAGGAGGAGGAGGAGGAGTTGGAGGCTGCCCTCCATTTTGACCTTTAGGCCTCCTGATTTGACTCCTGGCCAATAGAACAAGAAGGAAAAGGATGAAAAGCATCTTGAAGATTCCCATTCTTGCCATTTTTTTTAGCTTTTTGATTTATTATACGCGAGGGACTGTATTATTTGGCACAAATACGACAGTATTGACCTCTAATAATAATGAACGACCCAATTGTTAACATTTTGATTATGATTATTCCGAACCGTTGAGATGATATGGCAAAGATCGCTTTTTGTTGCTGTATTATTGATTTTCCTGTTCAGCAAAAAAGCAGCGTTTACTTTTTATATGAGAAAAACCATCGATTTGTGACAACTACACGATAATTGTGAAGGCCAACACTTGTTTCTTCCAATAACAGCTTGTTTTCCCTGATTTTTTTGTGATGATGCTGATGGTCATATTTGCCCTAAAGACAACCAGGCAATAATTTGATGGCATTAGAAAAGATATCCTTGAAAGATAAATAGCTTCTCTTTTGCTGGGGAAAAAATAAATATTTTCTTGTACAGTTTTGGCAGCATCACTCATCAACAAAATGAGCGTTATGACCGATAAACATAAATACTGATGAAATGACATCGTTATAGCCGATACCGAATGATGATGAGTCAGTTGATACAGCTGATATGCTGAGACGATTTCGTGCAGCCCGCAATAGATAAAGTGACCAAGCACCCAGCCAGCAACAATATCGATCTATCTTCAATAAGAAGTACCCAAATACATTGCAACTGCAACATACAAATTTCCTCGTCTAAATAACAAAAAAGTTCAAAAAAGTACGAATAAAGTGATATTCATCTATATAACCCAAACATGAAAATAAAAAACTAGCAATGAATACAATATGATAGTAGATAAAGCATAAAAGATCAGTATGTTCAGCAGTAAACACGAGAGTGATTTTCTGAGGTCCAGCCATCGATTGTCTCATGGTCGTCACCTTCGAGCACACAGTACTCAGGTTTTATCTTGATTGGGTCTATCATTCTGGGCTCCGTTTTGTGATTAAGTACTGGTATCAATGGAGAAATCATTCTTTTCTCCTCTAAGGCTACCCAATCAAATTTGGTCATTTTGAAGAAACTGTGATTTTTGATTTTGCTCCATCCGCTAGCTCCTAATCTCACCCTTGGCTCAAATTTCAGCAAAGCATTGACAAAGCTCTTCAATTCAGGGCTTGTATTTTTGTTGTCCCAGACTCTGTTAGCCTAACCTTTGATCACCTCATCAACAAAGGTTCGAGGATTGCTGATAGAGCTCAGACTAAATGGAAATTTGAAGTTCGATAGTTAGTAAGCAAAGACTCCTAGAGCCCACAGATCGACATATCGTTTGCATTAGGACCTGAGGACAACTTAAGGCGGGAAGTACATCTTTGTACCCATTCTGGTAAAATAGCCTCCTTCTTTCTGAAGTTGCTGAGAAAGTCCGAAATCACTCAGTTTCACATATCCGTCTTCAAAGATAAGCAAATTTTAAGGTTTCATATCTCCATATACAATGTTTTTGCTGTGTAAAAATTACAGTCCAAGCACGACACATCCAATAATGAATCTGATGGCGTTTTCTCCTAAGTTTTCAAAAATTGCCTTTCTTTCAGTACCAGATTTCAGACAACTGAAGATGTCACCTCCCTGAGCCCATTCCATGGCAATATAGTAATATTCCTGATCCCTGAAAGTATAGAATGATCTGGCGATAAAATTACACCTCATGGTCTTCATGATCTGTTTTTCAAGTAAGATATTGTCAGCTAGTTTCTTCTAGCGAATGCTGCTTTTTTTCATTTGTTTGATTGCGAAAGGTGTCTGTTGGGCTTTTTCATCAGCTGAACCTCTCTTTTCACGATACCCCAGATATACCTTAGCGAAACCTCCTCCACCGAGATAGTAGAGAATAGTGAATTGATCAAAATGCCTTTTTTTAAACTTGATGCTGGAGAGCCTTTAAGATGAAATGATTTTGTTAAGTTATGGTCGAGGGAGGTCCACATAGGAGTCGGGATCTTTACTACTCTGGTTGGTCGTTCTTGTTTTTTGGTTGACTTTCGAGATGGAGGCCCGAGGATTAGCTGGAGCAAGCAATTCTATGTTGGATTATTCAGCCAAGTTATTTTGATTTTAGTTGAGCCCTTGAGTTGGTTTAGCATATTACCTAACGACAGTGGGGGAGTAAGTTCTACTGTTAGAAGGCTGGCTTTTGACTTTGATGCAGCAAGACAGTTATTGTCCCATGTAACTTTATCTGATAGTACCTGTAAATTCCTATTAAATGAATCTAGATATGTCATTAATATTATCCTACTTGCCTTTTGAAACCAACAATAGCGTTATTGAGTAGTTGATGCTAAAATAAAGATCAAATGAGGCCGTAGCTTGGGTGTTCATGGTAGTCAAGGCGAGGTTGATGCCGGCAATTGAGATAATCACAAAAATGTATCAAAGTAATAAGTCAATTCACTCAAGTTGCTAAATCAGATGTTAATACATCAGATAAAATTATTGATAATTGTTGCTCATTTTTTTAAACAAATTCAGGTCTTTTCAATGAGCTTCATAAAAATTAATAAAAATTAATGCAAATCGATCGTTCGCATCAATAAAAAATAATTCAAGGGTAGTCTGTTTCATTCAAAATTTTCAACGACGGGCAATTTATCCGCCAAAAGAAGCAGTAAACCACTCTCTCGAAGACCAAAAGAAAAGTTATCAAATCCCTCAATATCTTCATCGCCGCCAATTATGAGCCATAGCATCAAGAACATAAAAATCATACTAAAAATCCTCAGGAACAAGTGCTGTAAGATTCCACTCTCCCCACTCAGGCCAAACCGGATGAGAAAACATCGGGGATGCTATCTGATAAAAAAATCGCATGGGAAAATGCCAAAGCACGTCTTTAATCTGAGAAAAGTTAGAGCCAAGTGAAGCGATATCAGCAGCGTTATGGAGAAAGCAAAAATATTTAAATCAAACCATAGTAGAGTTATGACTCGAGCGCAAGAGAAAGCAACGACAATCGGATCAGAGTCCTCAAGAGAATCATCGAGCACTACAACACCAAAGTATCTGATTTCAAAACAAGTACATATCCATTCATCAAGATTTCGTCAATAAGTGGAACATCAATTTCAACAACAGCAACCTATTGGGCCCCCCTAAAACAGCAGTCCGACGTGAACAATCAGGCAACAAACTATTCCAAATCAAGCATCCTTCCGAGAAAAATGTTCAGGGCACCACAAACAACAGGCGTGTAGGCCATTTTGATGGTTATTTGAATCTCAAAAAAATCACGGTTGAAGCCCATGGTATAAACGAGCTTATCAAACACAAGTAAAGCTGCAAGAAGAGAGTGAGTACTAGTGTAAACTAAACAAGAAACACCAAGATAGGGAATTATTCAACTTCCCCAACAAAACGCAGCACACAGAAGTATGAAACCTTACCGACTGAGCCTCCTAAAATGGTCGAGAGTTATAACTAAAATTTCATCACTACGAAGGTCAACAAATTTAGATAATTTATCTTTCTTCTCAACTGTGCTCATAAAATGTATCGAGAGCTGGATATACCAAAATATTAGCATTCCTTGAAGATCTTTATTGGAAAAGGAAACAACAGTAATTTAGTGAGGGCCATCATGAAAAGAAGATTTTGGTTTTAGGTTACTAAAAATATCCAAGAAGCTCATTTTGTTTGGACGCAGCTTAAAGAGGAAGAAATATACGAAAGGCAAGAAACTTTGTGGGATGTCAGGTCGGAAAAAAATTTGAAAAGGTTGCAACAAAACAGACTTTGCACCTCTACTCCGAAGGAAATTTCTTCCAAGGACAAAAATTATGATGGTTTGGTCTAGACCAATAATACTGATAGTTTGGAGATCAACCTTGAGGACAGCGTCATCAGCAGCAAAATCATCAGTTTGGCTAAAAATACTGCTAGAGAGCATAAACAATAAGTGATCAAGGTCAAAAGATCAAGAGAAAGCATGATCAACAGACCGGAGCATCGTCTTCTCACAACAGAGCAATTCATAGCTTATCGATAGTTGCTAAGTTAGGTGGGAATTCGTAAGAAAATAGTTTTTAGGGACCGGGTTCCTTACCTTAAAGACTGCTCTGTGTTGGACTTTGATGATCTTTCCTCTCAGCTTGTTCATAACCACCTACCTTCCAATGGACTGTTAGGCAACAAAAAAGCCATGTTCTACATGCTTCGATAGTACTATCAACTCACACAAAAGTCAGTCTTTCAGGTGGTTCCTTTGACCTATCACATCCGAGGCCTTCAAGATTAGCAATTCAAAGCTTTTTCTCAGAAATTCATGCAAAATCGTATGTCAAACAATCCAAACTTCTGGGTGATAAAGCCAGGAGAGTTTTCCAACAGAGGTCAAGGCATCCAATGCACTAATCGACTTGATTAAGTCAAAAAACGTCTCAATAGGATAAAAAACAACAAAAACAAATCCTTAATAGTTCAGCAGTACATAACCAACCCTCTTTTGTACAACGGCAGAAAATTCGATATCAGGACCTATATGCTAATCAGTTGCAACAATGGAATCATGCGTGGGTATTGGTATCAGGACGGCTACGTTAGAACTTCAAGTGAAGTATGGTCCTTGGAGGATATGGCAGATAGTGAGGTGCATCTAACCAACGATTCGATCCAGAAATATAGCGATTCATACGGTCGATACGAAGCTGGTAACAAATTGACCTACACTGAACTACAGAGATATTTTGACAATTTGCCCAGAGATATAACAAAGCCAGCAGTTAATTTTAACAGAGATATACACCCCCAAATCAAAGCGATAGCTGAGGATGCAATTAGATCAACTTTTTGCTATTTGGATCCATCAAGGAAAGGAGACAATTTTTAAATATTTGGGTTTGATTTCATGCTTGATAATAAGTTCAAGCCATGGCTGATTGAGATCAATACAAATCCTTGCCTTGAGATGAGCTGCCCTGTTTTGAACAGAATAATTCCGAGCATGCTCTAAAATGCTCTGAGGTACTTCACATCTTATTTAGAATCAGTTTGGACCCTCTTTTTCCGGTGCCACTCAACTACTCATCAAATTACAAGTACAGCATCCCTGAAAATGCCCTTCACTATAACAAATTTTAGCTAATTTTCGATGAAGAAAGAGACGGCCCTCAACTGTGGTAGCTATACAAAGATAGCAATATCCTCAAGGAAATGGATGAGTATGAAGAAGACAAAGAGATATACGAATAAGATGGAGAAGAACTTGACCTTGATGAGGCCTGAGCTAAATAAATAATATTACTTATAACAATCATGGATATCAATTTATGCTTGAAAGTTGTGGTACTTACTGCTGTCAGCACAACAGGACTCAAGATGGTCCTCGATCGGGATTATACGCCAAAAGTGGCATTGATTGCTTTTGCACTTTCTCTTCTCTATGCCATTAATGATCAACATTATTCTCAGATCGATTATTTCATCTGGTTAGCCACAACTAGACTCTTTGGTTATGTGCTCATCTTATGCGCTGTTGCCAAAATAGGTGAGCTAATTATTCGACTTATACAGAAGGAGCCGCAATCGAAAATATTCCTGATCAAGAGCAAAAGTATTATTGGAGTCACAATTGCCATGACTCTGTTTATGGCCTTTCACTGCATCAGTCACCCTTTCTTTTTCAGTAAACTCACCTCAACTGTGTTCCTCTCGGGTGTTGGTCTGGTCCTCCTTTCTTTGTTTTTATTGGCCTTTGTTGATAGATTAGTGGTCCTCTATTTTGATTCATAGACCTTGAGAAGAAAGCTTTTTCATGTTGGTCCCATTCTGATGGTACCCCTACTACATTACTTGGATGCTGAACTTCTAGTGCTTATTTTAACAGTGGGTCTATTTTTATTCTTCATGTTGGAAATGACCCGTTACGCCCTCTCTTAACTTCAAAAATATCAACTTAACTCTAAGGAGAACACTAAATAAAACAAACTTATGAAGGCTTTGTATGATCTGATCGGCTGGATGTAAAGTTTTAATCAGCAGAGGTAGCCTCATTTCTGGTTCACGCATCTATTCTTGATTTCATCGCTAGCCATATCCTACAACCTTGCCTTTGTGAATGACAAAGAACTGATAAGCCCACATGTGGTTTTATGTCTGATTGGAGCAGATATGATGGCTGCCATTGTAGGAAAGAACTTCGGCAGTCTCCGCATAAAAGGTAACAAGACAATTGAGGGCAGTGTGGCCTTCGCTTTGACAATGATAATTTCAACATCTACTATCATCAGTTATGAACATCCTGAAGGAATGACCCTCACTCAGATCAGTTGCCAATTTGTCAGTGCAGTTTTATGCTCAATGACTGAACTTTTCTCAGGAGATGCTGATAACTTAGCTACCCTTCTGACCTACTACTTGGTCACTTTAATATTCTCTTGTTTTGGTTGATTGAATCATATGTGTGTTTTTCTCATATTTTATAATTATCAATGAAGGTAGAGGTATCTTTCAGTCCTGTTACTGACTTGGCCAATTTAGACCGCACTCCATGTCTGGAAGGTGAGCCTTCAATTAAAAATATTCACACCTCGACGCATCTATTGATCCTCGACAACTCGTTTCTTTTCCTTGCAATTGATCAAGCTCTTTATGTTTATTCGCTTGCCAAAATTGCTCAAAACAAGGCTCCTCTGCTCAGCATAATCCCCTTGTCATATCTGTACATATTCACTCACATAGTTTCAAATACACCCTTCGAGAGCACTATTAAGATCTAATCTCCAGCATTTTCAGCAATGCCTAAAAGGAGCATTTTTCAAAACAGATTTTCCAAGGAGAGGGAAATTCTAACAATGTGCTCCTCAATGTCGAACATTATTCAAATCGACTGAAATATCTGAATAATAGTGTCATGAGGATAAAACACATGGAATTCAATAAAAAAGGCGAATTGGCAATTTTGCTTGTTGATGGCAGGGCAGTGGTGGTCAGCTATCCTGGCGATAAGACAAGTTCATCATGGTGGGGTTCCCAGAAATACTAAATATTTTATCTCAATGAACTGACAAAATAAAAAATAGATTTACTATGTTTTGCCGATGATGACACCATCTGTATGTTGACAAACGGCAGAATAGCAGCCTTTGAGTTCAAATAGAAAAGCAAGGTCTTTTCGCATAAAATTGTGATTGTGCATGCCAATCAACTATCAGCTAGGAAAATGGAAAAAGAGAGGTATAGATTGTATCTTGTTTGTAGCACAACCATGCATATTTTAGAGCCCAACCGAAAGAAGATAGCCATTCAGCAAAATTTAAGTTTCGATTCATACATTAGTCGCTGCTTCTTTCATCATTCATACATTTTTGCCGTTACTGTTGACTCAATCATTCGACTATCTTCATCAAGCCCTCATCCTCACAAAGAATTGCTGTGCAAATTATCCGAACCATGTGAGGTACTACACATAGATTCATTTGGCAATTACACCAAAAAATATTGTAGTTCTAGTCGTGAGTCCCTGTGGCTGGTAGATTGTACAAGCAATGGTGTATATGCAGGAGTGACTATGAGAAGAGGTGGCAATTACAAATAAGGCAGATTAGTCGTATTTGAACCTACTCAGGAGTACTACATCCATAAACTGATATCCAACGTCAAGGAGCTATAAGAAACAAAATAAGGATACATAGACATTTCTGACGCTATATTTATTCCCAAAAAGAAAGAAAACAAATAAATTTTGCAAACCTTTTCTAATTTGCACAAACAAGACGCACTCATATTCAATAAAGTGCTCATGACTGAGCAGTAATATCACATTGTCAGTATCAACATAGGTCACGCTTTTCAGGGAAAGGATCTAGCCAAGGCCAAAATTATTGAGAAGATTCTAAATGCCAGGTTCATGGAGATGATATCTCTCAAGAAGAAGCTGGACTATGTTGGATTGGTGGAGAGATGTTGTTTCACTGGAGTACCCATTTACGACGAGGATGTCAATTATTGCAGACTGTGTGATATTTTTGGAATCAGAGGGAAAGGCGACAGATGTGTCGTGTGCTGGCAAAAAATGCAGCCATACGAGTGAGGTGATTATTTGCATTTTTAAAACATCAAAATTTGATTAATGTGATATAGATATGCATGCCGCTTGTTATAACCTATCTTGATTGATTTATTGATTATATTCATTAGCAAAAATGCGTAACCTAGATACTCCCGAAGCCATTATTCAAGACCTGCTTCGTCAACTAACCACCATTTCCACCGCCCATGATCCGATACCTTTCTAAACCTTCATCGCATAGATAGCTAGCAATTCTGGTCAGATAGAGCTCATCACTCAAGCTCTCGAAATTGCACCCTTTGACAGTACTTATCTCGTAATACAGCATAAACGAAAAGATTGGTGGTACTACTGCTAGCCAAAGTTCTTGAAAGATGCGAGCTCGGAAATGTTAGGCAGATGGAGTACTATCTCAGATTGATGTTTAGTTGGAATCTGGCTAAGGGGCACAAATAATTGCTCAAGAAAGGAATGCTCTCCCTCATGGCTACTAATGGACAAATCAGAGGAGAGGAGCAACTATTACAGGGTTTGTACGATGA
>Ga0100402_1002647_pt1 | contig 19939 bp, 17 predicted proteins | sample CryGeyme20150102_FD_80419 | JGI IMG/M metagenome (GOLD analysis project Ga0100402, IMG submission 80419) | Groundwater microbial communities from Crystal Geyser aquifers in Utah, USA - Crystal Geyser metaG 2015-0102 | ecosystem: Environmental > Aquatic > Deep subsurface > Groundwater | place...
CCAAACAAGGAAGGGCCTAGACCTGGATCCAGCAATTGAAGAGACCGAAAAGAGCAGAAAATTTCGTCATAAATTTGCCTTTTCGTCGAATACGAAAGCAACTTTATACACCTAAAATAGTTTGTCATTTGGGTTATGAGTTCTAATGCTAAGGAAGCACACAGTCTCATTCTAAATAAAGGTTAACGTTCGTTTGATACAGTAGCTGCAAAAACCCGAACTTATATTGGGGCTATCGCTACCAACAAATTCGAAACGAAACTGCCAATGAACTTGTAACGAAAATCTTCAAGAAATTCTCCTTTATCTTAAAGTACCCACTTTCAGATGAAGGGCAGCAGCAGCAACAACAACAATAGCACTATGTATGCGAATCGACACATTCCACGGTTCCTGGCTTACTCCTCCAATGGCAGCGACAAATCAATAAAAATTCTTGACGATGGCAGCAAGTTAACTGCCGATGCACTAAAAGAAGGAATTTTGGATATTTCACGACCTGTTCTTGTCCTCGATACCCCAGAGTCTATTGGTCTGAAACCTTTCAAAGCCAAGGAGGTTAGCGATGGCGCTGTGTCAGTGCGGCATGTGGCGGATGTACTCGGTCACTCGTATCCTATTAGAGTGATGGACGTGGAGCACCAGGAGGAATTGCAAGGCTGGACGTTGGGAGAATTTGTGGAATTCGTTGAGGATCCAGATCGCTTGAAACAAAAGCAGCACATTTACATGGACGAACAAAAGAACGATGGCTGGTCTGTCCGTGCTGATATCCGTCCTAACATGCATCGCTTGCAGCGAAAGGCGGCACTGAAAGCATCAACTCTTCTCTTAACGGATCAAAACAAGCCGAAGGTTTTAAACCAGATAAGTCTCGAATTCTCTGGCACACCACTTCAAGAACTTGTACTGTCACCTCAGTTTGTGCGAGACTTAGATTGGGTTGGGAATTGTTGGCCAGCAGACTTGCGAAGGGACAAACAATCCTATCCGTCGGTTCAATATTATTGCTTGACGTCAACAGCCGGTTGCTACACCGATTTTCACATTGACTTCGGGGGGACGTCTGTGTGGTATCATGTGTTAAGTGGTTCGAAGCAATTTTGTCTCATTACTCCGACGAAGCAAAACTTAGCAATCTACGAAGAATGGCTGGGACATCATGATCAAGAATCTATATTTTTGCCAGATCTGATTCCCAATCAATCCGAGGTTCTCACCACAGCGCTGGATGCTTCCCAGACGCTATTTATTCCTACTGGTTGAATTCATGCCGTGTACACTCCTGATGACTCAGTTGTATTGGGTGGGAACTTCTTGCATGGCCTAGACATTCCGTTGCAATTGGAAGCGGATGCTATTGAAAGTCGCAGGAAGGTACCCGACAAGTTTCGCTTTCCTTTCTTTCGTGAATTGCACCTTTATGCAGCCGGAAATTACCTTGCTAAGCTTCGGAATGGCGATAGGTTATCAGCTCGTGAATTGGATAACTTGTCAACGCTCATCAATGCCTTGGAGATGTGGATCGAAGAAACAAGTCAGGCCAGTCCTTCTAACCCGGCGAACAAGAGACTGAGCATAGATGATGCATCTCATTATGTGACCCAGAGTAATGGATGCTTATCAGTGTATGACTTTTTGCAAAAGTTGCGACTGGAACATCAAAAGGTCGTTCATAAAATCACGGTGAATGTTCCAACGACCACCGGAGCTGACAATGTGAGCCTTGCAAACCCTTTCGGGAGGCAAGGACTGAATATCATTCCTCCCGAGGTGTCAGCTAGTACTACCCGTGTCTCATTGGGAAGTCCTAAGTCTCCAAAGATTCGTCTCAAGTTAAAGATTAGCGGAGGTGGTAACAAGTCCAAACACGCTGCGGCGGCAACGTCAAGCGAAATCAACACTATATCTTCATCGGCGGCTCTTGGAATGACGACAAAGCCAGAAACGAATGCCATTGCCGATGGTGGCTTTCGCATTTCTATTTCATCGGCAGCTAAAGTAGTCCACAATCCAAAGGGGCCCAAGAAAGAGGATACATGTTTTGTAGACAACAATGACGATGATGATGATTGGGTCCCTTCCTTCGAGCCGGCAAATCCTGTGGATGACTTCAAAATTGATTGTAAAAGTGGAAGGCCAACGAAAGGTTCGAAAAAGGCCGTATCTACTACTAACAACAAGAAGCGCCATTCAGCATTGGGGGAGAGCGTGCAGATGAAGAGTACAAAGAAAACCAAAAGCACAGCGCGGCAGCGACTTCTCAAGAAATTTCGCTAATGTTTGCTTTTTTTTTAAGGGGAAGGACGGCAGAAGGAAAGAAGAAGAAAATTGTAGGGCACACTTTGTTTAGGCTATTCAACAAATACATCATAGAAAAAATGCCATCATTATAATATACAGTGAAATTTTCTTATTGCCGAACTCCCCAAGTTCGCACACAAATCTTTCAATGGTTTCATTCACCCCTGCTGCTACTACTGCTGCTATTTCTGGCACTGCTCACATTACATGATTATTTTTGGTGTACTCCGACTTTCCCATACGCATACTTTCTCTTCTCACCAAGTCAACTACTTCTAGGTAGTAGTACTGGATTCCAACGAACTATTTCGACACAAGGCTGGCATATCCTCCAAGACGATTTGTTCTAGTGCTTTCTTGACTTCCTGCCGAGAGGACTCGGGTAGAATTGCACTTTTGTTGGTCCTGCGTCGTTCAGATGATGACGATGATAGGGATGGCGATTGTGGTGGACTCGTATGTCGTCGAGGAAAATTAGCATTGGCAACCTTTACCAGTATTTGTGTTGATGATGATTGTTGTTGTTGCTGCTGCTGCTGCTGATGATGATGATGATGATGATACTGCTGTTGATGATGATTTGTTGGTTTCGTGGTGGTGTCTTTGCCATCATCTTTCTGATGTCTGTCCCACCGTTAAAAAGTCCTCCACAGGATTCCCCTCGTCTTCCGAACCTTCTGCATGACCGTCAATGGCTGTTTCTGCCAAAACAAACTTTAAATCCCCACTGCTCTTGCGACGTTGAGGATACTTAGGAGGGGCTGCTGCATCCTCCGCTTCTGACATTGATGATGTGCAGTTGAAAAGCAGATCATGATGCATTCTCTGGGACTCGTCCTGTTCTAATTCTTTCTCTTCCTGGTCTGCGAGGGCATCCAATTCGGCCAACTCGGCTTGGAGTTTTGGATCCTGGACGAGGAGACGATTGCAGTCAGAACTCAATCGTCGCTGAGGAACAGGAGGCAACTGCATTTCCAATCGACAAGTTGCACCAATCCATTCGTTGTTGCTGTTGCTACTGCTACTGCTGTTGCTACTGCCACTGCTATTGCTAGACGAAAGAAGGTCGTTGCCACCATTCCCATTACGCAACTGCGAATGAGGATACGATTCCCATCTTGAAATGGCCTTCGTCATGGAATCTTTCTCCCCATTTCGCAAACGCCGTCGTTGTCGTTCATGATGATGACGATTACGATAACAACGAAGAACTGCATAGTTATGATGCATGCTCCTCGAAGACATTTCCATCAATACCCTGGAATTGTCCTGCACGAGCGTCACGTCCAGGAAAGAGATGCTCGATTCCGTCAGTAAGGTATCCACGAAATCATCCAGGCTAGAATTTCGTTTTTGTTCTGCCATGGTTGGCTGTGTATCGTTATGGTGTGTTTCTTTGATCCTTGGTTATTTGGGTGCTGTACTACCTCGTAGTTACAAGTACAAGTGACTAGTAACAGCAATCCCTTTTCAATACTTAGCTTTTGACTTGAAACGATAATATCCGCAACTGTTTGCCTTGGTCTCTTTCTACGAACGCTTCGTTACGCAGGGTGTAGTAAATACTCGAGTAGCTACTGTAATAAATAAAAATTCAGCAAATCAGTACTGAAAATAAGGGCCTAAAAGGAAGAAAAGAATGGTGGTTGATTTTGATTCTACTGATTGCTACACGAGTACTGCTACTACTACTAGCTAGAGAGAGTTTAGCAGTAAAAATTCCAACTTCAAAACTGAAGTGCAGGTGGTACCTTGTAGGAGTACTAGGTAGCTACCAGTAAAACGTGAGCGATGGGTGTCAACGATGCGTACAGCAACGGACAGTGTAAAGAGAACAACGCGAACAATTGCTAATTAAAAGGCTTCATTCGTCATCCAAAGAATTCTCCGAGTTTATAACGTACAGCGATTTAGCTTTAACACTACTGTAGATGGGTGTACCAAAAATTTAGAAAAAAATCCATCCGTTAAAAAAGAGAAAAGATGCCACAACCCACAGCCCAGAGCCACTTCCCCAATAATAATATAAAAGCAGAGCAAACGATACGCTTCTAAAACCTGTGCAAATCAATCGATCAAACTAATTAATTAACCGCAACCAATTAACCAATCTTCCTGATGATGACGGAACACCGCGATATTTACGGTCAGATCCATCCCGTGGAAACACCCAATCTGTTGAAGGAATCCTTGAAGGAATTTGAAACCGAAGTGGAACAAATAAAACCCGAGAAATCTGCAAGCTTGCGCATGGCTCAACAAAAATGTCCTCAGTTGTTAACGGATGACTTTAAGCTCATGTTTTTAAGATGCGAATGTTTTCGTGTGAAGGTAGGGTTGAGATGATGATGTATTTTGTGTGTAGTGTGTAGTGTTAGTGTGTAGTAGCTGCCACGGGCTTTATATTCTTCAGCTTTTGTGTGCATAAACAGGATGATATGATAATATCGTTCATTTTTACACTTTACACCGCATTTTTTCAAAATAAATAATACAATATTTGTCATACACAAAAACCAATGACCACCAGGACGCCGCCAAACGTTATGCCAAGTACTGGGAGGCACGACGCGATATTTGCGACAATGATGAAAAATGTTTCCGTCCTCTCACCGTTGAATCGTTACTCGAAGACGATAAGGCGGCACTTTACATGGGCCTTTGTCAGCTGTTGCCACCCGACAAGAAGGACCCAGAAGGACGCCGCATCCTGTTTATGGATTCATCGCGTCAAGATCGAAACTTGATTGGTGTCAAGAGTCAGGCACGGGCGGCAGCCTACATGCTCATGGCACTCCTCGAAGATGTTCCGACGCAACAGAAAGGAATGGTGGTGATTTTTTGGCCATATCGAGAAACCTGGGATCAGCCCAATCGAGAATTTATCTCGTTAATGGCGTCGTCGTTGAAGGGAGCCCTACCTGTGCGACTTTCGGGAGCGCACATTTGTCAACCTCCGACATTCTTTCGCCTCTTGATTCCCTTTGTAAAAATGGTAATGGGAGAACGTCTCCGAAAGCGAATTAGATTCCACACGGGATCCAATAAGGATGTGCAGGCGACCTTGGAACCGTATGGTCTAACGAAGGAAATTCTGCCGACAGAATTGGGAGGAGATGTGGTCCTTGATATAAAAGCTTGGATCGACGCCCGACTAAAGGATGGTAAATGATAGAATTTTAGACCACCTCCTGACTGGTTTTAATTTTTCGGCTTACCGGGCACAGCCCCCCCCCCCTACGTGTTGCGCGAGGGCGTACATCAACTGCAGACTCAAGATAATGCTCTTGTGCCAGCCTGCAACTGCCTGAGTAGGTTGAGAATCTTTGCAAAGAGAATCATCTCTGCACTCAACAACCTGATCCAGCCCAGTGATTACCTTCACCTGAAACTTCTGCCATTCCTATCTTTTGATGTTTGAGTGCCTGCAAAAAAATCAATTCCTCCTTTCGCTAGACTAGTTTAGTAGTACGTAGTCGTCTAGGTTCAGTAATTCTTAAAGTTGCTTGCTTGCAAAGCCTTGGCTACTACAGTACTAGTCTACTACTTCATCCTGATGTTCTACTACTACTACGACTAGTAGTACTGTAGCTCGTAGTCGTATGCTCTACTAGCACCCTCCGCTCCAATAATAGGGTGTAAATTTTTTGAGTCAGACAAGACTTAATTAGTACTGTAGCAAATTCAACATACGGACCTGGTACCAGTGGTAATGGTAGCAAGTGGTCGTGAGCAGCCCCTCCCATGCTACACCGTGTACCAGGTACAGTAAAAAATAATAATGCGAGCGGTAGCTACTTGAGTAGACAGTAGACTACTTCTTGTCATAATAATAATATTATTACGAGTCTAGCTTTCTAGTCAGACCGTACTACTCGAGTAGTTCAGAGTTTAGAGGATCAAACGTATCGTCATTTGTTGAATCTAATACACCAAGTGCCAGCATACCATTAAACTGAATTCTGGAAGAGTATAGAGTATACCCAAGCTCTTCCGGTGTCCTTTTGAAGAATCCTTCATTCCTCAGTGTCAATCGTCATACCCAGGTAAACCTCATACCTCATCAAATCCAACATTACAGCTGAAAACTGCCACCTCTTTCCCACACATAATTGCATCGTTCGAGAGAGAGAGAAAAATCTGAAATAACATGTCAGAAGCAGACGAAGAATTTTTTGATCCACTCAGTGGCTCCGAAGTGGAGGATATGAACATTGAATCTGTCACACCTGACCTGGTCATTGATGATCCCTTGTTGGGAAAAGAAGAATACGATGACAATGACTGGTCTCCACACAACAGCTTCCTCGCAGATTCTCCCTATTTTAACGCCTTTGTGGACAATGATGTCAAATCTTTGTCCGTACTCATAGAAACTCTTCAAGACATTTCGTCGCGCACAAAAACGTTCTCCAAATGCGGAGCCCTCATGGCGGAATCGACTCGGCGGCTAGCTACCTCCTGTCATTTAAAGCGAGATCACGATTTATCCGAGGATATGACAGAAGAGGAAAAGGTAAATGAAGAAGCAAGATTGAAGCAGGAGAGACGCCGAGCGCTGGGCAACGAAATGGCAGATTTGCTGCAGCTCATGGGAGAGGTGAGAGTATCATTGCTTGCGTGAAATGTTTTTGAGACTGTATCCATTCTTTTTGCAATTTCTTAAAAATAGGTTTACAAATTCTTTTTGCTCTAGGTATTGGAAGAAATTGCGACGGCGCAGATGAACATGGTAAACGTATTTGATTCGACCCTCGGAATGTCGCTGGAGGCTTTTGCTGGAACGGAAATGATGACCGTAAATATGCTGAAGCAAGAAGCAACGCAAACAACAGAGGCGAGCGAAAATATGTTTTTTAAATACATCAATGGAAGAAATGCTGCTGGATCCCTTGCCCTTTTTGGCTCTGAGGAGATTACTGGGGCGCCAGGAGGAGATGCGAACAAGCATAGAAATACAAATTTGCTCTCCAATAAGTTCAAAAATTGGAGGAATAAGAGCCACAGCGACGCATCCCGAAGCAGTCAAACCAAAGCCGGCAATAACAATGCACCAGAAGATTCTTCCTTAGCCATGGCCGCCACAGCCGCCAATTTGCGTTTAACTCTGGAACAAATTCGAGTAGGACAGGCAAATGCCGAACTAAAACGATTTCAACTCTTGAAACATTTGGTCGGCATCAAACACCGTCGTAATTTTGAATTATGCGAAGGTGCACTAGCCTCGCTCCATGGTATGCGAACATGCTTTCATCAGTCGCACGATGTTATCCAGGTATGTCACACCGCGAGGAAGATGGATCGTATTTTCGACTGGGCACAACCTCACTGCTGAATTCATTACTGTATTTGTTTGCTTGATTTTGTATTTCTGCAGGCGCTAGGACCTCGAATGATAAAAATTCAAACAAAGGAGAATGAAATGAAAGAAAATCACGAACAGAATATTATGCCGATTTGGAACAAGCGAGAAAATGATCTCATTAAGGTGATCGATAAAATGCACGACGGACTTGCGGATGCCTCGTTTGTGTCAGCAGCAGTGACCAGCGGAGATCCTGCCTTGATTGATCAGCAGGCTCTGGCGCTGGGAAAGATTGAAGAACAGACGAATATCTGGGAGGTGCCCGAAATTTTGGCCAAGAGCTCAAAATATCGTCGAGAATCCCCACCAGGAATTCTTGTCGAAGGTTGGCTATACAAAAAGAGTGCCGCACGAGTGTCCTTGAATCCTTGGCAGAGACGATGGTTTATGATGAACAAAGACTCAATCTACTACTATCGATCAAGTTCAGAAATCCGGAAAAGTCCTAGCGGAAATGGAGACTGCATGCATACTTCTCAACGAGTTAAAGTTTGTGATATTGTGCTCAGTACTATAAGAGAAATACCCGACGACGGTAACAATCGCTTCTGCTTCGAAATTATCACACCAAATCAGAAGCCTCTAGCCTTACAGGCAAGAGGACCCTTGGAATATCAGAGGTGGATCGGCAGCATACGAGCCAATGTCGAGAACCAATTGGTTCATGGAGACCCTCATTCAGATCAACTCAACAAATATATCGGGAAAAAGAATATTATCACCAGCAATGGGACGAGTTCCAGTGAGTCAGACTTACCTCCGGGCCTTCGTGATCACGCAGGCGAAAGTGAAGATGGTTGTGGCAATGCAGGTAGAACGAAGAGATTGCCTGGCCACATAGCTCTTGACGTTGGAAAGAAAGTACCTCGGAATCCCCTAGTGACGAAGATTATGGACGCCAATCCGGTGTGCGCTGATTGCTCTACGCCAGCCCCAGACTGGGCATCGCTTAATTTAGGCGTGCTGCTTTGTCTTCAATGCAGTGGTGTTCACCGCTCCCTTGGTGTTCATCTTAGCAAGGTATGCAGAAGTCGGATATTGACTTTTTTCTTGTTTTCTTCCCTGTCCTGTAGTTCTTACACCATGCCATTGTATTCCTTTTGCCACTCCTACGATAGGTGCGTTCGTTGACCCTTGATTCGATAAGTGATAGCGAAAGCAAGCTATTTTTGGCCATAGGAAATGATCAAGCAAATGCAATTTGGGAAAAAGGATTGGCGCTGCAGAAAGGATGGAAGAAGCCCGGCCCGGGCGCAGATCGAAACGCAAGAGAAGGCTACATCAAAAGCAAGTATATGTGGAAGGGATTTCTGGCTTATAATGAATCTGACGGCAAAACCGAAGCTGAGCGAGTTGCGAGCTTTAGCCGGAAACTCCACAGTGCAGCGAAAGAGAGCAATCTTCTAGGAATGTCGGAGGCATTAGCATTTGGTGCTCATGTAGATTGGGTCAACGAAGACGACGGCAACAAAAATTGTCTTGAGATTTGTGTTCAGCATAAAAAACAGGGCGACGAGGACGGCTTCGGTCTTGTCTGCTTAGAGCTCTTGTGGCAGCACGGTGTCAAAATGGAAACAGGTTTTGGAGTACCAATCCTTGACTTCGCCACTGTCGAAAATGCCGACAAAGAGGTGATCGACTATCTGTGGTCGAAACTACCTGAAACAGAGAGAAAAGATCGCCTCGGAAAAATGCTGTATGAAGCGGCCAAGCTCAACGATTTAGCTAGTCTAGCGGAGGCTATCCAAAAGGGCGCGAATATTTCCTGGAAGAACCCGAAGGATAGCGGGAAAAGCGCTTTGCACGTTTGTGTCCTGGGCAAAAAGCCCAAAGACGGATCAAAATGGAATGCGATCGAATGCGTTGAACTGCTCCTGGGAAATGGGGGTCAATTGGAAGCACTGGATAATGATGGTCACAATTGTATGGATGTGGCTGTAGTTGGCAATGCTGAAAGGGAGATGGTTGAGTTTCTAGCGACAAAGCTGCCACCATAAAGCGATGACGATAGCACTAACGAGCAATTTCAAATGGACTGGTCATAAATAATGAGTGTTACTCTAGATCATGATAACTCTGCGATCGCATAGAATTGATTTCTATTTGTCCATCCAATACAAGACTGGCCCCTTCTTGAGACTCCCCCCACGTACTGTAAGAAATGACATCGTGTTTAGGCATCGCGCCGCTTCCTTCTTGCATAGTGGAAGCAAGAGCTTCAGAATCTGCTCCACTTTCGTCGTCTTGCGTAACGGAAGCAGGAGGTTCAGAATCCCCGCCAGTATTGACCGAGCAGAACAATTCTGCTTGGCTATTACTTTCTTCAGCGTTGTTGTCGTTGTCGTCCTCTGAATCTGAAACATACTCAACTTCAATGGCAATTCCCTCCCATGGGGAAACATCGCTGTCCTTTGCCTCCTCTGAAGGGGGTCGTACCGGCATACACTGAAATCTCGACAAAGATTTGGACGAAAGTTTTTGTTTAGCAGCATTGGAATGGTCGACGAAGGTGCAGAGTGATTCCGTTGCAACGTGCACTCCATCAGCAAGCCCAGTTTTCAATTGGCCCAGTTCGAGGGCCTTTACAGTTTCCGAGACGTTTTCTTTTAACTTGAGTAACCCTTCGGAATTGAAAGCATTGCGGAGTGCCGTTGAGAGCTCGTTTTGAAAGTTCCTACCAGCCTTAGGCGCTCCTCGCCGCCATCGATTACGGCGTTGGTGACGTTTATAGCTCCCGTCCTCCACAGCTGTCTCTACCAAACTTCCACTGACACCAGTGTCAAAGGATGATATGTAGTGGCTTGAAGCAGAAGAGCAACTCGAAGCACGCGACGAATCTGGGGCCGAACTTACACTAGAGTGGTCCCCAATACAGCTTCGGCTCTCTTGGGCATCGCCACCCTCGAGAAAGCGCGTCGTAGTGTGATATCTTCCCGATAGTCTGCGGGACTCTTCTCTGTAAAAACTAGTCGAGTTTGATAGAATCTGACTTGTAGCACAAGATTGGAGATACGAGGCTTCATCTTCTGGCATGGAGCTTTTTCCTGTTGGAATCAAATCAAGTTCTGGTTCTTGCTGGAGAGATTTTGTCACTATATGTTCTCTCGCTGTTACCGATCTCATTGTAGTTTCTAACCTTTTCTCAGCGCATACTTCCACCTGTGAAGTTTCAGGCCTTTCCTTCACCACAGCCCTCTTGTTAGCGGGAATTGGAATAAAGTTCAGTGGGGATACAATAGAGCTGAATGACGAGCCTGCGTGGCTAAAGAAAGACAAAGAATCAGACTGGCCGGCTTCAGAGGGTCCGCGCGAGTTTTGCTTGGGGCTAGCTTGCAACTTAATGGGCGTATTGGTCTCGAATCTTTTTCCTGTTGCCGTGGACTTTGCGACTTGCTCTTCGATTGTTGAACTATGACCAACACTACTAGTTGAAGACCTTCCGAGGTTGATGGTGTCCTCTTTCATCGTCTCTCCCACGTAAGGGCAAAAAGTGCTTTCAGAGAAAGAATTTCGTCTTCCATCGAGGCGGCGCTGGGTCTCAAGCTTTGCCTTTTTTATGAAGAAAGATTGCTGACTTGTGACGGTCTGAATAGCATTATGCTGAAGTTTGGAATCCTTAGATTTACTAGGCAGCGCATCATTTACTGATGATGGTCGTGGCGAGTTTGGATAACCTTGCTCAAGCCCGAAGCCATTATTGTCTGGAACAGAGCTTCTCTGCTGCTGGGTTTTCTGGACTTCAGATAAGCCCAGCAAGCCGCTGCTTGCAATACCTCTCGAGATTTGCCGAGATCTCTCTAAAGCGGAAATTGTGTGTTGTTTGCCTGGAGGCTGCGAGCTCTTTTCTAAAACATTATTCTTTGGCTGAGCGGTCTCAGTCACTTTCGCGCCAAACTGGTCCAAGAGAGCGTTACGGGGTGGTATGGCGCTATGAGACTTATAAGACTTTTCCTCTTCAGGCATTGCGATATCTGATTTTGAAGAAAGAATAGAGCCCTGATGCAGGTCCAATCTCATTGAATCCACTTGCACTTGAGATATGTCATTTGAGTCCATTGGATTCACTGGTCGCACATTTTCTGTCCATACATTTGCCGGTGCCTCCTTCTTTTGCTGAACAACTGTAGTTTTCCGACTCACCAGCAAATTCCTGCAGAAATCTTGAACAAGATCCTTGTGAACCTGCGTATCGATGCTACCGGTTAGACTAGTTGCATCTGTCTGCGTGTATGGAGGCGACTTTGCACTGGCATTGGAAACAGTCTTCTCGCCGGATGTTCCCATTTGCTTTTCGTTCTGATGAACGCGATGAATCCATGGGATCTTTTGGGTGGATAAAATTGGCTCTTTTGTCTCCGTTGACTCGACGGCTTTGCCATGTCCGTCCTGCTGCGCCGGTGACGATTTACTACAGACAGATAAGAATTCTTGATCAAGATTCTTTTTTGGTAGCGATGATCCTTCAATTACTGTGTGATTGATGATTGGAGATGTCTTGCTCAAAGAAGGTGTAAATGACGAGAATTCTTCGTCAAATGGAATTTCTCCAATCTCCCCTTCTAGGTGGTTCCCGGGAAGTGAATTCTCAATGACTCTTTGATTGGCACTCTTGGCACAATATCCTGCATTGACTTTTCGATCATGGCATTGCGCCTTGTTTCGACGAATAGCCGATGTAGGTGAGCTTTCTTGTGAAGATGAAAAATCATCAGTGTGAACCATTCCTTTCTTCCACCGATCCACAACCGAGAGCTTTATTCGAGCAGGCGATTCAATGCACTGTCGTGGTTCCTCGTTGGCTTCTGCTGCTAATTTCTCTTGGCTTTTGTGATCCCTACCAGGAGAGCCTAAAGTGGACGGATTATTTTCGCGGATTTGTACGTCGTAAATGCCGTCAGCTACAGATGAGGGAGACTTAGTAATCGCACAGATAGATACTGCAGCTTCTTTCTCGCGCTGTACCCAGATATCCATAATACCCACGCGTCGTTTTAAGTCATCCTGTCTCTTGACTGTTCTCGGCGAAGGTGGCACCTTTCTGTGTTGAACCGTTTCGTCGTGAGTCGCTCCCAGTTCTTTGGAGGAGGTCGATTGAGGGCTCTCTAGATGTACACTCTCTCCATTATTGCGTCTCACCAGAATTTCAGATGAAGCTGTAGTATCCTTGCGCAAAGAAGAAGAATTTCCTGACGGACGAATGGGAGATGACAGCATGTTCAGGTCGTATGCTATGACACCATTGTCAAAGGATGCTGCTCCAGCTCTAAAAGCGAAATTTGCCATGATTGTGGAATCCCGGCTAGGAGTCGAGCCATCTGTGTAAATACTTGATTTAGCAGTACTGGCCTCGTTCTCGATGAGATGTGGCACCAGGTGTTTCTTCTCACTAGTGTTTGAAGCTGGAGAGTTTTGTTCGACAACAGACTTGTTACTGACGGCCTTGGTGGGACGACGAGGCGTGATAGGCAGCACCGTGTTTCGATTTTGAAGAGACTCGCGCTCCCGCTGTCTCCAAATATCAATCACGCTGGTACGCTGTTGAGCTTCTTCGCTGTGCACAGTTGAGACATCTGAATTGCTTTCGTCTCGAACTTCGTTCTCGATGGAAGAATTCATGATATTTTTGGTCGGCTTTGGTGCAATATCAGTTTCGGAGCTATCTGAGCCAGTGAAGTTTCCGGTTGTTACCTTAGAAGAGGTGACAGTCAACTCGAGGCATCTATCATGACCTGTGCCTTTCGAGCTGGTTGAAATCGATCGTGTCACGGTGAATCGCATTGTGACGAGTTTCAAGAGTCAATTTTAATTCCCGCCGCCTCAAATATGCAGAGGACTCTTGAAAAACTTGAAAACGTATGATGAGAAAGTGCCACTCTTTACAGATAAATGTCAGTTTTGGTAATGTCAGTTTTTGTATTGTTAACTTCGAGTTCTTATTGTCTCGTAACACACAAAAGTTGACGCCTAATCAAGAAATGCAATGAAACAATTCTTTATTTTTTGTCTTTTCGTATTGGATTTTCGAAATGCATAGATGCATTTTTACCCTTAAGTATTCATTTAAAGGGTGTCTATCTAATTACCATAATAATAAGGAAAAAAACCGAAGCTGTTGAACTAGCTACGGAGATTGAATAACGGCCTGAACCGTTTCTAGTACACCTCACCGCTGTGTCCCTCGCTTCTGGTGCATTTTGAGTGGCACCCTAAGAGTGTGAGTGGAGCTGGCGCCACATAAAGTCAAGAACATTCCATCGACACAGATCGCTCTTCGTATTCCACCACCCTTGGCTGCGCTGGTTCAAAGTCGCAGTTTAAAGGACGCAGAATAAGTCTTAGGGCGCCTGTAACCATGTATTGGTGATGGATAGCAGACGTCGCTATCATCACTACTGGAGTGAGAAGCAACTTTTTTGCTACTATCTGTAATGGAGAGTAGACTTTTTGGAAAATTGTGTGCGTCTAGGGACATCGATTTTTCCCCCTAGGCATCCTGTAGACTACTAGACTATTATAATAAATAATAATATGTATTCCGAGTAATCGTACTCAGTACTCGAAATGGAGTATTTTTTTACTAGCTAGGAGTAGGTGATGACCATAAAGGCACTCACATGCTACTCTTGCCTTTGAGTTCAGAGACAGAATACCCAGTGATGGGTTTCTCAAGTCTTCAACACGAGCAAAAAGCGGACAGCAGTTGCAACCGAAACATCACAGAAGGGAAAGTCGATTCTTTGACCGAATCTATGTAACCAGCATAAGCACCGACCCGCGCTCGTCACCTTTTCAACCCTCGCGTTTCGAAAAATGATGCTACCTTGGCTGAAGAGTTCGCTGCATCCAATGGTTACATGAAGAGGGGTGCATGCAGACAGAATGAAAATTTGGCATCGCGTCCACGTCATGACGAGCCTCTTGATGTAGTCGCTTATCTGTATCTCCGTCCAAAGCGTTCGTATCATCTGGACACTTGGCGACTTCTTGCGTTTCTTCGGCACAACCTCTGTGAAACATGTATTTGTCAAAGGTCCATCATTAGGGAAATACTGTAGGTCAAATCGAAACAAAGATTTTGCATTTGAAATTCTCATTTCTCGGAAAGCGGTTGCAGACTCACTCTTCATGTACATTTTACTATTCTAGGGATCTAGTAACGCACAAATCTCTGTGAAGAACAGGCCGAATCTTTTTCGAGCACCAATCAATCGACTTTTCTGCGGTTATTTATATCTTCATCATTCAGCACTTGAACTACGACTGCTATCTGAACACTACGCACAAATGCATACAAAAATGCTTACTCCAAATATCTAATTTGGCAAATGATAACTGTATGTTCTCATTGGAAGGTGGGTTCAGGAGTCGACCTTTGATGGCCAGAGTGATGAGCGTTTCTCTAAACCCATTCTACATTTGGTTTTACCACTAGCATTTGTTTTGTTGTTTCCCTATCCATTTGCATTGACACGATCAACAACGGGGATGTTACACTGTAAAGTACATTTAAGCCTGGCTGGAAGCATCCTTGGCCTTGGCAATTGCAGTGCTCAAAGCTTCTTTTGCCTTGCTTGTGAGGTTGTATTCTTCGTTCAATTCACCAGCCTTCTTGACGGCCTTCTCGACAAGGTCTCCAATTACACCTAGTGCAGTGACACCTCCTCCGACAAGATCGTACTCGTCGTTAACCTCAACAATCTTCTTCTTGGTGGATGCCAGGGCATCTTCAACCTTCTTCAAAGTTTCTGGATCGACATTATCTTGAGATTTGAGCTTGTCCAAAGCCTTGCTCAAAGAATCTTGGGCCTTGTTGAGGATTTCATACTTATCGTCGAGTGTGGACAAGTAGTTGTAGACTTGGATGGAGCTCTTCGATACAGCAGAGATAACATCACTGATCTCAGACTCAGTCTTGGAGGCGTAGTTAGCAGCAGCAGCACCAACTGCGGCCAAAACAGGTCCTCCAATGGCGAAACCAGCAACGCCTCCGAGAATACCGGCAGTGAATTCAACAGTTTCCTCCTTGATGGGAACGAGGGCACCACCAGACTTCTTGGCGGCGGGTGCTGGAGCAGGGGCGGTATCTACCTCATCGGACATTCGAAGAGGTACAGGTCGGGCAAATGCATGTTGCTGGGCAGCAGGGGCAAATGCAGCAGCTGGCACGGCCAAGACCAGAAGGGCGATGAAACTAGTGAACTTCATGTTGAATACTATTGAATTATAGTATATAGATAGACGAAGGTATCAAAATAATAGATTACTAGAGGCTGCAGGCTTTGATTTGGTTGCGCCAATCAAGTAGTCAGTCACAAAATCAAAGACAAAAACAAAAGTTCGTTATTAGTAGACGTGGACCAACAAGATGAGAAACTTTTTCAGATCGATGTCGTCGGAAGATCCACTAATAATAATAACGACAAAACAAGCCGACAGGACTGCTGGTCAGAACGCTAATGATGACTTTGCTCGAAAGATACCAGTGGTACTGGAGTACGAGTACTCGTATTACCGTAGCTCTAGAGCCAGCTTCAATTGGCTGAGATGAGAGGGGTGTTGAACTGTGATGAACAAGATACGCAGTTGTACGACGTACAGACCGAATGGATTCGTTCGTCAGCGTTGGGTTTATTTTCGAATTTTCACAAGCTACCGTAGGGATTGGATTAGCCCTAACTCAAATACTGTTTTGATGACTAGAGTATTCAATGCGATCCTTCATGACGGAGTATTCAAATGTTTGTTTCGTCAACGAACGTTTAACCAATGCTTTCATTCAAGCTCGTCTTTGGAAAAATCATCCAACAACGATCAAAACAGTGCATCACATCATTTTCACCATGGACTCCAACACGACGCCGCTTACAAGCACAAATAATAACAACGCGGCTGCCTCCAGTGCTGCTTCTGAAGCATCTCTTTCCCAAACGTTTGAAGGCCTGGACGCTAAGAAACAACAGCAAGAGATGATGCTCGATGAAGACCCATTGCTCATATCTCAAACATTAACTTACGTGACGGATGATGGCAGTGTTCTACATTCCTTTCAATCATCTCCTTTTTCGTTTGGTACGTCATTGGAAACATTGCATACAATATGATGAATCTGTTCTCTCGCTGGGATTTCATTGAGCAGGTTTGATTTGCCAACTGCATGAATGGTGGGTTTCCGATTTCATCTCACGCTTCATCATCCCTCACTCCTTCGAAACTCCCTACTGTACTTATCCGTCCATCTCAACAATACTGTAGGATTCAAGCTCCGATTCGTTTTATTGGAGATAATCTTTGTAGTTCTTCTGGTAGCTGCAGTTCCAATCGGAGCGCACGGCACAGTTGTCGCTGTTTCAGTAGCTAATCTGACAGTCTTGGCTTGGTTCTGGTACAATTTAGTTCGATCCGTGGATGTGACGGATGATGGATCCATGCGCTTTTGGATCGGGAATATTGAAATCGAAGTGCCATTTGACAAGATTATTTCCATTCGACGGTCGGCTTCGACAACTCCCTGTGATATCGTTAGTGCTGCTCCCTACCGGGGGTTCTTGTCGGACCCAAACGATGGAGTGACCATTGTCACCACAGTGCCCAGCACACCATTTTGGTTGTGGCCACGATCGGCTGGCAAACCTGATCGATCGTGCTGCTTTGGGATTTTGGCGTGTCCGAGACTGACAGTCATGTTTTCACCAACGGGGGGTAGCATGAACTTTATTCGGGAAGTGGAGAATGAAATGCGCAACTTTTCGAATGGCAAATCGCTGCAGCGAGGCAACCGGAAATCAAAGACAACACCCACTTCTAATCCAGACTTTTTAGATGTGTAATTCGAAACATGAACGAAGAGATACTTTATCATACCTTGAGAGTATGGAGTATGTTCCTCTCACGTCAAGTGTCACACATCCAAAACAATAACTGAGTACAGTATTCTAATGTTTATTCATGCATTTAGCTTACTTAGACTGCTTTAGAATGACGAAAACAACAAGAGTTTCCAATAATGTACAAACCATTCAATTCTCAGCTTCTTTTCTTATTTCAAGCTGCCACTTTTTCCTCTTCGACTGCATATGCCTCCTCGTCAAAAGCCACAGGAACATCCTTGGTTACTTTTGAGTCTGCGATCATTTTTCGGGCTTCGGTCTTGACAGCCACATCTCCAACATTGTCCGTATTGCGATCATACTCGTAAGAATAGGGTTCACCCAAGAAGGGCGTTACCGATTGTGGCAGAGGCACTCCTTCAGAAATGCTATAAGCAGCAATGGAGGCTGCCATGTCGAGTGCAACAGGAAGGGGAATCCTCGCAATAAAATTCAATCCAAACCAAATACGCGCAAGCCAAGACTCGTGTGCGTCATTGTTTGGGAGGCCAGGCCATCCGGCCAAGAATCCACCCCAAAGTTCCAATGGAAGCTTGAAAAAGCCATCAAAGAAACCCCGCAGACCAACCACATTCTGTTTCATGAGGAATTCTCCCCCAAAAACAGCAAAGTTCCGTTGTCGAGTGTTTTCAGGGCTCCACAGCGCATGATAAGCAGATGCTGCGACTTTGTCTAGATTTGGTTGTTGTGTATTCATTTCTTTTTGAATGGCGCTTGCCATGGCTGTGGCGCCCATGAGACATCGGCACAAATGGTATCCTGTGCTGGGATGCACCATTACAGCTGCTCCACCAATGCCAATGACACGTTGGTCTCGAATGGGCAAGGCACCTCCCATTGGAATGTAACAAAATTCTTCTTCCACAACTTTTGCCACTTTGATGCCGTGATGCTTGAGTCGAATATCACATCGGTCCTTGCACTCTTGCAAAGAAACACCAGGGCGGGCTACCAGAGATGTCTCTTCGAAAAAGATTTGATTACCCTTGAGTGGCATGGCGTACATAAAGGTGGGTGCACTTTCGGCTTTGGTGAGCATGGTCTCATCATCAAAGTGATCCGTTCGATAATCAAACAACGTCATGGCTTCTTTCGCGTACGGTCCCACTTGTGATTTGTCGGGTGCATCAGATTCATCAATCTCAACGAGAGCACCATAGGCAATCTGGAATCCAGGCGAAGTATAGGGATCCCGTGTATCTCTCAACACCAATTTTGTTTCGTGTCCGGTGGAATCAATTACCAACTTCGTTCGGACTGTCATCATGGATCCATCCCCTTTTCGTAACTGGATGGTGGTTCCATCTTCGTCGTGCATCAATGACCCGGCAGGAGAATACATATTCACGTTAATGGCCTTTGAAATGTGTTTGGCATTCACGTGTCGAAAGCCTGTACTCAGTGATTCCTGGAGAGCATTTTTATCGACTCGTTTGTAGGGACGTTCCAATCGCATGCGCTGTTCCATTGGAATATCAAACGATCCTCCAAAATAACAATCCGTAACGTTCCATTCATGATCGATACATCCACCTTCGGATCCTCCCTTTAATTCTATTCCAAAACTCTGGTAGGCCTGTAAAATGGCATCCCATTCATCGGACCAGACACCATAATTGGGTACCCATTCGGTATCAAAATTGGTATCAGCTACCACTACATCCATACCAACTTTGGAAGATCCCAACAGAGAAGCAATGGCGCGACCTGCGGGACCACTTCCCAACACCAAAACATCACAAACTTCATCGTACGATGATGACGACGAGGATGCACCGTTGGCAGATGCTGATAGCCACGATACCGATGACGAACGAAATGAAATTGTTCTTGACTTTGTATTTACAAATTGTTTAATGTTTGATGGTACTCGTTGGTTGCTGTTTAGGGTCACGCAGGTACGAACATTATGATAAACATTTGTAGTCTGGTGAGTCCTGGAAATAGTTGCAAGAAAGGCGTTACTGCCCTCGATGAAAACAAGAGAAAGCCATAGTAGTACGGAAGGATGTCCCATCTTTGACGTTGGGGCTTTTTTAGGATCGTTTTTTTTTGGAGGGGGGGGTCTCCTTAACTCTTTGCAACAAACAAGATCAGCAAGAGCTCCTAGCTAGGATGTTGTCTTTGTACTTGTTGTGTACTTGTTGTTGTTGATGATGGACACAGGATGATGTGTGGGTATGTATGTTGGATGTTGGATGTTCAGAGTTCAGAATACCAGCAATAAAAAAAGATGAATATTCAACAACATCACCATGGTGTAGTCAGAGCCAGCCGAAGGGAACGTGAGACAAGGAGACCCGAATCCGACGTCACCGGAATGACCCGAAATGCCCCATCCCGTCTCCCACTCAGAAACAGGAACACATCGGGAGAAATCGGA
>Ga0100402_1002650_pt1 | contig 19934 bp, 18 predicted proteins | sample CryGeyme20150102_FD_80419 | JGI IMG/M metagenome (GOLD analysis project Ga0100402, IMG submission 80419) | Groundwater microbial communities from Crystal Geyser aquifers in Utah, USA - Crystal Geyser metaG 2015-0102 | ecosystem: Environmental > Aquatic > Deep subsurface > Groundwater | place...
CTGCGTGATTCAGTATCTACAGCCTACCGCTGATGACGCTGCGGCCTTGCCCCGGCTGGGTGTGATTGCCAGCCGCCGCGTCGGTAATGCCGTCAAGCGGAATCGTGGCAAGCGGCTGGTGCGTGAGATCTTCCGCCGCCAGGCTGCAATCCTGCCGGCAGGCAGTTGGGTGGTGGTGGTGCTGCGGGCCGGTTTCGAGCGTTACACCTTTGCGATGATGGAGCGGGAGTTTAGCAACGCCTGCGGGCGCATGCTGCGCCGGGCAGCAGCGGAGGCTGCCAGCCGATGAACGCACCCTCCGCCAGACCCTCCGGTTTTGTGCGGCTGGCCGCATGGCTGCTGCGTTTGTATCAACTGACGGTATCACCGGCACTGCACGCCGTTTGTGGCCCCGGCTGTGGTTGTCGTTTTGAGCCGACCTGCTCCGCTTATGCCCGCCAAGCCCTCTTCCGGCATGGATTTATTGCTGGTTGCGGACTGGCCTTACGACGTATCCTGCGCTGTCATCCTTGGAGTCCGGGCGGCTATGATCCGGTTCCGGACTTGAAAAGCGAAACAAAGCCGGGCATAGCCCCAGAATTTACAAGCTCTCTCGATGGATAAAAAAAACACATTTTTAGGCATAGTCTTTATTATTGCCGGAATCGCATTCATGTTCTGGCAAAGCCAGCAATTGGAGCAGCAGCGCCGGGAGCAACTGCAACAGGAGCAGACCCTCAGTGACGCACCGGTGCCCACCAGCCCGGATGATGCCCGGATGGATGCGGCGGCGGACACCCCTGAGCCCTCTCCGGACGGGGACACCGACTCGATGCTGGATCTGCTGGCCCGGGAGGTGGAGCAGCAAAGCGCTGCCGAGTTGCTGCCCAAACTGCGCCAGCCCGCGCAGACGATTTTGCTCTCCAATAACTTCATCGAAGCCGAGTTCACCACCCGTGGCGGTGCGATCCGGCAGGTGAGTTTTCTGCAGACGAAGCGCGGCGAGCGCGACGACTACATCTTTAACGAGGACGGCTACCTGCCGGCCCTCAGCCTGAGTCTGGCCACCGGGCAGGGGGCCATGCGTGAATTCAACCTAGATTACACGATTGAGAGCCGGACTGACGATTCGATCACTTTTGCGCTCGATACCGGGGACGGGCTGATTATCCGCCGCAGCTATCAGATCGCTGCCGGTGAGAACGGCCAGGATCCCTACGTTATCCAGCACCGCACGACATTCTCAAATCAGAGTGCGAACCCCAAAGCGCTGGCGACCATTTACCTGAACCTCGGCACCTCGCGCCCGATTTCCGAGTCGAGCCAGTTGAACTACCTGAACGTCGGTTACTTCAGTGGCGGTGATGCGGATTTCATTCCGATCAACAAATTGACCGGTAGCAGCGGCCTTTTCGGCATGGGTGCCAGCGCGCCGAAAAGCGAGATTTCCCGTCAGGCCGCAATCGAATGGTCCTCGGTCAAAAACCAGTTTTATGCCAGCGTGCTCTCCTCGCAGCAAAATGCGACCGAGCTGTTCATCTACCCGGTAGAGTCCACCCGCGACGGCGAGGGGCCGGCCCGCACTCCGGGTATCACCGGCAGTGTCGGCTATACCATCGGCAATGTCGCGGCCGGCGGCAGCAGCGAACTCGCACTGGATTACTACGTTGGGCCGAAGGAATTCAAGCGACTGCAGGCGCTGGGAAATAAAAAGGACCTCGTCATGCAGTTCGGTTTTCTGGGATTTTTCAGTAAACTACTGTTGGCTTTCATGTATGCCATCCACTCGGTCATTCCCAGTTGGGGCTGGTCGATCATAATCATGACCGTCTGCATCAAGACGCTCTTCTGGCCGCTCACGGCGCAGGCCAGCAGGTCGCAGAAGCGGATGGCCAAAATTCAGGGGCCGATGGCTGAGCTGAAGGAGAAGTATAAGGACAACCCGCAAAAGATGCAGCAGGAGACCATGAAGCTCTTCAAGACGCATCAGGTCAATCCTCTGGCCGGCTGCCTGCCGATGTTGATACAGATGCCTATCTTCCTGGGGCTGTTCTATATGCTGCGCACCGCATCAGAATTGCGCTTTGAGCCGTTTCTTTGGGTGGCGGATTTGTCGCAACCGGATACAATCATGGAGATCGGGGGCTACCCGCTCAACCTGCTGCCGTTGCTGATGGGGCTGACCATGTTCATGCAAATGCACATGATGCCGGTCTCGCCGACTGCTGATCCGATGCAGCAAAAGATCTTCAAATTCATGCCGGCCATCTTTCTGGTTTTTCTCTACAATTTTTCTTCCGGCCTCACTCTCTACTGGACGGTGCAAAATATTTTGACCATTGTGCAGCAGAAAATTATTAATAGCCGTCCGGATCCGGACCCCGTGCCCGCTGCCGAGGCTCCCGCCGCCAAGTCCAAGGCCCGGGCCAAGCCACGCAAAAAGAAGTAGTTTCACCCCTCCACCCTTCCACCCTTCCACCACTTTAAAATGTCAGGACACAGTAAATGGGCCACCATCAAGCGCGCAAAGGGCGCAGTCGATGCCAAGCGCGGCAAGCTCTTCAGCGTCATCAGTAAAGATCTCACCCTGGCCGCCCGCGATGGCGGCGGCGATGCCGAGTTTAACCCGCGCCTGCGCACATGCATCCAGAAGGCCAAACAGGCCAACATGCCTTCGGATAATATTGAGCGTGCAATTAAAAAAGGCACCGGCGAACTGCCCGGTGTAACTTATGAGGAAATTGTTTACGAGGGCTATGCCGCCGGTGGGGTGGGCCTGATTGTTGAAGTGACGACCGACAACAAGAACCGATCTGCCTCGGAAGTGCGCAGCACCATGTCCAAGAACGGCGGCAATCTGGCTGGCGTCGGTGCGGTGGCTTTTCAATTTGAACGCAAAGGCCAGTTTATCATCGATTCCTCCAAAATCGATGAGGAGGCATTGATGGATCTTGCATTGGAGGCCGGCGCAGAAGATATCAAGAACGAGGGCGATCATTACGAGGTGATTTGCCCGCTGGCGGAATACGATGCCCTCTCGCAGGCGCTCAGAGACATTGAAACCGAGTCAGCGGAACTGGCTTATCTGCCCAATATCCTGGTCCCGGTTGAGGATAAGGAGATTGCCCGCAAGGTCTTGCATCTGATCGACAAACTGGATGACCTGGAGGACGTAAAAGCCGTCCACTCCAACATGGATCTGGCCGATGATATACTACACGAAGAATAGTGCAAATCGGGTAAAAACCGCTTGCAAAGCATAATTTCTGAATTCAGATTCTTAATTAGACAACCCCACAAATTTATTATGCGCACTAAACTAGTTACTTTGCTCGCAATTTTAATTTCCGCTTTTTGCATTACCGGATGCGACAAGGGCCAAGCTCAGATGGGTCCACGCGAGACAAATCTTTTGGGAGTGGCTAAACTTGAGCGGGAGAATTACACGCCCTCCGGCCCGAACACATTTGCGCTGCACACCAGTGAACTTTACAACCGCGAAAATTTTTCCGGCGACAAGCTGACTCTGCTGTGGGGCTTGATTACCATTAAGGATTATTAGCCACGTGTTCTGATTTTTATCAAGCCGCTCTTCCTGCCGAAGTGCGGCTTTTTTATTCATCATGCCAGACAAGTCTATATCCACTTTAGCCACTGGTCGTCAGGCGATGCTTGCCGAGGCGGCAGCGATCCAAATTGCCGCCGGGCGCCTGGGTGAGTCCTTCGTGCGGGCGGTTGACATCATTTTGGCGGGCAAGTCGAAGCTGGTCATCTGCGGGATTGGCAAGTCCGGGCACATTGGTGCCAAGCTCGCCGCGACGTTTTCGAGTTCGGGGATGCCGGCGATCTTTCTGCATGCGGCCGAGGCGATCCACGGTGATTTGGGGGTGTATCAACCGGGTGATCCCACGTTGGTGCTATCCAAGAGCGGCAGCACTGAAGAAGTGCTGCGGTTGATGCCGCTGTTCAAGCAACTGGAATCCTCCGTCATCGCGATCGTCGGCAATACCCATTCACCTATTGCCGCAGCCGCCGATGTGGTGATCGATGCCAGTGTCGAAAAAGAAGCGGATCCTTTGAATCTTATGCCCACCTCCAGCTCGACGGTAAGCCTGGCGCTGGGTGATGCCCTGGCGTCCGCGCTGGTGCACGCCCGTGATTTTACCGCGGAGCAATTTGCCATCTATCATCCGGGCGGCCAGCTCGGGCGCAACCTGCGTATGACTGCTGGAGAGGTGATGCACCGGATCGATGCCGTCGCGCGGGCCCGTCCTGATGAGACGCTGCGTGAGGTGGTCATCCGCATGACCCGCCACCCGCTGGGTGCCGCCTGTATTATCGACAGCGCGGGTCAGCTGCAGGGGCTGATTACCGACGGGGATGTGCGGCGCCTGCTCTCTGAAGACGGCGATATCCTGGCCCGGCGGGCGGATGCCTGCATGACGCTGGCACCGGTCGCGACGCAGCCCCAGGTGAGTCTGGGGCAAGCCGTGCAGCTGATGGAAGAACGCAGCTCGCAGATTTCGGTGCTACCGGTGGTGGAGGCCGGCAGCTCCAAACTGGTCGGTCTCTTGCGCCTGCATGACATCTACCAACCCGGGCTGTCCTAGCCGCGGGTGAAAAATTTGTTCCACACAAATAATTCTATTGTAGCCGGATACCGCGTCCGGTCGCAGCTAGGCCCTGGCTTCCAGCCGGCTGATAATGTAGTCGGCAACTTCCTCCACATCGTCGACGATTTTGAATAGATTGATGTCGCCCGGCGAGATTACGCCCCATTCAACCAGGATATCAAAGTTGATGACCGCATTCCAGAATGCACTGCCGAACAGGACGATGGGATGCTGCTCGATCTTGCCGGTTTGCATCAGGGTGAGGGTTTCAAACAACTCGTCCATGGTGCCGAATCCGCCCGGAAAGGCGATCAATGCTTTGGCCATGGAAACGAACCAGAATTTGCGCACAAAGAAGTAGTGGAATTCAAATTTCAGTGCATCCGGAACGAACGCGTTGACGCCCTGTTCGTGTGGCAGGCTGATGCCGAGTCCGACTGATTGTCCGCCGGCCTGCTGCGCCCCGCGGTTGGCGGCCTCCATGATGCCGGGTCCGCCGCCGGAGCAAATGGTATAGGCCGACTGCCCCGCCGCTTCCCGTGCCAGCGACCAACGGGTGAGCCGCTCCGCCAACTCGACCGCAGCATGGTAGTAAGGTGCCGCCTTCACGCCGCTGCGTGCGGTGTGCAGTGCTGCCTGCTCCGCCTGGGTGGGCGCAGCGGGATCTTTTATCGAGGCCTCCAGTTGCTGCAGGGCGCGCTGCGCGACTTCCGGGCTCCTCAGCCGAGCCGAGCCGAATAAGACGATCGTATCCTGGATGCCCTGTTGCCTGAAGCGGTGGCGCGGTTCGGTCATTTCCGAGAGGATCCGGATGTTGCGGGCCGCATCGGAATTCAGGAACTCAAGATTCTTGTAGGCTTTCAGTGGCCATGGATTGGCGGGGGTATTGGAGGACAGAGTCATGTTGTGGATGGATTGGGAGAGGCGCAAAAGTTAGATGCCGATTCTCGTCTGGCAACTGTTTTAGGGTTGCGGGCGCACCTTTCGACATTTCTTGTAGTCAGCTTTTCCACCTTTCAATCCGCACGAACCAATCCTCTTCACTGCTTGAAGCTTCCGCTTTTGGCTCCAGTTGTATTTTTTAGTATCCATGTATCTCAAAGAGATCGTCATCAGTGGTTTTAAAAGTTTTGCAGACCGCACCCGCCTCGACCTGCGGCCCGGTGTGACAGCCGTGGTGGGGCCAAACGGCTGCGGCAAAAGTAATATCGTTGATGCGATTCGATGGGTGCTGGGCGAGCAGAGCGCCAAGGCCCTGCGCGGGGCATCCATGCAGGATGTAATTTTTGAAGGCACCGACAAGCGCAAGGCCTTGCCCACCTGTGAGGTCACTTTGACCTTTACCAATTGTGAGGCGGATCTGGGCACGCAGTTTAACGAGGTGGCCATCACCCGCCGCGTCACCCGCGACGGTGGCAGTGATTATTACATCAATGGCAAGGTCTCGCGGCTCAAGGATATACAGCGCCTGTTTGCCAATACCGGGGTGGGGCGCGTTTCCTACTCCTTTATGCTGCAGGGGCAGATCGACCAGATTCTCTCCACCAATGCGTCTGAGCGCCGCACGATCTTTGAGGAAGCCGCCGGTATCACCCTCTACAAGGCCCAGCGTAAAGAGGCCCTTGCCAAGCTCGCCCTGGTCGATGCCAACCTGGCGCGGGTCACGGATGTGATCGAGGAAGTCAGCCGCCAGATCGGTTCGCTCAAGCGGCAGGCGAGTAAGGCACTGCGTTTTCAGCGGCTCAAGCACCGCCTGACTCACCTGGATCTGTCCTTTAGCGCCTACCGCTACGCCCAGTTGCAAAGCTCGGTCGGGACGCTCTCCACCCGTGCACAGGAGCTGCAGCGGAAACTCGCCGGGCATAACGAGGCACTGGAGACCGATGAGCGGGTGCTGACGGATAAGAAAGCCGCCCGCAGCGAGCTGGCCGTCAAGATGGAGGAGCTGCAGCAGCGGGTCTATGCGCTGCGCTCCGAAAAAGAGAATGCCGAGAATCAGGCGGAGTTCTCCGGGATTCGTGCCGGCGACATCGAAAAACGGATCGTCGAATTTAAACAGGAAATTTCCGAGCTGGAGGCCCAGAAGACCGAGCTGGCCAAGCGGGCGCAGAACGAAAGCGAGAACAAGCAGCTGCAACTCGGCGTGGTGGACGACTCCGACCGTATCTTCCGCGACCGTAATCATGAGCTGATCGCTGCCCAGGAGAAGTTGGGCGAGATGGAGGCGGAGCTGCAGCACCGGCGGCAGGAAGTCCTGTTTGCCGAAAACCGCATCAACCGCGCCCGCTCCCAGTGCACCACGCTGGAGGTGGATTTGAAGACCTACCAGGTCAAGCACGCCGCGTTGAAAGAAAATATCCTGAACCTGAAAGAAGAGGCCGGCCAGCTGGAAAAAGCGCTGCTCGAGATTCAGCGCCTGCTGAATAAGCGCCGCGAAGAGCAAGCCGCCAGTGAAGCTGCCGTCGAGCAGGCGCGCCAGCAGGCACGCGAAATTGTGGGGCAGTTCCGCAGCTTGCAGGAACGCATCCAGGAACAGGATCGCGGTATAGCGCGCAAGACCGCGCAGCTCAACGTGCTGGAGGGCTTGCAGGCCAAATTTGAAGGATTTGGTGAAGGGGCCAAAGCCATTCTAGGGGATAAACTCGGCGAGCTTGTTTCCAAAAATGCCGTCACCATTCTCTCCAAGGAGCTTACTGTGGACCCGGCCTACACCGCAGCGCTGGAAACCCTGCTGGGCTCCTCGGTCGATGCGCTGTTTATCCATGATGCCGCGCAGGCACTCTCCGTCATTAAAAAGTTGGATGCGGACCGGCTTGGCCGTGCCTGTCTGCAGCTCCCGCTCGGCACCAATCCGGCTGCCGCGCTGACGGACCTGCCCGCCGGGCTGGTCGCAGCCGGGGCGGTCATTCACGCGCGCGAGCAGTCGCTGGAGGTGCCGGTGCAAAAATTGCTGCGGGATTGTTATTTTGCGGAAACGCTGGCGGACTTCATCGAATTCTGGCACACCCGCCCCGATTTCCACTTCCTGCTGGTCGCCACCAAAAATGGTGAGCTCATCGACTGCCGTGGTTTGATCCACGGCGGCAGGGCCTCCGGTAAAAAATCCTCCAGCCTGTTGGAACGCGAGGCCGAGATCCGCCGGCTGCGGAGCGAGATCGAAGCCGAGCGCAGGCAACTTAATGCGCTGCGCCAAGAGGCCACGGCACTGGACGAGCAGCGCACGGTCGCCGAAGCTTCCGTCGAATCCCAGCGTCAGCGCCAGGGAGAGCTGGCCAGTGAAGTGTCGGGCCTGGTGGCCGAAGAGCGCAACCAGCTGCAAAAGATCGAGCAAAATGCGCGTAATCGGCAAAGCAATGAGGACGAGCTGGCCCGCCTGGATGCCAAACACGGCGACTCGGTTAAGAAGCTGGATACCGCTAAAGAAGAACTCGCCGCAGCGGAAAAAGGGCTGGGCGACGAGCGCCGGAAAGGCACCGATCTGGAAGATCAAATCCACCGCGCCCGTGAGCTGCGCGACCAGAAGCGCGAGGCACTGGCCGATGTGCGGCTGGAGCTGGCCGAGAAAAAGCAGCGCCTCGAATCCGCCGACCGCGCCCTGAGCGAAGTGCAGCGCGAGACCGCCACGATTCAGCACCGTATCATCCGCCGTAACCAGGAAATTGATACCCTCAACGAGCAAATTTCCCGCTTTAAGCAGACCGCTTCAGCGGAACAGGCCAAACGCGAGGAACTCGACCGGACACTCAAGGTCGCCACCAGCCAGCTGGATACCGACCGTGCGGCGCTGCAGCAACTCGATAGCGCGATCGCGGAGATCGACGGCAGCCTTGCCGGTCGCCGCAGCGAAGGCCGCAGCTTTGATCAGGAGATGACCAGGCTTGAAGTGCGCCTGGCAGAGGAGCGCTCGCAACTCGGCTTTATCCAAAGCACCGCTCAGGAGGACTACCAGGCCGAATTGAGCGGGATTGGCTGGAAGGCCGAACTGTGGGAGGCCAATATTGAATTCGAAAAACGCGTCAATCTCGACGACCTGGACGACCCCGACAAGATCGCCGCCCAGCCCAAACAGGAGCGCCGCGATCCGACTGCCGAGGAACTGGCCGCGATGGACCAGACCGATTGGTCCACGATTGAAGAGGAAGTCGGCGAACTCAAGGGCCGCATCGCCAATATGGGACCGGTCAATCTCGATGCGATCAGTGAATACGCCGATCTCAAGGAGCGCCATGACTTCCTGAAAGAACAAAGCGAAGACCTCTGGAACTCCAAAAACAAGCTGGTGCAAACTATCGACGAGATCAATGAGACTTCGCAAACGCTCTTCCGTGATACCTTCGAGCAGGTGCGTAAAAACTTTGCCTTCACCTATGAAAAAATCTCCGGCGGTGGCGAATCCGACCTGCAACTGGTGGATTCCGACGACCCTCTCGAATCGGGCATCGACATTATTGCCCGTCCCCCCGGCACCCGCTTGAAGAGTGTCACGCTGCTCTCCGGCGGACAGCGTACCATGGCAGCCGTCGCGCTGTTGTTCGGGATCTATATGGTCAAGCCGAGTCCGTTCTGCGTGCTCGACGAGATTGATGCGGCGCTGGATGATGCCAATATCGGCCGCTTCTGCGAGACCCTGCACGGGTTCACCGCAAAATCCCAGTTTCTCATCATCACCCACAATAAGCGCACCATCTCCAATGCCGATACCGTCTTCGGTGTGACCATGCCGGAAAAGGGCGTCTCCAAGCTCCTCTCCATGCGCTTCAACCGTGAGAGCGGCCACCCCGAGATGAACCCTTTAGAGCGCTAGTTAAAGGAGAGTTTACAGGACACCCATAGAGTAAAGGGAGAGTTTACAGGACACCCATAGAGTAATAACAATGTGGTTGTCCTTAAAAACTTTCCTTAAAAACTTTTTCAATGCGTAAACCCCGCGCCATTTCGTTTATCCGCATGTAACAACTGCTCGGGCGATTCAAATATACAAATAACGGACTCCATAGTCTCCCCTTGGAAAAAGATTGGCGGGGACTGGAAAAGGCCAGTAGCTTGTGTAGTATCTTTGTATAATGAAGTCCGGTAAGACCAGCAAGCGTTCCGCCGCCGACGTGTTTTTTGACACGCTGGGTGCAGTTGTGCCCAGCTGCGGCCCGGCGCTGCGGATGGTGGAACTGGGCCAGCAGCGGCCCCTTTCGCTGAAAGAGCACCTGGTGCTGGCTTATAATTCTCCGCTGTGCCTGCACTGCAACTGCAACCGGCGCAAGTTCAATGAAGAGCGGGCCAAAATGCGGGTGATCGAGGCCGAACGACGTGGCTGATCGCATCGGGCCTTGGTAGCTCGGTCGTCTCTGGCACCGTAGCGGGGGTAGGCGGGGATATCGCGTAACTTCCTGCGGCCAGGAGCCGGGCCTGCACTGCCGACTGCGCTCACTCCTCGTCGCTTTCGAGTTCGGCGAAGCGCATGACTTCTTCGATGGTGGTGGTGCCTTTTTTAACGTGGGCCCAGCCGCTTTGCATCAGGGTGCGCATGTCCTGGCGGACGGCGGTTTGCCGGATGAGGCGGGCGGAGTCGCGCCGGACGATGTGCTCGTGGATCTCCTCGGTAACACGCAGGATCTCGAAGAGTCCAACCCGGCCGCGGAAGCCGAGCGTGCGGCAACGCTCGCAGCCGACGGCCTCCCGCGCCAGGTGGCTGTGGGCCGCTTCCTCCTGGTTGAGGCGCATGGTGGCCAGGAAGCCCTTGATTTGCCGCTCGCTATAGCTGGCCGGGCGGGCACAGTTGGGACAGAGGCGGCGCACCAGGCGCTGGGCGATGATCATTTCGACCGAGGAGGCGATCAGGAAGGGCTCAATATCCATATCCACCAAGCGGGTGAGGGCCCCGGGGGCGTCGTTGGTGTGGAGGGTGCTGAGCACAAGGTGACCGGTCAGCGAGGCGCGGATGGCGATATCGGCGGTCTCGCGGTCGCGGATTTCGCCGACCATAATCACATCCGGGTCCTGCCGCAGCACGGCTCGCAGCGACTGGGCAAAGGTCAGCCCGATTTCGGGGTTGACCTGGGTTTGGTTGACGCCCGGCACTTCGTATTCGACCGGATCTTCCACGGTGATAATGCGGCGCTCGGGGCGGTTGATCAGCCGGATAAAGGCAGTCAGCGAAGTGGACTTGCCCGAGCCGGTGGGGCCGGTCACCAGGATGATGCCGTGCGGCGTGGTGAGGGCATGGGTGACCTTGCGTTCCTCGTCTTCCGCCAGACCGAGTTCGCGCATGGAGAGCGGCGCGGACTTTTGGTTGAGCAGACGCAGCGAGACGCTTTCGCCATACATGGTGGGGAAGGTGGAGATCCGGATATCGAGTTCGGATTTGCCCGAGCCGAAGGAGATGCGTCCGTCCTGGGGGCGCCGCTTCTCGGAAATGTTCAGCTTGGCCATGATTTTCAGGCGTGAGATGATGGCCCCCTGAAAGCGGATCAGATTATCCGGGACGCGGATCGGCACCAGTTCGCCGTCGATGCGGTAGCGGATCTGAAGCTCGTCGCGGTGGGGCTCGAAGTGGATGTCGGTTGCGCGGTCGCTGACGGCCTTGGAGACGACTTCGTTGACAAAGCGGATGACGGCGGCGTTTTCGTCCTCGTCATCGACGGCTTCGGCGACGTCGGTCACCAGATCCGACTCATCCAGGCTGCCGGCCCCCACGCCGAAATGCTCGGTAATGGTTTCGGCCACCTGGTCCGGGTCGCTCAGATGCCACTCCGGCATGCGGCCGCAGGTGGCAAAAATCCAGCGGTCCATCTTTTCATCCGGTGGCCAGAGGGTGGCGAGCGGAATGGGGCCGGTATCGTCTTCGACAGTTTCGAATGCATCCGCCGGTTCTGCGGAAGCGTGCTTCTGCACCGGCACACATTGATATTCGTGAATCAGGCGCAGTGGCAGCGACCATGCCGGATTTTCGACCAGTTGGATCTGCTCGATGATCGGCAGGCCGGTCTGCTCGGAGACTTCCTGCAGCAGGTCGCGGACGGACATATGGCGGAGTGCCGCGACCTGCGCCAGCCGCTGCGAACGCGGGAGCTGTTCCACTTCGCTGCGTTGTGCTTCGTCGAGGTCTTTTGTGATATCGATGTTTACCATTACCATGCTATGTCAGTCTCAGTAAATGCTGTGGCAGAAAAGTGCCGCAAAAGCTACTCCCAATAATCCTCGCCGTAGTCGAAGAAAATCTCTTCGCCGGGCGCGATATCGTGCAGTGCCTCGAAGCGGGCGGTCTTCCAGCGGCTGGAGACGACCAGGAAGGCGTTGGGCTGGTCACTGTGATTGATGTAACGGGTGTAGTTGGCCCTGGGGCCTTCGCCGATGATGATGTGGGTGCGGCAGACCCACAGCACGTAGGCGGAAAATGGGCGCTCCGGATCATAAAACTCCTGCTCGCCGATGACCTCGCCGGTGTAGTAGCCGATGGTCGCCTCCGCCGCGATCGGCACTTTGGTAAAGAGGCCGCGGCCCGCGCCTTCGATGGTCGAGCTGCGAACTTCGAAATCGGAAGGACTCAGTTGTTTTGGTTTGGTCATAATGTACATTCTGGAAAAGCTCTTTTTAGCCCCAGATGCGAATCAAAAGGCACTTTTCAGCTAATTACGTAATGTAAGACAGGCAATTTTTTTGAGGGGTACTAGCTTTTTGTGCTTTGCGTAGCGGACACCTTTTAACCCCCACGGATCGGCTCAGCCGCTACAGCGCTCGACGAGCCGGGCACGCCACGGTTCCATCAGCGCTCTGACAGCATGCGTGGAGATTTGAGATCAATTCCCGTATCAATACTTTGGCTCGTTCCGGGTCAATTCGCCGACCCATCTGCGGTGCGGGCCGGATAGAGTGAGTGTGTCGATTTCGCAGACAGGAATCCAATGGTGGGAGTCGGGCAAGTGCTGCGGGGGCTCGACGGCGTAGATGCGTTCCTGGATACGCAGGTGGGTGATGGCGCGGGTTTTAGTCAGGATTGGCGGGGTCCCGGTGGGCACGGCACTCAGAGTCGCCAGTTGCGGCAGTTCGTATTGGCCGGCCAATTGCCCGGAGCTGTCCGGTATCCGGTGGAGCAGAATGGCTCCGTCGCGGACCACCCAGGCCCGCTCGATGGTGACGCGCTCGGTGGCCTTGCGCTGAATTTTAGGCAGTGCTGCGATATCGGGGCGCTGGCGACCGGCGCAGAACCGGGCGACCGGGCAGCAACTGCACAGAGGTTTGCGCTTGAGACAGACGGTCGCGCCCAGCTCCATCATCGCCTGATTGTGGTCGCCGGGGCGGCGGGTGTCGATTAAGTTCTGTGCCAGCGGGGTAAAGGCTTTGACGGCCTCACCGTTACTCTTGAAGCAGCGCGTGTCTGCGGTCAGGCGGGCGAGAATGCGCACGACGTTGCCATCAACCACGGCGACCGGCTGGTTGAAGTTGATCGAGGCAATGGCCGCCGAGGTGTAGGGGCCGATGCCCGGCAGAGCCAGCCAGTCTGCGTGGGTGCGGGGCTTGGGGTCGGCAGCCACCCAGCTGCGGGCCAGCTTGTGCAGGTTGCGGGCGCGGCTGTAGTAGCCGAGGCCCTCCCAGTGCTTGAGCACATCCGGTTCTGCGGCATCCGCCAGAGTCTGAAAGTCCGGGAAGCGCTGCATCCAGCGCGCAAAGTAAGGCAGCATGGTCTGGATCCGGGTCTGCTGTGCCATCAGCTCGGAAACCACGGTCCGGTAGAGCGAAGGATCCGTCCGCCAGGGCAGCGGACGCCCTGCCTGCGCATACCAGGCCGCGAGCGCGCGCCGAAATTTAGTCTGCTGCTGCCACAGGGCCATCGCTGCGAATGAATTATTCCGTGAGGTTAACGTATTTAGAATATGCAGCCCTCTGAATGATTCAGGCGTGATAGGCAAAACCTATTTTCATCTGCAGCTTCGCCAAGGTAAAAACATGCCCTGAGTGAGATCATTTCCGCGTTTTTGAATCGCCTCCTATCGGAAAAGCTGTTTCACGAAAAAACTTCGTATGCCCAAGAAACGCCAAAAACAGCCCGAAGACGACGGCCCCAAAGTCAAAACCATCTATACCATCAAGCTCGACGATGAGCAGATGGATCGCCTGGCCGATTATCTGGAAGCGGGACACCAGGGGCCGTGGTTCGCCTACGACGTGGCTTACTCGCTGTTCGCTTTCAAGGGGGAGAAGGTCAATGTCGTCGGCTACCAGAGCGGCAAGCTGGTTGTTTCCGGGAAAAACACCGAAGCCTTTGTGCAAAATGTAGTGGAGGCTGAAATCACCGGCGACCCGCGACTGGGCTATGACGAGGTGCACCACCCGGAGTGGTTCGAGTTGCATGCCGGCTGCGACGAGAGTGGGAAGGGCGACCTCTTCGGTCCGTTGGTCACGGCCTGTGTGATCGCCGACGGCGATATGGTCCGGCAATGGCTCGAACTGGGCGTGGCTGACAGTAAGAAATTAACCGACAGCAGTATCCTGAAGCTGGATCAGGAAATCCGTAAAACCCAGGGCGTGGTGTATAAGACAGCCTTCGCGCGCATGCCGAAATATAATGAACTCTACTACAAGTTTGATAAGAACCTGAACAAGCTGCTGGCCTGGTATCACAGCAAGTCCTTAATCGGGGCGCTGGAGGAGCGTCCGGCTCCGTGGGGTCTGCTGGACCAGTTTACTAAACAAAAGCTGGTGGATGCCTATGTGGAGGACCGCAAAGATTTCAAGCTCATCAGCCGGACCAAGGCCGAGTCGGACCCGGTGGTGGCGGCGGCTTCAATCGTGGCGCGGGCGGTCTATGTCCGCGAGATGAAGCGGCTCTCGTTGGAGGCCGGTGAGACCCTGCTAAAGGGAGCCGGCAGCCAGGTGCTGCAGCAGGCGAAAAAGCTCGTGGCCGGGCAGGGCTCCGATGCGCTGAAAAACTTCGCCAAAATGCACTTCAAGACTGCCTACGAAGCACAGGGGCTGGAGCCGCCGGCCAAGCCTGCCTGGTTTAAATATTAAAGTGAACTTTCTGCTGGTTTCGGGGGGTGGTTCTGCTTATTAGTAAATATTCCCGATAATGAAGGAAGTTATCTTCACCCAGTCGCCCTACATGAACGGATCCGAAAAGCGGATTGCCGACATGCACAGCGTGCTCAGTATTTTGAACGTGTTGGTGGGGGAATTATCCTTGTTGACCCCCAGGACGCAGGAGCTGAGTCAACAAGCCAAGCAGCTTTGCGAGGACTTGTTTGAGATTGCGGCGCAAATCCGGGAGGGTGCTTTTCTCCCGGAAACTATCCAGCGCATCCGTGATGCGGAGCCGCTCGTCATGGGTCTGGCGGAGGCTACCTTGCATGCCGAAACCCTGGGTGTCGGCAAAACCGCTATTCAGCGGGCGATCAGTAACCTGCAGTCGGTGTTCTCCATTATCAGTGTTCGCCTGAATGAATTCGAGTTCAGGTCCGGGGACCCAGGCATCTGGGTGCTGATGGCACCGGAACTGTTTCAGCGGCAGCTGGAGGATTTCTTCACTGCAGTTGCCGTTAACGCAAAAGGCAGCTATCGGATTTGCTTCGATCCGGCGCAGCAAACGCGCAATGATTATTACTTTGATCTGGAGATTGATGTGCAACGCAGCGACGGGCAGCTCTGGATTCCCCTGCGCCTGCAGGATGTTGTTCGTGACCTGGCGGCCAATGCGCGGAAATACACGCCCCCGGGGGGACGGATCTTGCTGCGGCTGACGCAGTGCGAGCGGAGTATTTTGGTGGAAATCGAGGATAATGGCTGTGGCATTCCGGGCGATGAGATCGAGAAAGTTGCCGAATTCGGCTACCGGGCGAGCAATGTGCAGCAGCGGCCAACCCTGGGCGGCGGCTTTGGTTTGACCAAAGCGGTGTGGCTGGTCACCGGTTGGGGCGGCAGTCTGACGCTGCGCTCGGAGGTGGATGCCGGCACCCTGGTTCGGCTGTCGCTGCCCAATGCCGGTTTGCCCGCGTCGCCGGTGACCTGGACCGGAGCATGAACTTAACGGCCCTGCAGCAACATGATGCGGAGCTGTTGGCTGAGTGCCGGCACCTGATCGGAATCGACGAAGCCGGCAGAGGTGCACTGGCCGGGCCGGTGGTGGCGGCAGCCTGCGTGTTCAGCCATGGTTTTTTTGAATCAGCTGAAGCGGTCACACTCTCGGCAGCGGTGAATGATTCCAAGCAGCTTAGTCCCGCCGCCAGAGCGCGCTACTTGCGGCAGATGCAGCACTTGCAGCAGCAGGGCATGCTGGATTTTACCGCTGGCATCAGTTCTGTCCCGGAAATTGCGGAACATAATATTTTGGGGGCGACCCGCTTGGCCATGCAGCGGGCGCTCGAGACGCTGGCCGCCCGGGCGACTGGGTGGAAATTACCCTGCTCCGGTCTGGCAGGTCCTTTGTTTACTGAAGATCCGGCGGTTAGGATTATGGTGGACGGGCGCCCGCTCAAGCCCTTCCCTTACCCGCATCAGGCGCTGGTGCAAGGCGACGGCCGCTCGCTGGCGATCGCTATGGCCAGTATCGTGGCCAAAGTGACGCGCGACCGGCTCATGCTGGAGCTCGACGCGCGATACCCGGACTACGGTTTCGGCGGGCACAAAGGCTATGCCACCTTGCACCATCGCCGGGCAATCCTCGCCTGCGGTGCCTGTCCACAGCACCGGCCGCTCTTTCTGCGCAAATTATTCAAGCGGCTGTAAAATATTGGAAATAAGTGTTGACTGACTATTTGAATCGGAGCACTTTTGCGGGCTTTCCAATTTTCCAACCGTATTCCTGCGGGCGGATACGGCTCTTTAACATCTCCTTTTCAAATGTGCTAATTGCCCTTGTAGCTCAGTGGTAGAGCGCATCCTTGGTAAGGATGAGGTCGGCGGTTCAATCCCGCTCGAGGGCTCCATTTAGAAAAGACAACATCAAACAATCTCTCAATAACAACTAACATTCATCATGGCTAAGGAAACATTCGAACGCACTAAACCGCACGTCAACGTCGGCACCATTGGTCACATTGACCACGGTAAAACCACCACAACTACTGCGATCCTCAAGGTGCAGTCAGACAAAGGACTGGCCCAGTTCAAGTCCTATGCGGATATCGCCAAGGGCGGCACAGTCCGCGACGCAACCAAGACGGTGACGATTGCTGTGGCTCACGTTGAATACGAGACCGAAAAACGCCACTACGCCCACGTGGACTGCCCGGGGCACGCCGACTTTGTCAAGAACATGATCACCGGTGCCGCACAAATGGACGGCGCGATCCTGGTTGTTTCCGCGGCAGACGGCCCCATGCCGCAAACCCGCGAGCACATCCTGCTGGCCCGCCAGGTGGGCGTGCCGACCATCGTGGTTTGGCTCAACAAGGTTGACCTGCTCGACGACGAAGAATTGCTCGAACTGGTTGAAATGGAAGTGCGCGACCTGCTCTCCAAGTATGAATATCCCGGTGACGACATCACCATCGTGCGCGGCTCCGCAACTGCGGCACTGGATGGCAAGCCCGAAGGCATTGAGGCGATCGGCAAATTGATGGATGCGATCGACACCGATATCGCCGAACCGGCCCGTGAGATTGACAAGCCGCTGCTGATGTCGGTGGAAGACGTATTCTCTATCACCGGTCGTGGCACGGTGGCTACCGGACGTATCGAGCGTGGCGTGGTTAAAGTTGGTGAAGATATCGAAATCGTCGGTATGGGTGAAACCAAAAAGACCACCGTTACCGGTGTCGAAATGTTCCGCAAGCAACTCGACCAGGGTATGGCGGGTGACAATGTGGGTCTGCTGCTGCGCGGTATTGAGCGTGAAGCGATCGAGCGTGGTCAGGTGATCGCCAAGCCCGGTTCGATTAAACCGCACACCACTGCCAAAGCCGAGCTTTACGTCCTGTCCAAGGATGAAGGTGGACGCCACACGCCTTTCTTTGATGGCTACCGTCCGCAGTTCTTCTTCGGCACCGCCGACGTGACCGGCATCATTAAGACTCCGGAAGGTGTTGAAATGGTCATGCCCGGTGACAATCTTACTGTGACCATCGAGCTCGGTAAGGACATCGCCATGGAAGCCGGTCAGCGTTTCGCCATCCGTGAAGGTGGCCGCACCATCGGTGCCGGCCGCGTGACCGAGGTCATCAAGTAGGCGGGCCCGGTCAGACCGTTTTCTCCAGTTCCGCCGAGGGCTCCAATATCGGAGCCCTCGGCTTCGCTGTCTTAATAGTTACAATTTATCAATTTTTAGGAGAGTAGTTCAATTGGTAGAGCAACGGTCTCCAAAACCGTAAGTTGTGGGTTCGAGTCCCTCCTCTCCTGCCATATTTCAAACATGAAAAACCCGTTCACCAGTATTCGTCTCTTTTACAAGGAGACGATGTCCGAGCTCAAAAAAGCATCCTGGCCGACCAAAACCGAATTGCGTGATTCTACGATCGTCGTGCTGGTCGCCATGGTCATACTTGGTTCTTTTATTGCGTTGACTGATTTTTCGCTGATGAACGGAGTCGAGTTGTTGACCTCCTGGGTGCGCTAGCACACCAGACTGTCCACGCAACTGTTCAAGCGCACTCTCCTTATATCGATCCACCCAGAAATAATGTCGGAAACGTCCACCATCACCGGCCCCAAGTGGTATGCTGTCCAGACCCTCTCCAATCAGGAGCAGAAGGCCAAGAAATACCTCGATAAGTTTATCGCCATCGAGGAGATGGAAGATTACGTGTTCGAGATCTTGATGCCGACCGAAACTGTGACCGAGGTCAAGAACGGCAAAAAATCCACCAAAACGCGCAAGTTCTATCCTGGCTACGTCTTTGTGAATATGCGGCTCTATGATGACGATGGAGTCCTGCTGCAAAAGCCGTGGTATTTCGTGCGTGAAGCCCAGGGTGTGATCAACTTTGTGGGCGGCGACCGTCCGAGTCCGCTGAAAAAGAGTGAGATCGACCGTATCATCAACCAGGTGCAGGAAGCCGAAGGTAAGGAGAAGCCGAAGATCGAGTATGAAGTCGGCGAGATGGTTAAAGTCAACGACGGTCCCTTTGCCAACCTGGTGGGCAAAATCGAGGAAATCGACCCGGACCGGGGCCGCCTCAAAGTATCTGTTTCCATTTTCGGGCGTTACACGCCTGTTGAACTTGAATACTGGCAAGTCCAGAGAACCGAAGAAAGCTAATCCGCTATGTCTAAGAAAGTCGTAGGAGAAATCCGTTTACAATTGCCTGCCGGCGCCGCCAATCCCGCCCCGCCCGTGGGTCCTGCCCTGGGTGCAAAAGGTGTTAACATCATGGGCTTCTGCAAGGAGTTCAATGCCAGAACCAAGGACCAGGCCGGTATGATTTTGCCCTGTGTGATCACGGTGTATGCGGACCGCTCGTTCAGCTTTATTCTCAAATCGCCGCCTGCGGCTATTCTGCTCAAGAAAGCGGCCGGTATCGCCAAGGGGTCCGGTGTGCCGAACAAAGACAAAGTCGGCACGGTCACCCGCAAACAGGTGCTGGAAATCTGCGAGACCAAGAAGAACGACCTCAACGCCAAGGATCCGCAAGCAGCCTTCCATATTATCGCCGGCACCGCCCGTTCGATGGGGCTTGAAGTCGTTGATTAACATTTTCCGAAGCTCTTTGCAGCGCTTCATTATTAATAACTAGAGATATAATCATGGCCACCCAGCAAATAAAGGGAAGCAAACGCTACCGTTCGGCTGTCGAAATGACAGACCTGACGAAGACTTACTCGGTCGAAGCAGCGTCTGCGTTACTCAGTAAACTTCCGAAGGCGAAGTTCGACGAAACTGTCGAGATTTACGCCCACCTCACGGTCGATCCGCGCAAGAGCGACCAGATGGTCCGCGGCACCGTCTCACTTCCCAACGGGAGTGGTAAGACCGTCCGCGTGATTGTCTTTACCGAAAACCCGGACGAAGCCATTGCGGCCGGAGCCGACGAAGCCGGTCTGGACGAGCTGATCGAGAAAGTGTCCGGCGGCTGGATCGACTTCGATGTCGCGATCGCCACCACCAGCGCGATGAAGGACGTGCGTAAAGTGGCGCGCGTGCTCGGTCCCCGCGGCCTGATGCCCAATCCGAAATCCGGCACGGTAACCGACGATATCCCGAACGGGATTAAGGCGGTCAAAGGTGGCCGCGTCGAGTTCAAGATGGATAAGACGGCTAATGTGGCTATCGTGGTCGGCAAGCGCTCGTTCGAGCCGCAAAGTCTGGTCGAGAACGTCGAAGCTGCGATAAAGGCCCTGATTGAAGCCAAGCCTGCGGCGGCTTCCGGTAAGTTTATCAAAAGCTTGACCCTCAGTGCCACCATGAGCCCCGGCATC
>Ga0100402_1002654_pt1 | contig 19912 bp, 13 predicted proteins | sample CryGeyme20150102_FD_80419 | JGI IMG/M metagenome (GOLD analysis project Ga0100402, IMG submission 80419) | Groundwater microbial communities from Crystal Geyser aquifers in Utah, USA - Crystal Geyser metaG 2015-0102 | ecosystem: Environmental > Aquatic > Deep subsurface > Groundwater | place...
AAACCGAGATATTTCAAAAGAAGGATAAAACATCTAAGCTCATTCGAAGTATGATGAAACGAGCAACCATAGATTGCTCTCCGTATGGCCAAACAGCCAGTAGAATTTTTAGATAGAGAACAACAAAGGATGTGGAGTTGGTCGAAGTCAATATGAGGGAAGTCAATTTGTGTCAGAAAGAGAGGGGAAAAAGAAAATTTAAAGCTGAGAAGTAAGACTCCTTTTTCGAAAAATACTGTCCCTGGGAAAATATTGAGGAACCTACTTTTTAGGAGTTGAAACAGAGCGCATCATGATTATAGTATAGATCATTTTATGTTACCCTTGACTGTTGTTCGAATTGTCTAAAGTGTGCTGTCAATACAGTGATAATGCCTTTGATAGTCGCTGATTTATCTTTTCACAGCTCGGTATTAAGTTTGATGCTGTGTCCTCCAGTCATTGAAGCCAGTGTTGGCATTGTACCAGTAGACCATCTCAGGAAGATACAAAACTCTTCCACAAGACATTTCCAATGCAGGAAACATCATTGCATTGTCAGCTATTGTCCAGTAAAAAGCTCCATGTTAATCCTTGAGAGAAGCCGTTCTTTCAAGTAAAAACAGATCACTTAAGGTAGACCTGAGATGGCTGTAGGCATGATAAGCTGTTCGATATTCACTGTTTTTTTTGACTTCTACAGGATAATTTTGAGATAGTCCAAGAACTAAAGGCTCATCAGTATTATTGTAGTCGTAGCTGAAGTAATTTGAGTATATAACATACTCTTTATACTCCTGGTAGAGGGCATTATAAAGCTTTAAAACTTGTGTTCCGACGACTTAGTCATCTCCATCAATATTTAAAAGGATCTGATTGTAATCACAATACTTATGAGCAGCATAATAGATGTTCTCAAGAGCAGTTCTTCTTTTCTTATTTTGGATGAGGATAAAATTATTAGATGAAGCATTTCTCCATTTGAGATGTTTAGCAATTAACTTGGCTGTGCTATCATCAGAACAATCATCGATGATGATCACTTTGAAGTTGGAATACTCCTGCTGAAGAAGAGACTACAGATGCCAAGCATACCGGTAGTTCTAAGCATTATTATGGGTGGGAGCAATGACACATGCAGGAATTTATCTTTAGTAGCTGCTGATGTTATACTTCTTGTCGTAATATGTCTTCTACCTCTCCTTTATTTTATTCATATGAGGTTGTTCACTTGTATCCTGACCTGTAAGCATAGCATACTAAAGTCCATCTATAAATTGTTTATAGGTTATCAGTTTTCTGTCCACCACATAGCCAATTTTATCTTTGTATTTTTGCGAATAATGTTTATGAAGGTATACAATGCGCTACAGTCTTTTTATATACTCTTTCTTGAACGTGAGATATAGTTTATTCTCTTCTTCTTTGCTCATTTTTATCTTGCTCCAATCAATCACCTCAGCATCCTATTCAAACTTCTTTGAATACTACTGAAATTATTAGTCCTTTCCAAAATTAATCAGAATTGATTGATCGGTCTTTCTTGGTCTTATCTTTCTGGGCAAACTCTTGAATGACTTGAAAATATCTTATTTTTATTGAGATTGAATGTTCCACAAATTGAATTTATTAGTGGGATTGTAGTCTTATTTTGAAGATGGCCATTTATCCCTGTATATGTGATGATGAAGAGGTGGTCCAGTTACTTTTGTGAATAGTTTATGAGTCTTGTTATTTTCATCAGAATTTTGATTGTTATTTTTCAAAGTTGGTTACTTAGATTCTTCTCTGCTATTTTTATTTGATTATTGTTCCTCGTTATTTTGATTGCCATGAATATTATTCCTATTCAAGTTTAGGTGATGTGATTGCTAAAAAGATAGTTTCCAGTGATTTGATAATTTGCTCTCGTCCATTTTTTCAGGAAGAGAGTTAATTGATTGTTGATGATGACAATAGACCAAAAGCAGGATGATGACCATCACTTGACATACAATTAGTATTTTGGTGAGACTCCAGTTTGTTATGAGGTCATTTATATTATCAAGTATATTAGGCTCTTCTATTTAGTTACCTGCTTATGAATTTTCCTCTTCGTAATCTTCTGTAAGATGGTTAGGGCTTAGAGGTTCACTTTACTGATTGTTTTCATTTGAATCTATCATTATTGACCCTCGATATGAGTCTTATCATATTTTAATTAATAATGCAGGACATCAGATAATCAGCTGAATGTGCTCGACAACTTTTCCTCCTGGAAAAATCCACCTTGCCACTCCTCCTTCACCTCGAAAGGCAACTCAATCAAAAAGACAGGGGTCTTGATGCCTTCTTAGATGCTTAGGTGGCCCTTATGGCTGGTCATGTCAGTGTTTACATAACCAGGGCAACACACATAGACTTGGATGTGTTTCTGAATGATATCCGGAAAACGAGACAGAGCAGAGTGGTAAACATTGATGCCGAGCTTGCTGATGCCATAACCAGACTTAGGCCAGCCCTTCTTGTCATAGTCACCTTCTGCCACCCCTTGCTCAAATTCGTGCATTAGTTGGAAAATTTCATCTCGGCTGATATCCTTCTGCTGCCAACGTTCCTTGAGTTCGTTGTTGGTGATGCGGCTGAAGGCCATCTTTCCAGCAAAGGAACCTAAAGTAATAATTTTTCCTTTCTCAGCAATCAGATGAATGATTTTTTGAGAAAGTTCGATAGTTCCATAGAAATTCTAAATATAAAGTTGCTTACAGTTTGAAAGGTCCATTTCACACCTTCAAGGTCAAAAGAGTCTCCCTTGACTGCCACTCCAGCATTGTTGACAAGTACGTGTATTTCTTGGTATTTATTCTTGATGATATCGAGGAACCTATCAATGCTCTTTGTGTCAGATACATCAAGCTGTTAGACATTAATATGAGCATTAGGGTGCTGAGATTTCAATTGCTGTTGTGCTTGCTCTGCTAGCTGGAGATTGCGACAGGCCATGATAATGTTCCAGTTTCCCTTTGAGGCAAGGTGATTGACGATTCCCAGTCCGATGCCTTTATTGCATCCAGTGACAACAATGTTTTTGAGAGCTTCCATCAAGATATATTGTAAGTGGTATAATAATTTAGATGTGGTTATTATATAGCTCAGCCAGAATCATCAACAGTAGCTTATTAAGAAAATACACGCTTGATAAGCTCCCTAGATATACCTTCTCACACGCAAAATACTCCCTTCAGAATGATGAAGAATTATTCAAAAAAAGCATGTAGGAAAACACTCTGAGAGGATATCAGCGATGTCTCAGCAAAATTCAAGGAAAATAATTTCACTATCACATCTATTTCCTGATGGCCGAGCTCCATTTTTCCAACCAATAGGATGAAGAAGCTATCAACTGCCTCGCTCGATCCATCATGGCTAATCCAAATAACCAAGAAGCTTATGTCAAAATCACAGCTGCACTCAAAAGCATGGGAAGAGATGAATAAGCTATATCAGTTTTATAACAAGGTGTCAATAATGTTGAGGAGGGTAAAGGGCAGCTGCTGAGAATACTGGCTTAACTTTATTTGGAAAATCGAAGATATCGAGAAGTAATCTAATGTTATCGGAAATTAGTCTAGTAAATTCAATAGTAAGGTGAGCATCTTAGTTTTGAAAGCTGGTTGATCGAATCAACAATTTCTGTGCCTGATAATGAACTAACCGCAATGAAACTGAAAGATCTATACCTCAGTAAAGGGAATGTTGATGATGGAATTGCTCTGTTGCAATAAATATCAAGGATCCGAGATACAGAATCAATCAACACTGCCTTACTAAGTTTGTATCTCTAAAGCGGAAGATTGTCATAGGCAAAATCAATTTTAGAACATCTTCTGAAACTAAATCCCTAAAATTATGACTCAACTCTATCCCTGGCAACCATCTACCTTCAATAGAACATGCCTTAAGAGGCTATTCCACTTTTTGAAAAAGCTAGCCAACTCAATAAAACAGATTCAATGCCAGAAACTTCCTTAGGACTTATATACCTTCAGACTCATAGGAAAGCAGAGGCATACTCAGCTTTCGAGCTGGCTCTTGAGAAAAATCAAAATGATGCGATAGCCCTCAGCAGTTTAGGAAGTATGCAGATATCTCAAAATCAACTTAAAGAGGGCATTATGAATATAAAAAAAGCATTGGAGATTGACCCATCTAACGAAACCGCTAAGGCTTCTTTAAAAATGGTTTCGTCCATTATGAATCTGCCATCTAAAGAATGATATTAATCTTGTGTTTGAGTATAAAATTAATAAAGATGTCGAAATCTTCATACCTCGACAGTGTAGTCAATAGCAGCTATAAGCACAAGGAGCTTTAAATTATCAAGGATGAAATAAAAAAGATGTTTCCTCACAAGGTCAAAGATAGTTCTTCGGGGAAAGCTCAATATACTTCGCATTCTAACATGATAAAAACTATCACTAGCTTCGTCAATATCTCTGTTGACAAGGAACAGATTGCCAAGCACGCCAGGCTCACTCATACTCAGTAACTTGTTTTGCCGAAATAGTTTTAAGAGAAGGCTCGATAAAGGCAAATAAAAAAACAAGGAGGCTTTGAGGATCAAGGCTAGCACATGAGCATGTGGAGACAGGAAATGATGAAGCACATCAGACCTCATAAAGATGTTAATATAGAAGAGCAAGAGAAAAAGCAAAGGAACCGAACGAGAATCAAAAGGATGATGGAGGATCACCGATCTCAATCAGAAAAAGTAGTCCTCAAGATAAGAACTTCTCCTCTTGCAATCAAGAGAAAGATTCAGTCAACTATAGAAACGAATGGGTTTAGCAGCCAAAGTTAAAAAAATATAATACTTATCAGACCAACGACAATAGGAGAGAACGAAAGAAAAGACAGAAAAATTCGGAATAGATCTGTGAAAATTGTACCGAGACCAAATAAAAAGATAGTAACTAGTGATTGGTAAAAGCAGCATAGTATTCTTGATAGACTTGCTTTACAGAGGTTAGCAAGCTTTGAAGCTTTGCTACCATATTTGGGATCTCGAAAGGCAAAAGTGGAATAAAAGCCAGAGAGAAAGGAAAAAGCAGCTGCTATGGCTGATCTTGAACTGAATAAAAAGAGGTCGGCTCTAAAGCGAGAAAAGGTTGAAGAGTCAAACCATCTAATGGAAAACATCAGCATTGAGGTTCCTGAAAACATTACTGGCTGGGATATAGAGGACTGATATTTTAATAACATATGTTTGATAAGTTGATGAATACTTTCAAAATCAAGAGACCTGATCATTTCAATCTGAAGATCTGTGGCACAGGCATAGTGAACACTCCATTTTGGCAATGAGGAATCAGTCGACACACAACAATTAACTATTACCCCTTTTCGCATATCACTTTGAATTTTTTCATCCCCTTGTATGGATGAATGATCTCCAATCCATTCGAAATGTATTCACTTTATAAGTACAGGCTTACGTCTCATTAAACTCAAGACCCATTTTTGATGTCGATGTTGCATCAAGGTGGAAAGCTGAATATCCATAACCGCAAGAGTCTGTCAAAACATCGAACACCACCCATTCTTCAGGCTACACGCTCAGCATTTGTCGACCCTCTGTATTTTGTCGTGCGTGATCTAAGAAACATTTGGCCAAAAATTCCTCATCTCCTTTTGAATTTAGAAGGGCCACGTTGCTACCAGTGTAGACGCTGATTGTTCCCAAAGTATTTTTTTTGTTGGCACTATCGAGGACACAACAAAGAATATATTTTCCTTCTGATAAGTCAACCAGCTTTAAATACATTTCATCCTCATAAGCAGATGCTTTTGAACAGACATAGCTGTACTATCCTTCTCCATTTTTTTTTCCTAAAATCAGAGCAACATTGTCTAGAGTTTCACATGCACCCTTGGCTTTTCGACAGCGACGACTGACTTGAGACATAGCAAACGTCAGATCACCACCATTTGTTGAGAATTCAATATAGTGAGGTTGCCCTGACTGAAATTACACTTCCTTGTAGAAATAATTTGCATAGTCATTGATATGACAGAGATCGACCATCACAAAAAATTGGTCAAAGTCTTCCCACAACATGAAGAAGACTCCATCATCTTTGTCTGTATATCCGAGTCGATCCTGATCTGCTTTGGAAATTTCATTCCAAAACTACTTGTCCCTGTCACTAGCTGTTCCTTTCCACTACATCTCTCCCCAGGGATTTCTTATCTTCAGCATATTGACAGGCTATTAATAAACTGCTAGCTTAATAGAGCAATTAATACCACAGTATAGGCATGACCTCCCACTAGACCCATTTTCTAAAGCTTTCCTTGGCAGTTCTCGGGTTAAGTCCCACAACAAACGATTTCATCCATGGAATCAGCTTTGTTCATTTTATCAAATAAATCATTTAGATTGCCTTTAAATTCAGAGACTCTGTAATTGTCAGTTGGAGCAGCTGAAAAGGCGTGGAGAGCTTCGTTTGGAAATCCCCCTAAATATCAGCATTTGTTACCATCGATAGCATTGTAAGAGCCATGAAGTTTGGCCCAACATTTTTCTAAAATCATTACCCAAATCTATCGACCTCCAGCCGGCTGAGCCCCCAACAGACGTCCATTCATCGTACATGGGAAATAGTCATCAACGATGACTTCTTGATAGACTCCCCTGAAGAGCATTTTTGCCATGTAAATTCCGTTTGGATTGATGTCGGTGTTAGGAAACATCTTCTTGATTCTATTAGGCTTTTCTGCTATGCCTGCTATTGCACTTAGGAAGTAGCAGTTTCCAAGTTGTCCTTGGAGGATGTCGGCAGGAGTAAAATTGTCTGATTCAAATATAGGGTTTTCTATAATTTCACCCACTCTTTTCCATCTTGCCTATTCATTCTTTCGGCTCCATGATCTATTTTATGGGGGAAATTCGGGGTCAGTCCATTTTTATTTTTTCCCTTTGAACTGATTAACTATCTGCTCATATCTGGATTTTTTTATCTGCCTTTGTGTATAGTTGCTCAAGGCTCCCACAGTCAGCATTTTATATTCCTCAGAATTTTTTGGAACAGGCATTTGTCCTCTTTTGACAATAAGTTTGGGCTGCTCAGAGTTCATTTTTTCAACTGAATCGATGGTGAAGGATGTAGTATTTGATTTCATGATTTTATCAAAGGTCTAGACCACTTCTACTTCGTAAGTGGACTTCTTGCTTTCGCAGCAGGAAAAGAATGACATATCTTATATAATTAAGCTCAGCGTCTTCAATTATGTAGGTGAAAAATAAAAAAAATAGGCTCAATTTTTTTATGCTTTCATCAAGCCATAATTTAGCCGAAGTCAAAAATTTATGGTTGTATTTTTGAGGATTTCAAGAATAATTCAAGGCATAAATCATTTTTATATAATATTCATATAGAAAAGTATCTAAACACCTAAGCTGAATTCACTTTCCTGACTCCACTTTATCTACAATGCTCAATGTCGAGTTCCACAAAAGCCGCAAAATAAGAGGAAAAAGAGGACCATATTTTAAACCTCCAGAGCTACATCCAGAGTTTCAACCTTTTAGCAAGGACTACATGTATCGCAAATATCGTCCAATATTTGATAGAGGTGGAGACTTTGTCACTCGGACTCAAGACAATACTCGAGTAGAGAGAATTCTCGAAAAAGAAAAGGATGAGAGTCCCTTCAAAAGTTTATTGGAGAAATACATGAATATGCCAAGAAAGTAAATTGAAAAAACGCTTTTTACCAACTGGGTGCTTGAGGGTTTGAAGTATGAAACAATTCATCGATAGTTTTAGCCCCTCAACGACAAATGGATCCTTCTTCATCTTAATAACCTCTTCGGTTCAATGTTTCGCAAACTTCTCAAAAAGTTGGAGGCTTTGCTGATCAATAAATTCCAAAGGAATTTATAACCTTTTAAGAATGGCAATTATTACCACCGGAACCTTTAAAAAGTCAGGTAGTGGATGAATGAAGATGAACTTCACACAATGTCCAAGGTCTTGAGCATTATCTATGAAATCAATTAAACAGAATAACTTACATAACTTGAAGTGTTGCACCTCTACAAAACTCTCCTGGCCAAATGGAAAAAATATCCAACTTTGCAATTCAGAAAAACTAGGTACACTAATAACAAAGACCGTAAAAAGAAGTTGGCTTCATAGTCGACACAGAAATAATAGTATATGCCAAAAGGAATGAGAAGACTACGACGAAAGTCACATGCTCAGAGTAAAGAAGGGTTAAATAAACCAATTAGCAATTTTGAGGCGATTAGAAGAGTAGAAAATAAAAATACTGTTTACCCTACATAGAGTTTCAAAAGAGAAGTGGTCACTTCAATATTAAGCGGATATACTCACACACAAATAGCAGAAACGTACCACAAAATGCATCCAAATGTGGAGTGGAAAAGAATAGCTCTCAGGCTAGCTATGGAAAAATTCCTTAAGGATGGGATCAGGAAATTCAATGCATTTCGAGAGTCGGCAGACCCTTAATCTTAAAAATCATTGTTCTTGAAAGTGAATGAGGAAGTTGCTCAAGGTTTGCTTTAAAAGGAGCATCATGAGTAATTAAAGTTGGGCCTGATTGAGCTAGGATTGAATAAAGAAGCATCTAGCAGTCTTGCATTGGAACTGCAGGAAAATGTTAAATTATTTCTCGCAGAATGATTTTGCTTTTTGATCAAATACTAACCTTTACTTGCTAATAACACTGTATGAAATACATGTTGGAAATAATGTTGGGAAGTAATCAGATTGTCAAGTGTGTCTTCCATGATAACTCGACTGTTTATTTGACTTTTTGAAGATATTGTGCGCGGTTGGATACAAACATGCGAGCAGCTTATTGGTTAGCTGGTGATTAAGGGTTGGGGTCTCCCAAAAGAGACCGAATCGAGGTCAGAAGAGATACTATGTCGATCATGTGACTCCATTTGTTCTGCAAAACTGCATGTGGAAATGCTTACTATCAATGCAAATCTTGCCGTCCGGATAAATATTTGGATGGAACATACGGGATTTGAATTGCAGGATTGGCGGCTTATTAGGATATTCTTCTCCAAACTCAATTTGAAGCCGAAAGGTTCCACCTTACCAGACTGTATCAAGAGGCCCAAAGATCAAGGCCTCCCACTGGAACAGATTATCCTCGTCAGGTAATGCATCAATTCCTTCTCCATCGTGTTTCCTGAGTTTTTGCAATTATTGAAGCAACCGCCTTTGTGCGTTAGTCGACATAATATATAAATACAAAATTTTCAACAGTAAATATAAATAGAGTCATCAAACATTCAAGAGGGTTAGAATTGACTCCACGAGGTTTGATGCTGCTATTGTGTCATCAAGAAGCTCATTTCTGTAAACCGCTTCTCTCTTTAGGTTTGGACACTTCATGCAGTTTTTCTCATACCCTTTCTTACAATCCTTGCAATAAGAGTGCCCACAAGGAATATTCGTGACAGGTTATTTCAAGAGCTTTTGGCAACTCTAACACTGCAAATTAGCTCTCATCTATTTTAGGCGTCGTTCCATTTATCCTGAGCTCTTGGTGATCTTAGAGTGAACTGATTAGATAGCTGACATTTTTTTCCTCATTTCAAGCATTTTTTATTGCTACAGACCTTTTTATTTTGATTCCTTTTCACATTTTTTCTTGAGTTAGTTCAAAGCTAGATTAGTTTCAGCTAGTCTATCTTTGTACTATTTTTTCTCAGTGTTGAACTGTTTCAAATGCTCACTTAAAATGGAGGAGTGCTTATTTTGTAAGTTCAAAAGATCTTTTTACAAAGCAGTTAGCTTTTATTCCTTTTTTTCAACTTCTTACTTGAGTGAACTATTAGCAAATGCTAGGAGGCGATTTTATTCTTGTAGTGATATCACTTGATGCTATGATTTTTCACTTCCACGCAAGGAGTCTTCTTTCCTGAATAATTACTCTTTCAAACTATCGATTTATTTGTCTTTTGCGACGAGGGCTTATTTGCTATTTTGGAAGCAATTTGTCATGTAGCTTAACTCTTTTTCTAATTTTACTATTTTTTATTCTTGGGTTTTTAATATTCGATTTTGTTCATGGATTTATTTGGTCATTCTTTCCTTTTCCTGTCGGCTCTGATCTTTTATATCTCTTTTGAGCTTCTAAATTTAGGAATCCCTTTTTTTAAGTTCCCGGTTAATCTCCTCAATTTTCCTATTCAAGTATTCAAGTTAAGAGTGAGAATGCTCTACTTTATCCTTTAGTTTCTTGTTCTATCCGTTCACCATCTAAATATGTTTCTGTTTTTCTCCGACCGAGCACTCAAGCCGAAATATGGAAGCTTTTTGGTCTTTTATGAGTTTCAAATGTTTGCTAGATTATTCTTCATACTTTCCGAGTGTGCTCTTAAACTTTTGAGAGTATTATTGCTCAAACTCCAGTTGCTATTTGAGCAGCCTAAACTCATTAGCTAGGCTCGAAATCATTTTCTCATTTCTTGCAATCTCTTCATCCTGACTACTGACCTTGCTTTAAAGACGGCGAACGGTTTCCTTTCCTTTTGCCTGATGACTGCTCATCATGTCTTTTTCCTTGATGACAGGAAGAGTTGGACTTCTTTTCATTCTGCAATATAATTACACAATAATTTATCAAGGGTATAACCAGATCATAGTTCACTATTATTTAAGAGCTTTTTACATTCTTCCAAAAGCTCCTTTGTTTACTATCTGTTATCGAGTCGGTAGGCATGTTCAAGAGAGTTAACACAGTCCATATACTTTCTGAGAAGGAGTTGAGTTTCTCCCAAAGCGGTATATGTGTAGGCATCATTACCTCCAGCTTTTATGGCTTGACTCAAAGATTATTCAGCTTCAGCAAATTTATCCAAAGCATATTCATTATAACCTTTCCACTTTAACAGTTCTGAAGATCTATACACTTTGCCTTTTACCAAAAGAGCAAGAGCCTTCTCATGGTATCCAAGTTCATAGTGAATGGCTAAAAGGTCAACAAGAGTCTATTCTGTCTTTTAGAGTCCATTGACGATCTAAGTGGCCTTCTCAATTTGATTGTCGATGAAGTATGCCTTCAAGAGACCATACTTACAACTCTGAAGGTTCTTATCCATTGAAAGGCATCGAGCAAAGAAATCTATGGCTTAGGCTATTTTATTCTGTGCTAACTTTAGAATTCCCAAATTAAAGATAAGGACTGTGTACTTTTCATTTTTCTTCAATGCTTTATTGTAGTACATTTCTGCCTTTTCTAGATATTTAACATCTTCCGATTGTTGATAAAGGCTATAGGAAGCATGACCCAAAGCATTCAACGCCTCGGCAGATTGATAACTGAGGTAGCTTTTCTAGTAGCTTTTGATAGCTTCTTCAACATTTCCCATTTTTTCGTGGCAAAGTCCAGCATTGTAGTGGCTAAAGCTAAATCCACTCTATTAACTACTTTCGTACATCCTATTTGCGAACTAGAAGGACAAAAGAGCTTGCTGAAACTGAACATGATGCATTAAGAGGTTCCCTCTGAGGTGGTGAAAGTAAAAATGATCCTTCTTGTTCTTCTTCAGTACTTCTGTAATGTAGTTGAGAGCATCATAATACTGTTGAGTCTTTTACAAGAGTCTGACCATCAGAAAATGCTCATAAATCAGTTCATCTAGCTCCTTACTGCTGCTGATATGCTTCTTCAATTTTTTTAGACTGATTTAGGTTTGATTTGTGTAGAAATAATAGATAGCTTGATCCAAATCTGTCCACTCATGAATAGTATCGTCGTCGGTTGGAAGAGAAGGAGCTGTCTTTTCTATAGCTTCCACTAAACTGGAAGTGTGAGCAAAAGGGTTTCTGAAGAAAAGTTTGTACTAAACCTCTAAAGACTATTTGAATTTATGTTGAAGCAAAAGTGATCGTAAATAGTTGAATCCTGAATCTTCATCCCAAATGGCATTTCTGCAAAATTCCTAAGCTTTAGTAAGCAGAGATTTTTCAAGGGCAATGGTACATAGATAGGGACCTATTTAACTCTGAAGGGGCAGGCCTGAAATAGCCTCAATACACTAGTTAGTGAGATGTTCTTAGAGGAGACATTTAACGGTTTAATCTGTTGCCCACACACTTCCGAGGAGAAGGAGGAGTACAATGATAATTTTCATTGACGTGTGATATATTATAATGATCAAATGAATCGATCAGCAATTGTTAATGATGTTAAATCCTCTACTTTGCTTCATTTTGATTTCTATATTTACATATTAGTACAGTAACTGTTCCTGAAGCCTAGGACCGACTGATGAGTTCTACTGTTGCTTGATAATGCTCTTGAACTCTTCAACTTTAGAGATTCGTCTGAATCCATGATCGCTTTTTCACTAAAGTAAATTGGGTTTCTCAGCTTCTGCTTTCCAAATTATTCCTAAGCTCTATAAAGGCTGTCGAACTATATTTTGCTTGTACTTTGAGATCTTTGGTGGTTAATGCGCTATCCGCTAGTCTCCTTTCTGCTCAGTGTGGGAGACTTTGTAATGGTTTGTTGACTTTTGTCTACTTAGGGATTGTATTGCAGTAGTTCATTGACGAATCGAGATTGGCTGAGTTAGAGGAGGACTACAAAGTAGGATTTCTGCTGTGTGTTCGCTTGATGAGTCGGCGTGGTTTGCTACCTGGATAGAGCATATGATACCCGGAAGGGGTTCGTACATAAATAAAATTAAAAAATGTAAGGGCTAATATTCAACTATAAAGATAAATAATCAAGATTCATTACTAACGGATGATCCCTAAGAACGATAGGTGGTAAGTTGCTATGACACTTACTATTCCTACTGGATGTAAATGCTGGAGGTGTGTTTTACACTGAATTTCACCTTTTTTTGATTCATTTGTTTGGAAATCATTGTATTAAGCATATATGCCATGGCGGTTAAATCGATGATGATGACAGTTAGGGTAAGAGGAGGTATTATTTATCCCACTAAAATCAAAAGGATGCTGATAACGACCAATCCGAATTGAAGCGCCTTGCTCTTAACCAACAGCAAGGACAGAATAGCCTCAAGGATACTGTGGTTGTCAGGAGCATCAGCGTTTCTGGCTTTAGTATTGAGCATATTAGTTGGTTTATGAAAGGTAAACTTATCGATTTAGTCATAGTTGAGAATGTATTTGTATGCTTTGAGGAATATGATAGATGAAATGAGCAAGAGAAAGAGTCGACTGGGGCTGAGGTTCACAGTGAGAACCAATCCATTAACCACGGCAAAGAGAAGTACCTCTGATAGCATCCTTATCTTATTTGATTATCTCATATATTGTGCGATAAATGTTATACTCAAAAAAGGCACTTCTGACCCTTCCGTCATTTGTTGACCTTCTCGCTTACCCTTTAATAAATGCAATTCAAATCATTATGATTTCAAACTCCTTAGTTCTTGTTCGAGCTATCTAACTTTGTCACTCTTTTAGCCACCTTATTCAAGAACCTGTATAATGTCGCCTAGCTTATAGTGCTGGCCTTCCTTGTCCATTTTTTCGTGGATGGATAGGATTATGTACGTCTCTAAATACTTTATCAGTGATTTTTCTTAATGAACCTATTCGTACCTTCTGTGGTGTTCTCTATCAAACGGACCAGCACGTTGACAAGTATTTTGAAATCACTACCACAGAACAAGTGGTCTGAATGAGGGCTCTGATAAATATTAGAAACATAATGGAATAGCTCTATTGATTTCTCCTCCTAAGTTTAGTTGTTGATTTTGAATACTAAATACTCTAAGAAGTAATATGGTTCATCCACGAACTTCACTAGTGAAAGATTGTCAGTCATCAGCTTTAGGATCAAGTTTGATATATTTTATTGGACCTGAATAATACTAAATCATACTTCAGCTTGTTGGATGTCACAGAATCTTTGGATTAGTGTTGTGAAAAAGGGTTCACTTGAGTTCATCAATACTTGGTTGTTGTTTTCATATATTTGGCAGCTAATATCCATGAGTTTATCGATCTATTCTGATGATTTCAAAAGCTGAGTCAAACCTTGAAGTTCTCCTTCTTTCAGTTCAAGATCTTTCCTGATTTCCTACTTTCGATGCCTTAATATCAAGCTGAATGTCATACCAATTACTCTAGGGCAAAGATAAGTTGTTGAAGCTCTACATCTTGGCCATCACCTTTTACCAGCTTGTGCTTCCATATTACTACTGCCTTTTACAATACTGTAGCTTGTGCTTTCAATACAATATGCTCTAAATGTTCCTAGCTTTCTGTTCCCAACAGATCAACGATCACTTACTGGTCCTCTCTGTATTACATATCAATAATAACAGCATATCTATCATACTGAGCAAAACACCCATTGATCGAGCTCAGAAGTTGATCTTCTCTTTTTTTATCCCTTAAGATCATTTTTCATCTTCCTCTGAAGTAGCTCTGTTGCGTTTGTATCTTTTCCCTTGTATTCTTTGCTTTGCTCCGATAATTTTTTTCTCAGCTCGGTATATTCATCCACAATCAATTCCGAGAATGTTGGGTCCGTTTACTTTGGCTCATTTTTTTTTGTGAAAAATGAAAAAATTCCTCCGAGAGAAAATTAGCTTTTATGCTTATCTTTCTCCTCAGTGTGCTCATCTAGTTGATGGTATTATTTAGTCTCCAGAAGCTCCTATACTTTGGCTTAGGACCTATGGGGCTGTCTTTTTTCTTTCTAGCTCATAGTCGATTCAAAAAAGTCGAACTCTTTTTTTGGAGACTGACTTCCCCCTCGATACCCCTAATTTTATTCTAAATGTTTCATTAAGAATCTGATACATTTTCTGACACACTATTCGCCTCTGGAGGCGTCATCTTTTCTAAATAATGGAAAAGTTACTGGTCAACATTGATAATTTTCTTATCCTCTCCTGCATATGCTTCATACAGTTTCTTACAGCTTTCGACATAATAGTCGTCCTGAGTTGGACAAATGAATAGGACCGGGATTGTTAGTTATCCAACATTGTGCTTTGCAGGATTTACGTTCCCAATCTCGAACTCCTATTTTTCCTAAATGGTGCTTGTGACTATCTTTGACACACCTCCAATCACCAGGGAAGGTATGTTGTTGTGCTTTTTGAGCCTGTATTCGATGTAACTTTTAAGGCTTCGGTATGGGCTGTCCAGTATCACTGCCTTTACATATATTGTCTTTCCCAAATAAAGCATTGCTGAAACAGCTCCTAAAGATCTTCCCCAAATGGCAAAACTACTAATCCGATAGTGACTCGTCAAGTGCTCAACGACCTATCTCACATTTTGCTGTTCATGAAAGCCCATTGAAACATAGTCTCCTTCGGCGTTACCACAACCACAGAAATCGAATCCACAAACTGCTATTTTTTGTTTAATCATATTTCCCAGATATTCCATGCTTTGTAGAGACATGTGTACCACTATGATCTGTTGCCGTTTGTACTGTGCAAGTAAAGAACACAAGGAACAGCTGATTCCTGAACTGGACGCCAAATAGATCCTTGAAATTTAAAGTTACGAATGGAAGTAAGAGTGAAATCTTGCCTTTACACTTATACACCCTCCAAAGTGAAATTAGTTGGGCCAAGGTTTTCCTCAGAATAGTGGACGCGTTCGGGTCTGATTATCTTCTTCCACATATGCTCATATTAGTTTTGAAGTTTTCCGAAAAGATGCATTCTGATATTATAAATTATCAGGATTCGTTTTAGGCAAAAACAAATAAATCAAGCAAGTTTGTTGTCTTGTGCTTTTTTTGTCCCAGAGTAGCATCTTTTCCTTTTTTCCATCTTCTTCACAGAATCGACAGAATGCTTGGTAGAACGCCTCTCTTATCTGCGCTTCTTCATTTTTGAGGAATCGTACTATTTGCTCATATCTCTGCTGTTGTAATATGTCTACTCAATATTTTACTGGATCTTGCTTTTCTTTTCGATCTACGACTATTATTTCTGAATATCTGATATCTTACAATTTCGTCGAGAAGGCATTTGTAATTTTTAGTGAAGCTATTGATCAGATGAACAAAGAAGTCGTTTTAGGGAGATAAGTGCTCGCCTGCAAGCTAAATAGCCTTCAAATGTAAAATCTTAGTAGTTTTTCGGGTACTTTGCAAGAGGAAAGGATCTGGTCAGATCTGAACTTGTTGTATTTTTCAGTAATTTTCATGTTGTTTAAGTCCTAGGTTCCCTAGCTGAATCTCATCTCGGTAGCCATCATAAAATAGGCAACTGAAGCCAAAAGAATAAGCTCGATGATTTTGGGAGCCGAAAGGAGATAGTATTTATCCGAGTTTACTTTAGCTTTCATTTTGATCAGCTCAATTGGCATCAGCTAGCTCAAAGAAAACTAATCCAGAAAGTTTGACTCTTTTTGAACTCCTAATAAATTTCGATCGCTTTTCCCTGACCCCCGCTGAAATAACTGCTGCCGAATACTTTTCACATTGTTCTAAACATTATCCTTCCAACTGTAGAGGTTCTTTCTGAATCAGAGCGTCAGTACATTTTTTGCTAAAAGCTTGATCTTTGGGAACCTAACAGCTCCTTTGGATATGGAAGCTCGTCAGGTGTTTTGAGAAGCTTTCTAGCTTATTTGACTACAATTCTTTTAAAGTTGACTCTTTAAGCCTTAACTCTACTTTCCCTCTCTGTTGCAATTGTCTCAGGAGTATCGTAGCAATCTCCTGTTTATTCACAGAGACGAGACAGTTTCTACAAGGTCGTTCGAATTTTCCCCAGGTTCTTCTAACTCAAAGATATCGCTTCTTGGTGGCTAAATAAAACAGCTTTTACTTTTCAGAGTGAGAAAGGATGGCGCACTGCTTGAAGGTCAACCTTATTTCCAGAAGGAGGTATGCTATTTTGATTTATTATGCGTGAATATGTTTTTGCAACTCTTTCATATGGGTCAAGCACTTTAGCATTACTAGCGAGGCTTCGTGGTAGTGTTCCATTCTAAATTCCATATTTTGTACTCGTTCAAGACAAAAGCTTTGTTATTGTAGAAGATGGCTAGATAGTAATGGTGGCACTCTTTGGTCATACTTTACTCGTGATCCTAAATATTGCCATAACTACTGCTAACAATGCTTCAATTTTGTGCAATACTTTAAGCCCAGCATGCCATTATCTTTTGTCAAGTTATTGTACTAATTCGTTGTCGTTCAGATGTTTGATTGCTTTAGAGTCAAAACCATTTTCGTGGGTGCCTCTAAACTATGTTGATCCAGGCAGCTTATTCTTAGAAGTTATCTTTCTGAGTTTGCATACTTTGGAAGAAGATTACCTTGCCTTGGTCTCCTTATTCCTTCCTATTATATTACGCATAATTATATCACAATAAATAGACAACTATCGTCAGTCTGATTATCGCAAGGGTGTTTTCTATCCTGTTCTGTTGGCTGTTTGACAGTTTCATATTTAATTGGAAAAATTGAGGCAAATAAATTATAGATTTATTCCTGAGTAAGATATTTGAATATTAGAATAAACTATGTTGACGAGTTTAATTTCTCGTAGTTTCTACTCCCTCTCGAAGCTCAATTTGAGGCTAACTGCAGGCTTTGCATTCCCAAAGCACGATGTGCTATCTGTACCCTTCCTCTCAATCAGATGCCAGCACTTTCTCCTACCATGACTGAAGGAAAAATTCTGAAATGGCTTGTAAAACCAGGAGACAAGGTTTCACCTGGAGACGCCATCGCAGAAATAGAAACAGACAAAGCAACAATGACCTTCGAAGTTCAGTAAAAAGGATTTGTAGCTAAATTCCTTGAATCAAGTTCTGCCGTTCCTGTTGGAGCTCCAGTGGTTGTCATTGCTAAGACCTCAGGTGATGTCAGCTAATTCTCAAGCTATGATTTTTCAGCAGGAGGATCAGGTTCGGAAGAGGCTGCCAAAAAATAATAAACACCAGCAAAGAAAGATTAAACTCCAGCAAAATCAAGCTCATCAAGCTCCAAAAAGTACCCACCTCACTCCTTCCTTCAGTAATGCCTCTTTTAAAAAGAATGCCAGCGGCCAGTCCCACCATGAACGAGGGTAAAATCATTAGTTGGAAGATATCACCTGGAGACTCTTTCGACGTTGGAGATGCTCTCTTTTCTATCGAAACAGATAAGGCTACTGTCGACTATGAAGCCACTGAAAAAGGTTTCCTCGCGAAAGTCATTGCTGAAAGTAACCAACTTCTCCCCATTGGCCAGAATGTGGCAGTGGTAGTCAAGAAAAAATAAAATGTTCCCTAGTTTGCTGACTTTACGGAAGGGACCTAAGGAACTAAATCACCCGAACCTCAAAAGACCTCATCGGAAGAGAAAAAAGTATCTAGCTCATCTTCGTCAACAAACACAAGCACTAAAAAATCTGACGTCCCAACTGACAGAGTTGTTGCAAGTCCTCTCGCAAAAAATGTGGCCAGAGATAGCAATGTTGATCTCTCTCAGATTCAAGGGTCAGGACCTGGAGGTAGAATCCTGAAACAAGATGTTGATAGTTTTGTTCAAAGTCAAGTTACAAAATCATCAACTGTAAGTGAAACCAAGACACCTTCTCAAACCGAACAGAGTCGTCCTGCATAAAAGAAGGCATCTACCAAAAGACCAGTTCCTCAGGACAATCCTTTCACATAGATTCCTTTGACAAGCATGAGAAAAACTATCGCTAACCGACTTTCTGAATCCAAGCAAACAATTCCCCATTACTACGTAAGTCTTTCAGTTGAAATGGATAACATAATGACCTTGAGAGCTGACTTGAACAAGAAGGAGAAATAGCACGGAGTCAAGATCAGTGTCAATGATATCATCATCAAAGCTATGGCACTTGCTCTCAGAGACTATCCTCTTGTCAATGTACAATGGCACGGAGATACTATCAGACAGTTCAAATATGCTGATGTCAGTATTGCTGTTGCTATTGATGGAGGTCTGATCACTCCCATCATCAGTAGAGCTGACACTTTGGGACTACTCGAAATATCCAAAAAGGCCAAGGATCTCGCAAAAAGAGCAAGAGAAGGAAAGCTTGATCCATCAGAGTATGTTGGAGGCACTTCTACCATCAGTAACCTCGGAATGTTTGGCATCAATACTGTCACTTCGATAATCAACCCACCTCAAGCCAGTATTTTGGGAGTAGGAAAAACAGAGAAGAAGGTTTTACCTGGAAGTGGGCCAGACCAGTATAGAGTTGCTGAGGTGATGGATCTCATCGTGTCTTGCGATCACCGGGCTGTAGATGGAGCTTTGGCTGCACAGTGGCTTACGCGTATCAAACAGTATCTTGAGAATCCCACTCACATGCTGCTCTGATCATAGACAAATTCCATTATATGGATTCCTATATTATCATTAACCCTTCTCCGCCACCATTTACATTTCATTCTTATTCTGCTCTTTTTTTTATTCTTCCATATCTTCTTATGAAGCTATCCGGTAGGTCATAAGCACTGAATAATTTCCTAAAACCTATTCTTTTTTTTCTTGCCGAAGACGATGTTCTTCCATGCTTTCCTTTCTTATCTTCATTTATTTTGTCTATCGGGGAAGAACTTACTTTGGCTGTCGACTCTTGGGCCTCACTCTTGAAGGTTTGCTGGGTCTATTGCTGCATTCCTTGCTGTTTTGAGTATAAATGATCTTGCTGTAGCCTTAATAGATGCTGATGTACCTTCGTTGATTTTATTAATAAGTTCCTTGAACAGCTATTGTATAACTACCTTCTCCTCCTGCACCTCCCTTCGCCTTGATACTTTTCTCTCCGGTATGTTTTGCTTGACTATTTAATTTGAAGTTTCTTTGTGCATATCGGCTATTGGAGCAAGATGGTTACTCTCCCTGTCTTTGTCAACCTCCATTTTGTATATATTATAATAATTTGAATGCTATATGCCACCTTTCACCAATTATTCAG
>Ga0100402_1002659_pt1 | contig 19894 bp, 23 predicted proteins | sample CryGeyme20150102_FD_80419 | JGI IMG/M metagenome (GOLD analysis project Ga0100402, IMG submission 80419) | Groundwater microbial communities from Crystal Geyser aquifers in Utah, USA - Crystal Geyser metaG 2015-0102 | ecosystem: Environmental > Aquatic > Deep subsurface > Groundwater | place...
AATCACCAGTCATGACAATAATATCAGGCTTTAGGGCGTTGATTTGTTCGACGATGCGTTGCACATGATGGCGCTTAATCATGGGGCCAATATGCAGGTCGGTGAATTGCACAATGCGCAGGTTCTGCAGGCTTTGGGGTACATTACCCACAGGCACTTTCACTTCTTTGATGGTGGCATCTTGCAAGGCTTGTTGCACGCCAAAACCAGCCAAAGCGCCTGTGCCACCGAGCAGGCTAAAGTGGAAAGTGCTTTTCATCAGATTGCGGCGGTCTTCATCATAGGCATTGTCGCAAGACGTTTGCTTTAACAAGCAAAGTTTCTTGGCTGTGAAGCGGGTAAAATCGGCAAGCAGGTAGCCAATAAAGACAACTGAGAAAATGCCCATATTGATATATACAAACCAAGACAAGGAATCACCAAAGCTGGTTTCCATATCGTTGAAGCGCAAAATAAAGGGGAGAGGCGAAGCCAACCAGCAGGTAAAGAAATAAAGGATAATAGCAATTTGCATGGCCTTATTGGCATGGAATGCTTGGTAAACACGGGAGCCAACATAACCATACATAATGGCAAGCAGCAGCAGCGATACGATCAAAAAGACTGGGATCATGTGTCGTCCTTATGGAAAATTTTTCAAGGCATGAGTGCTTATGCTTGGGCACGCAAATGAAGAAAGTATTAAATTTGGAGCGAGATATGTCACAACAGGATATTCAGAGTCGACCGAATATGATAGCCAAGCCTACGCCTTGGGATTTGGTGGCATCGGCATCGACCTTGGATTCATCTAAAAATATTCGCTGTAATTTTACTCATACAGACAAAGCTTGTCACTTTTGTGCGCACAAAAGTAACGTAAAAAGCGACCCTTAAACAGCTGCGTTTTTCCTTTACTTACATTCAGATTATTTTGACTATTGCATATATTAGTCGTGTTTGCCGATGTAACCTTTGGGGCGGATGGCGACGGTGTTTTTGATTTCGGTGCATACTTTGCCGTCGGCTCGGGTGTAAACCATCGTAAAGGTTGGGGTTGAGCGGCCATGAGCTTCAAGCTCGCTGCGAATCTGGGCTTCGATGGCTTCGTCAAACGCTAAGTGCAGGGTTAAATCGGAGCTGCCGACGCGGATGAAGTCTAAGGTGAGGTGCTTGGTGGCGACCCGATAACCGGGAAATTTTTGGGCGCAGACCAAGGCTGGAACGGGGTCGGCAAGGCTGGCTTGGTAACCACCAAACATATTGCCTGCTGCATTTTTCGACATCCAATTCAGTGGCAACAGCAATTCCAATTTGCGCATATCATCATCAAGTTTGATCACTTTCACGCGCATCAAAAAGAAGGGCAGAAATAAGGACAATTTCCGCTTGTTGGAGAGGAAGGGTAAATTGCTAATCAGCTGAATATGCCTGGACAACTTGGCTTCCTCCTATGGTAAAACGTCTTAAAAACTGGCTTGCTTGGTTTCCAACTCTTCCCAGCGATGATAGGCCAGCTCCAAATCTTTTTCCAATGCGGATAAGCGGATTTGATCCTTTTGAAAACCATCAGGGTCGCGTGTGAAATAATCCGTTTCGCAAAACCGTGCTTCGATAGCTTCTTTTTCAGCATCCCATTTTTCAATGTTAGCTGGCAAATCATCCAGTTCTTTTTGCTCTTTGTAAGCCAGTTTATGGGCTTTCCTGGGTGCTTCTTTTACGGGTGCTGCCGCTGAAGCTTTGACCACAACTTCAGGTTTCTCATCCAATGCGCGGCGCTCTTTCCAAGCCAGATAATCCGAATATCCACCCTCGATAGGTACGATTTTCCCATCACCCTCAAAGGCCAATACCTTGGTGGCTGTCCTATCCATAAAAGCGCGATCATGGCTGACGATAATGACAGTGCCCTGATATTTGGCGATAGCTTCTTCGAGCACGTTTAATGTGCCGATATCCAAATCATTGGTCGGCTCATCGAGTACTAATAAATTAGCGGGTTCGAGCAACAATCTAGCCAGCAGCAAACGACCACGCTCGCCGCCCGATAAGGCACCAACTTGGGCATTGAGCAGCTCTTTATCAAACAAGAAATCCTGCATATAGCTGATGATGTGCCGCGGCTCTGTGCCGCCTATATGCACGTGGTCTGAGCCGCTGGGGGAAAGCACATCTTTGAGTTTGTCCTTGGGGTTTAAGCTGCGCAATTGGGTGAGAAAAGCTGGCGCAAGGCGTGCGCCGTGTTTGATGTGGCCGCTTTCGGGTGTCAAATCGCCTAGCAACATTTTCAGCAGTGTGGTTTTGCCAATGCCGTTGGGGCCGAGCAGACCAATACGCTCACCGGCCATCACTTTGAGATTAAACTTCTCAACAATTTTTAAATCACCAAAGTTGTGACTGAGAGCAACTGCTTCAATCAGCAATTTACCGGGTTTGATGCCGCTGGCCACGCGCAACTCCACATCGCCGCCGCGCAACCTGCGCGCTGCCCGTTGTTCACGTAAATCTTCTAGGGCACGCACTCTGCCTTCGTTGCGCGTGCGCCGCGCTTGGATGCCTTTGCGAATCCATTTTTCTTCGCTGGCGAGCACCTTATCAAACTTTTTATAGTCGCGGTTTTCGATTTCCATCAGCTCTGCTTTTTTGTCGATGTATTCGGCATAAGTTGCCTCAAAATGGGTGAGCTTACCGCGATCAAGCTCAACGATTTCTTCAGCCACGGCATCCAGGAAATAACGATCATGGGTGATGAATACCACCGCGCCAGCAAAGGCGGCGACAAAATCTTCAAGCCACTCAATCGAAGCGATATCCAAATGGTTGGTGGGCTCATCAAGCAACAAAATATCGGGCTCTAAAGCCACAGCTTGCGCCAAGGCTACGCGGCGCAGCCAACCACCAGAGAGCTCGCCCACATCTCTGTGTGTATCCAAGCCCAGCTTGGAGATGGCGGTTTCAATGCGATTGTGGAGTTGCCATGCGCCGGTGTGTTCGAGCTGTTGTTGAAGGGTATCAAGGCGTTTGAGCACTGCATCGGAAGGGTTATCAGCCAGCGACTCAGTGAGGTTGTGGTATTCTTCCAATAGTTTGGCCACTTCACCCAAGCCTTGTGCCACCACTTGAAACACGGTTTGCCCAGGTTCGAAATACGGGTCTTGATGTAGGTAGGCGACTTTAGCATTGTGTTTGAGCTGCACCCTGCCGCTATCAACATCCATTTGCCCAGCAATCACTTTCAGCAGGGTGGATTTACCCTCGCCATTGCGGCCAATCAGGCCGATACGGGCGCTGCTGCCCACGCGCAAATTGACGCCATCGAGCAATACCTGTGGCCCAAAAGCTTTGTGTAAATCATGTAATACCAAGACTGGCATGGGTTTAACCTCTTTGGGCTAGCGCGACGACTGCAGCGGGAATAATAAAAATATTGAGCAAAGGCACCATCATCAAGACAAGGGCAGTACCGCCAAATCCCAGCCAAAACCAGAAGTGTTGTTTCATATAAACTTTACGATCTTTGAAATTTAAACCAGCCCGGCTGGCTTGGGTATCGAACAATTCAAAATTGAGAAAACGAATGCTGGCATAAGTCCAAATCGCCGCCGCCAGTGGGGGGAACCAGAAAAATAATAAGGCCACGATGCCCAACACCAACAGTCCAAACAAAGGGCGGACAGAATTGGCTAAGCTGCTCATGCTTTGTTCCAACCAACCGCTGCTGTTTTCTTGCGATGTCTTGCCAAGCAATCGCTCCGTGCGCGTGGCCAATTCATCCAGCCAGGGGGCAATAGCCGCCGAAGCCAAGGCCGTAAAACCCACCACACCTGAAAGCAGCGCCATTAACACAGCCAGCAACCAAGCCACCGCCGAGACCACTTGCCAATACCACGCATCACCCTCAGGCATCCAAAGCGCCGTTAAATAATCAGCAAGGAAAAATACGCCAACCATCAAAGCTAGCATCACCGCCAGTAATAAGCCCAGCATACGCCAAAGCACCTGACGTAAACTTGCTTCACCAATCAGCATGGCAAAGCCTGCGAAAAATGTAGTCATTCCCTTCAACATGCTTGTCTCCAAAAGTAAGGCCTGCCCAAACTTGACCAAACCATACGCATTCCACACGATGTTGCCATGCCAACCTTATTGTCTACCCCTTCGGCTTTACCCATTTCAGAAACGACGCTAAGCAAGATGTTGCAGCAGATGATTCCTGCTGGCGCTGATGATGCTGATTTGTATCTGCAACACTCGGTGTCTGAATCGTTGGCGCTGGAAGAAGGGCGCGTCAAACATGTCTCGGCCAGCACTTCGCAGGGCATTGGTGCTCGGGTGATTGTGGGTGAAGCCTCCGGGCATGCATACACCGACAGTTTTGACACGGCCGCTTTGATGGATACTGCCAAAGCCGCACGCGCCATCGCTGCCAGCGGCAAAGACTTATCGCCGCAAGCTATTCGCAGCCAAGCGCTCAAACATCAGCTCTATTCGGCCATCAACCCCATGCAGCAAGTGAATATGCAATCGCGCAAAGCCTTGCTGGAAAAGCTCGATGCATTAGCGCGTAGCATTGATCCGCGTGTGCAGCAGGTCTCGGCGAGTATTTCTTCAGCCTTTAAGCAAGTGCATATCGTGTGCATGGATGGTCGCACCTTTAGTGATGATAGGCCGCTGGTGCGCCTGAATATCTCGGTGGTGGTTGAGCAAAACGGCAAACGCGAATCCGGCGGCGCAGGCGGCGGTGGCCGCTTTGATTTGGCGCGCTTGCTTGAAAGCGGCGAAGCTGAGCGACTCACCCGCGAAGCCGTGCGTACGGCCCTACTCAACCTTGATGCGGAACCCGCCCCAGCAGGCACCATGCCTGTGGTCTTAGGCCCAGGCTGGCCTGGTATTTTATTGCATGAAGCCATTGGGCATGGTCTTGAAGGCGATTTTAATCGCAAAGGCACCTCGGTGTTTGCGGGCAAAATGGGCGAGCAAGTTGCCGCCAAAGGCGTGACTGTGGTCGATGACGGTACCATCGCTGAGCGACGTGGTTCACTTAATATTGATGATGAAGGCACCGACACCCAATGCACCACGCTGATTGAAGATGGTGTATTGGTGGGTTATTTGCAGGACAAACAAAATGCCCGTTTGATGGGCGTGAACCCCACGGGTAATGGCCGCAGGGAATCGTATTCTGATCCTGTATTACCGCGCATGACCAACACCTTTATGCGCGCTGGCAACGACAAACCCGAAGATATTCTCGCGTCCTTGGAGAATGGCATTTATGCCGTCAATTTTGGTGGCGGTCAGGTGGATATCACCTCGGGTAAATTTGTGTTTACCACTTCCGAAGCCTATTTGGTGAAAAATGGAAAGATTCAACATCCCGTTAAAGATGTAACCCTGATTGGATCCGGCCATGAAGTGCTGAAGAAAGTATCAATGATTGGCAATGATTTGGCGCTGGATCCAGGCGTGGGCACCTGCGGCAAAGCTGGGCAATCGGTGCCCGTTGGTGTTGGTCTGCCTACCATTCGCATTGATGAGCTCACCGTTGGTGGCACCCAAGCCTGAAATTTTAGAAATCCTAGCGAAAACTGTAGACTAGCCCCGGTATCTGTTGATTGGTCGGATAGACAACAAGATCTGGTCTGCGATAGCTACTTATCGAAATGCAAATATTAGAATTATTTCGGTTCGTCGCGCTAGGAAAGAGGAGATTGCCTTATATGAAAGCTAAAGATTTTGATGCTGCCTTTGATGATGGTGAAGATATCACTTCACAGCTAGATTTGAGCAAGAAACGTCGACCTGAATTGAAACAAAAGCGTGTAAATGTCGATTTTCCTGTGTGGTTGATTCATCAGCTTGATAAAGAGGCAAAACGTTTGGGTGTCACCCGTCAGTCCATCATAAAAATGTGGCTCGCTGAGCATTTGAAGGAAGCGGCTTGATACGCATCTAAAGTGGAAGAAACTCCCAGAATACCCAGCTTGGCAGCGCGCCTATCGACCATCGCTTTGATTTGTGGCCTTGGCTTGCTTTTTTTGGGCATCAGCTCTGGCCTGAAAGGTTACGATGGGCTCATGGAGCCAAGCGCTGAGCAATTGAAAAGTATTACAGGCAATCTGGAGCATTTGGCCTATTTGACCCCGAGCAAAGCGCCAACCGTGGTTGATATCCAGCTCTACCATAAAGCCGATGGACGCAAGCAGGCCTATCTCAATTATGGGCCGCATGAATGGGAAGAGCGACTCAAGCCCTATATGCACAAGGAAATCACTATGTTTGTGGCTTCCACGCAACAGGTGTGGGGCATCATGGCCGATGGTCAGACGCTGGTGTCGGCTGCTGAAATTCAGAAGACATTTCTGGCTGTGAAAAAAGGGCAAGAAATATTTGCGACACAGATGACTTATGTGGGGCTGGGGCTGGTGGTGTTTTGGCTGTTGTTTTTACGCAAGCGTTATCGCCAATCTGCGGCGTGAATCTCGCTTGAAAGCTGACGACCTTTAATCGAGAGAAGCTTGCCCCTATACAACATAAGCTAGTGTTCGATTGGAGGTGATGTTGATGTCAGAAAATATTCATATTGTTTGTCACGCTTGTGATGCCGTGAATCGGCTGCCTTTGGCCAAGCTTGAATCCGTTGCCAACTGCGCACGTTGCAAAAAACGATTGCTAGCTGGTGATGTCAAAAGCTTAACCCAGGATAATTTTGATGCCTTTATCGCCAACAATGATTTGCCCGTCGTTGTCGATTTTTGGGCGCCCTGGTGTGGCCCCTGCAAGATGATGGCACCCGCATTTGAAAAGACAGCGATGACCCTTTCCACAAAAGCGATATTGGCTAAGGTCAATACCGAAGAGCAGCAAGCACTGGGTGCGCGATTTGCCATTCGCAGCATTCCCACCTTGATGATGTTTAAAGATGGAAGAGAAGTGCGCCGCCAATCTGGAGCCATGGATGCCGCCGCGTTGCAACGCTGGATTATGGGCGCATGAAAGCTTTGAACGTCAACATCCAAGGCGGGGTACAAGGCGTTGGCTTTCGTTATTACGCAGAACGCGAGGCCAAACGGCATGGGCTAAAGGGCTGGGTGCGCAATCATCCTGATGGCAGCGTCCAAGCTTTGATATGCGGCGAAGAAGACCAGCTGCAAGCCATGTTGTCTTGGTTTAAACATGGCCCGCCTGCAGCATCTGTTACCTCAGTGGATACTGAAGACACCCAACTCGAAACTGAGCCTTTGGATTTTCAAATTACGTTTTAAGTTCATTGTTGAATGGGCTAACGCGGACAAAAAAAGGGCAACGCCGAAGCGCTGCCCTTGTGAACATCTGCATTGTTTAAGCGTTACTGCGCTAAATTTTTCTCAACGCCGCAAAACATTTGGGTGCTTTTGAGCTCGTGTTGCACTTGGGCAATGGAGCGGTCGTCATCTTCCCATGTGACGATATAAAGATGTGGCGACATTTGTTTGCGAATGGTGACTTCGTGTTCTTCAAAGAGCTTGGCCAATTCCAAATCACTGATGTCTTGGCATTGACGCACCACCAACTCACCGGCTTTGTAGGCGATGCCCTTGGGCTCTTCGGGCATCTCTTTGGATGCGCAAGCTGCAAGTAATAATACGCTGCCTGCTAAAATCACTGTTTGAATCAATTTGTTCATGTTCAACCTCCGTGGGATTGCTTAGTTAAATTAGACATTGCCCTCATATTGTCAACATTCAGGCAATGTTAATCCAGGCTGGGGCGTGATCGGAAGGGCGCTCTTTGCCGCGTTCTTCAGCGTGGATGCCGCCTTCAGTCACTTCAACTGCTTGGCTGACCAACAGATGGTCGATACGAATCCCCCATTTGCGTCTGTAGGCATTAGCGCGGTAGTCCCACCACGAATGCATGGGTTCATTAGGGTGCAGCTCGCGCAAGCTATCGCGTAGGCCAAAGTCGAGCAGGTCTTGATAGTGCGCGCGCTCTTGATCCGAGCACATGATTTGGCCTTCCCAACGCGAGGGGTCGTGGATATCAATGTTGGCGGGGGCGATATTGTAATCGCCCAATAAAACGAGTTTGGGGTGTTTCTCCAGCTCAGCTAACACGAACTTCTTAAGCGCGCTTAGCCACTTCATTTTGTAGCTGTATTTATCCGAACCCACTTCCTGCCCATTGGGGATATACACATCAATGATGCGCACGCCATTGATGGTGGCGGCAATGACGCGTTTTTGCGGGTCGTCCAAATCGGAGATGTCTCTATGCACATCCTGCATGGGCATTTTGCTGATGATGGCAACGCCGTTGTAGGTTTTTTGACCAGAGAATTCGACAAAATAACCCGCAGCCTCAATTTCAGCTTGGGGGAACTTGTCATCGGTCATTTTGGTTTCTTGCAGGGCGAGCACATCGGGTTGTTCAGCGGCCAGATAAGCCAACACATGCTCAAGGCGCACATTTAATGAGTTTACATTCCAGCTAACAATTTTCATGGGCTTACCTTAGGCGTGGGCGAAGTGAAATCCAATCGTTTATGGTGTCTGTGAAGCGTGCTTCCAAAAGCCATATCAAATGCGTGTGATTGTCATTACATATCCAGTGCTAGGCTCATTTATGGTGTACTTATGTAAAACGGAGGTTCTTATGAATACTTTAGGTAGTCTTGCTCTAGGCGATTTTGGCATATTGGCATTAACCATTATCGGTGGTCTGTGCTTAGCTTTGGCCATCGGTTTTTCTGTTTTTGTTTGGTATAAAGAAGCTTACACAGAAGAAGGTTTCTTAACCGACAAAGATAAAGAAAACTGGAAAGCTTAGAATGTTTCTCTGAGAAATAAGTGAGGCCTCTTTCTAAGGCCGCATAGTCTATTTTTTTGATTACGGAATGCCTGCTTTGTTATCGAAGCAGGCATTCTTTTTTTAGGCTACCCGCCATTCAGCCAGCGATGCAAGCGCATTTCCGCCGCTGATATCTGGGGTGATACACAACTCCAACGAAGTAACACCCATCAAATTGACTTCAAAGTTCTCAGTTTCAATTGTTGAATCGGGTGCGCTGAAATTGTATTGCTGCCTAGCGATATCGTGGCACTTAGCATCATCACACCAACGCAATAAAAACTGCTGGGTACGCTGCTGATTATCTTCTTGAAAGATTAAACGGATGTGGGTTAGATGCTGTGGGGCATCAAATAATAATCGGATGGTTTGCTCGCCAGCTTCGCCTGCGCGCCAGCTTCCGCCACCAGGGTTCAAGGCAGCCTCGAATGGAAACGCTTCGTCTTCGGAAGTGAGCTCCACCTGTGCAATTGATTGTAAATCCAACCAATGTTTTTCTCTTGTGTTTTCTTTGGTGGTTCCTGTCCGATGATACGTTTGCGCATGTGTTTCTCCTCTGACGAAGCTTTGCGATTTGGACTATAGACCTATCTTCACTATTTTACATTCTCTCTCAGTGCTTAGGTTAACGAGTATTGATGACCTTTTGGTGGGATGTTCATTTTTGGGCAGCCAAAAACGAACCAAAAAGCTGCCCTTTACAATCTGCTTGTTTCCTTCGCTGCACTATGGAAGCGGGGCGAAAAGTTTTTTCGCTTTATCCCTTCTCCCATAGCACGACTACGGCGCAGCTTGAACAAAGGGAATCCGCGTCTACTAAACTTTGCGTAACTTCGCGTACTTCGCGGTTCCATTTAATGATGAAAAGAAATTTTTATTTGGTGATTGAAGCAAAGAAGAAGCCGTCATGTTCGTTGTTGGGTAAGAGGCGTTGCTTGGTGATGATGTTGCCAGCTTGGGCGATGACATCTTCATTTTCTGCTGCGTGGATCGAGCACACAGCATAGGTCATGGATGCGCCGGGTTTGAGTACGCGTAGGGCTTCTTGGAGCAATATGAGTTGAAGTTGGCCTGCGGCTTTGACGTCTTCGATGGTGTGTAAGAATTTGGCATCGGGGTGACGGCGAAGGGTGCCTGATGCAGAGCATGGGGCATCAAGCATGATGGCATCCACGCTGTTGTCGGCGTAAGGCAAAAAGGCGCAATCAGCTTGCAGCACTTGGGTGTTGCTGCATTGCAAGCGTTTGAGATTTTCTTCCAAGCGCGGGATGCGGCGGGGGTTGAGCTCCACGGCAGTGATGCTGGCCTTAGGAAAACGATGAGATAACAAGGCCGTTTTACCGCCTGGGGCAGCGCACAAATCGAGCAGCAGACCATCTTCTTCTTTTAAATCCACCGACAAGGTGGCCATTTGCGCAGCTTGATCCATGACCATCACATCGCCTTCGGCAAAGCCAGGCAGCGAGGTCACCGATGTGTTGGCATTGAGCAACACAGCATAAGGCGAAAAAGAGCCCGCTTTGACTTCGAGGCCAAGGTCTTGGGCTTGCTGCATCCAAGCTTCTCTATCGCTGAACACAACCACACATAAATCGGGGCTGGTGTTGCAGGCCGACGCAATATCGCTGACCACATCGGCAGTAAAGGCATCGCGCCATAATGCATACATCCATTGCGGCAGTTCCACGCGTTGATGGGGTTTTAATTTTTGCGGAGCTTCGCTTTTGGCCACTTGGCGCAACACGGCATTGATAAAGCCAGCGGTGTGCGTTTCATAGGGTTTGATCGCAGCCACAGTTTCACCCACAGCGGCATGATCGGGGATACGCATCAAGCGCAATTGGTATGTGCCAAGCAGCAAGGCCAGGCGCGAATAATCGCTGGGTTTTTGTTTTACAAAGCGGCTGAAATCAGCTTCCAAAGCAAAATAATTGCGCAACACCCCATACACCATTTCGCGCAACAAACCGATATCACGAGGCTCCCATGATTGCGAGGAGGTGGTATGTACAATAGCGGCTTTGGCTTTGTTCTTTTTAATCAACACCTCAAACAAAACAGCTAAGGCAACAATGCGCACGCGGGCGTTAGAAATGCTCATGATTCTTGGTCTACCTTTTTATGTGAGCGCGGGTGGGCGTCGTTATATGTTTGTTGCAGCTGCGGCAGGGTGATATGGGTGTAGTGCTCAGTCGTGGCCAATGAGGCATGGCCGAGTAGGGTTTGGATGCTGCGTAGGTTGGCGCCGCCAGCGAGCATATCCGTGGCAAAGGAATGGCGTAGCCTATGGGGAGTGACGCTGCTATCGGCACCTGTTTCCAAGGCTCTGTCTTTAAGCATGCGTTGCACGCTGCGCACGCTTAAGCGCTGGCCAAAGCGATTGAGAAACAAAGCCTGATTGGTGGGTTTTAATTGCAAACGCGCTTGCAGCCATTCCAGAATCAAATCCACAGCCAGTTCGGGCAACGGCACGATGCGTTCTTTATTGCCTTTGCCCAACACTTTGACTTCACCCTGCTTGCTGCGGCGATTGATGGTGAGGTCAGTAAGGTTCACACCTACCACTTCTGAGACACGTAAGCCGCAGCCATAAAGCAGCGCCATCAGCGCCAATTCGCGTTCATCAAAGGTGCGGTTGGTGGTTTCAAGCAGTTGTTGGGTTTGATGCGGCGGCAAAGTTTTGGGCAGACGTTTGCCCAGCTTGGGGGCGCGGATACCTATGGCAGGGTTGTCGGTGGTCAGTTTCTGGCGCAGGGCATAAGCGCATAAACCTTTGATGGCCGATAAGCGGCGGGCAAGGGTGGAAGGGGCTAAACCTTGGCTGTGACCAGCGACCAACCAGTCTTGGATGGTGTGACGCTCAATGTCAGCAAGCAGAAGTTTGCCTTCTTCTTTTTGAAACTTGCTAGCCAGAAATTCGGAGAAGCGTTGCAAGTCGCGTTGGTAATTGCTGGTGGTGTGGCTGGATGCCAAACGCACATGCACCAATTCCGCGAGAAAGTCGGTGCAGGTTTGAGAAAATAATGAGTTGGCCAAGGCGTTTAATCCTTGGCTGCGATTTCGATGCGGTTGCCACCCAAGGCTTTAGCGATATACATGCCTTTATCGGCCTTGGCGATGAGGGTGTTGAGGGTGATGTCTTCCGTAGGTGCGGAGCAAGCCAGCCCTACACTGATGCGAATTTGCTCATTGTTGCACACCAAACCATTCACATCATTGAGGATGTTGGTGGCAATTTCTTGGGCTTTATCGGTATTACAACCCGAAAGCAATAAAGAAAACTCATCACCACCCATGCGAATGAGTGGGTCTTGGGTGCGCACATGACGGCGAATAGCGTCGCAGAGCTGGTTTAATGCTTCATCACCAGCTTGGTGGCCAAGGCGATCATTGATGCCCTTAAAATCATCCAAATCAAAATAAAGGGCGGCAACGCTAACGTCTTTGCCAAACCAACGCGAAAGCGGTTGATGGCTGTAGGGTTGCAGGAAACGGCGATTATGTGAGCCAGTGAGCGCATCGGTAATGGCTAGGCGCGCCAAGCGCTCACGCGATACGGCATGCTCCAAGCTCAAGCCAATCACTTGGGCGAGATGTTGCAAAAAGTCGGTGCCCTGCTCGGGGGAAAACCTTGCTGCATCGGCAGCACCTAAGCCTAAAATGCCAAATGGATTTTCGGCGCTACCCAAGCGAAGAAGGGCTAAAGAGCCTAATGATTTATCAGTCTCTTCCAGCCAAGGGAAACCATCTTTTTCCACTTGAATCAAATACACATCACGTTTGGCTAGGCCAACATGTTCAATTTCACCCGCTTCTATCCACACCAAATCATGGCTGGATAAAGCGTTCATCGGCGATGTGCCGATAATGCTGTCGCGGCACAACCAAAAGCGCACCAAATCCAGTGAAAACTGGCTGCGTAGCTCACGCAACAGTGTGAAGCACATATCTTCTGGGTCACCCGCTGCCAACACAGCAGCTTCAAGCTGAAACAGGCGACCAAACAACTCATCATTGGTATGCAATCGCTGCATCATGGTGGCCACATAAGCGCGAAGTTGGGTGTTTTCTTGCGCCAGCGCTTGCATGCGGCGTTCGGTAAAGTCCAAGGTGTTATCTTCTTTGTTTTCTTCGCTGGTCACGGGCGAATCGCTCATAACTCCACCTTTTCTTCAATCAGGATTTTCCATGGTGCGTCTTGATCTGGTCGCGCCAAATACAAGCGTTTGCGTTCGGCATCTTTGTAATTATTGGATTGATAATGCTGGATAAATTCAGCCACCACCACTTCGCCTTCTGCCCATGGGGTGGGGTCGTGCAATAGGGTTAAGCGCGAGAACGCAACGCGGATAAATTCCTTGCTGCCGTTCACTTTGGTTTTGTATTTTTTCCAAGCTTTTAAATCATATTGACCAGAGCGAAATTTATGATGGTAATGGCTTAAGTAGGCCTCTGTATCCAGCGATTGCCAGTCTTGTTGCCAAGCGACCAATGATTTTTCGAGCGAAGCCAGCAAATCTTTTTGCGCCTCCCGCTCACCAAAGGCGATGTGTTCGCTAATCACCACCCAAGTTTTACCCGGAATCACAAATGGCTCCATTTTCTGCAGTTGGGCATTGGGCAGGGCAAAGCAGCCGCGGGTATCTTGGGGTGGGCGACGGCTAACATCTTCGGGATAACCATGCATCCAAATGCCATTGCCATTTTTGCCGTGTAATGCGTCCAATGCATTGGGGTAATCGATAGGGAAGACCACGGGGCCATATTTGGAGTAAAGTTTTGCATCATGGCGTACATCGGTGAATCTGTAGATGCCATTGGGCGTGCGCGCATCACCGCGCTGCTTTTTATCGCCACCTTTGGCGCCAGTAACCACATATTCATCAGCCACACGCTGCCATTGGTTCTCAGCATCGCGTTGATATACAAACAAACGCGAGCGACCTTTATCCACCAAAAACACGCTGGATACATCAGCACTTAAAAACAATAAATCCAAGGGGAAGCCCGTGACACCATCCACTTTATCGGCAAAAGCTTGCAAACGAACATCGGCTTCGGAAAGGTCGCTGCTCAAATCAATTTGCGCCAATTGTAATTCGGATTGTTTGTTGTTTTTGCCGTAATCACCTGCCGAGCTCACAGCTTGCAAGGCAGCGCGGCGATAGGCTTCAGCTTTCAATAAACTGGCCAATGGGTCTTGATTGTTTTCGGCGGTTTCCAGCATGGCCAAGGCTTTGGAAAAATCATTTTGTTTGAGGGCAAGGGTGGCGCCAAGGATGCTGCGTTCGTTGGCATTTTGCAGGTTGTCAGAATCGCTTTCCAAAGCTTTCCATAAACGGTCTTCCAAACCGTTTTTCAGCTGAAATTCTTCAGCAAAAGCTTGGCCGCTCATGCAGCAAAGCACGAAAAAAATGATTTTGAGCATCAGATGCTTTCCTCAGCAAAAATCTTCCAACCATCGCGGCCAAATTTCATGGTGATTTTTTTCTTGGACTCGTTGTTGTAATTGTTGGAGCGGAAATCCTGCATGGCGGTGACGGTTGCAAACACGCTATTGTCGGCCATATCAACATGCACATCGTTAAATTTGATGCGGATATACGATTTACTGCGAATGACGCGGGTTTTGTATGCTTTCCATGCCTCTCTAGAGGCAAAGCGTGATTCAGGCTGATAGGCCACATCGTAGGCATCAAAATACGCATCCACATTTTGCGCTGACCATGCAGCGCGCCATGCTTCTAGGGCGTCCAACACACCAGCAATAGTGCGGCCCTCTTCAGGCATGGCTGGCAGCGGGGTATCAGCTGTTGGCGTAACAACTGGGGTTGCTTCGGGTGCTGCGGTGGCCGGTGAGTCCACTTGGCTAGTTTCAAGCGCAGCAACCACCACAGGCTCAGCAACGGGCGTGATAGGATTATTTTCAGGTGCTTTGTCTTGATCAGAAGGCATGGGGTTGCGCACATTGAGCAATCGATTATAGCGTTGTTCTACCCTTGGGTGTTCCACTGGATCCAAGGTGTTGCGATAATGCTGCAAGGCGAGTTTCACATACAAATCAGCCAAATTTTCTTCAGCGACCACATAGTTGGGGCGTTTCTTCAAAGCTTCTTCGAGTTCGTTCACCGCCGCTTTAGGGTCGCCCAAGGCATTGTACACCGCAGCTAAATTATTGTGCGGCTCAGCCAGTGTCGGGCGCAGTTCAATCACATGACGAAAAGCCTCGATAGCTTGGTGAAATTGTTGCTCATGCACATGGGCAACACCATACATAAACCAAGCTTCGTAGTTGTCTTGCTCGGTTTTGACCAGCGGGTCTAGTTTGGCTAAGGCGGCGGTGTATTTACCTGCGGCCATGTCCTCTTTGACTTGGGTCAAAGCATCACTATCAGCGGCTTGGCTGACATGGGTTATGGTCACAAAAGATGCCAACATGAGCGGCAGGATGAGCAATAGGATTCGGTTGGTTTTGGCTTTCATCATAGGTTCTCTTGGTGTGCTTTTTTTAAGCTGTTGTCTTGCGCTCATAAATATCGAAATGATACGCACAGCTGTTTTTTTCATCGGGTTGGTGAGATTCGTGATGGGCAGGTTGCCAGGCTGATAAATCAATGGCTGGAAACCAAGCGTCACCCTTAAACTCTGCTTCTAAGGTGGTGCAATATAAGCGTTGGGCAAAGGGAAGTGCCAAGGCATAAATTTCTGCACCGCCAATCACCATCAGTTCTTCATCTTGGTGGGTGTTCAGGGCTTGCTCAATGCTGTGCACCACTTCGCAGCCATCAATCTGCAAATCGGCTTGGCGGCTGAGCACAATATTTTTGCGTTTGGGCAGGGGTTTACCCAAGGAATCGAAAGTCTTGCGACCCATCAAAATGCTTTTGCCTAGGGTATGCTGGCGAAACCAAGCCATGTCAGCAGGCAAATGCCATGGCATTTGATTGTTAGCGCCAATTAAGCGCTGCTTATCCATAGCCCAAATCAACGAAATCATCTGTTTAACTATCCCCATCTTTGCTTCTTAGCAGAAGCGCAATATAAGCATATGTCGCATAAAAAAACAGTTCGGTCTTGACGCGCCTTGGCTTGAAAGGATTACCAGGCCACCGATAGCTGAGCGCCATACCCTGATTGGCTGGCTTTGGGTTGCATGCTGATGCCGTTGTAGGGGTCGCTAAAATAAAAGGCACTGAGGCTGCCAATTAAGGCACCAGCGAACACATCGCTGTTGTAATGTTTGTTAGATTCAACGCGGCTGTAACCGACAAAAGCCGCGCCAATATAAGCAGGAATTGCATAACTCAGCCCAAAGCGTGCATGGATAAAAGCCGCGCCTTGAAAGGCTGCGGAAGTATGGCCTGAAGGGAAGGATTGGCTTCCGCCATTGGGGCGTTCTCGATTGATGCTATACTTGAGAACTTGGGTGATGACAACAGTGCTAGCAAAGGATTGCAGGAATTGATCGCGGCCTTGGTCATCATCCAAATAAAGCGTGGCGCCGAAACCAATACTTGGAATCAGCACCTGCAAGATATCGCCTGCCACCTCAACATCGCTGGCTGCTTGCGCAGTTTGGGCAGGGAGCCAACAACCCACAAGCAGCAGTGCGATGATGGCTTGGCGCATGTTGTTTTACGCCAATAAGTTTTGGATTTCAGCGTGGCTTAACGGTGCTGGCAAACGTGCACCCAATTGGCTAACAATTTTGCCAGCTGCATGGCTGCCCAAGTGGCCGGCTTGTTTCCATGAAAGACCATTGGTGATGCCGTAAAGCACACCTGCTGCATACATATCGCCGGCGCCAGTGGTATCAATGGCGGCCACTTCTGTGCCTTCAATGGCAATGACTTGGCCTTCATGCATGATGATAGAGCCATTTTTACCAAGGGTGAGCGCCACGTTTTCACAATGCTTGTGAATGGCGTGGGCAGCAGCGATAGGGTCAGCTTCGCCAGTGAGGGCAGCGGCCTCTTCTTCATTACAAAACAATAAATCCACAGGGCCTTCAACCAAGGCCTGAAATTCGTCTTTGCAGATGGCAATCAGGAAGGGGTCGGAAATGGTCAGGGCGACTTTGGTGTTATGTTTTGCGGCCAAGGCTATGGCGTGCTTGGCTGCTGCTTTGGTGGACTCGCCTGCAAACAAATAACCTTCAATATATACATACTCAGCATCGGCGATGGCTTCTTCATCGATATCATCCGGTGAAAGTGTGGCCGACACGCCAAGGTTAGTAAGCATGGTGCGTTGGGCATCCGGGGTGATAAGCACCACGCAAGTGCCAGTGGTTTCAAGGCTAGCCTCAGCATTAAAATGAATGCCAAGCTCACGCAATTCGCTGGCGTATTGTTGCCCAAAATTATCTGAGCCTGTTTTGCCGCAATACGCCACGCTGCCGCCCATATCGGCGATACCAACGATGGTGTTGGCCGCTGAGCCACCCGAGCAATAGTTGATATTTTGACCCTTAAGGGCTTTAAGCACTTCTTGTTGTGCATGGCCTTCAGTCAAAGTCATGATGCCTTTTTCGATGTTATTGCTGCGTAAAAAATCGTCATCGCATTGTACTTGTAAATCCATAATCGCGTTACCCACGCCGTAAACATTGATGCCCATGAGAGAAGTCCTTTCCTTAAAAAATTATTGTTGTTGACCAGCAAGGGTCATGTTCGAAATCACGATGCTTGGCACCGCAGTGGAGCCCAACCATGTCACATCATTGCCAAGGTGAGAAATATTTCGAAACATATCTTTCAAATTGCCCGCAATGGTGACTTCATGCACGGGCTGGCTGATTTTTCCGTTTTCGATTAAAAAACCAGACGCACCGCGCGAATAATCGCCAGTCACGCCATTCACACCAAAACCCATCAGCGAAGTGACGAAAAAACCGTCTTGGATATCAGTAAAGATATCCGCTTGGCTCATTGTTCCGCCAGCCAACAACAGGTTAGAAGTGCCAATGCCGATGTCACCCGTTAAACCACGACTGGCATTGCCTGTCTCAGCAACATTTAAGCGTTTGGCGGCATACCTGTCGGTTAAAAAGCCAGTGAGCTTGCCTGCTTCGATAATGTTTCTCGCCTTACAAATGGTGCCTTCACCATCAAATAATCGATTGGAAAGTCCTAAGGGGTGGTTTGGGTTTTCTTCTAGCGTAAAGAAGCTTGGAAAAAGTGCTTCGCCCACCGAGTCAGCAAGAAACGAACGCTTTTGAATTACACTTCTGCCGTTAATCGCAGAAAGCAAATGCCCAAGAATGGAGCTGGCCACGCGCGGCTCGAACACCACGGGGCAGCTACGGCTGCTTAAACTTTTGCTGCCAAGCAAAGCAACCGCTCTGGAGGCCGCTTCTTGGCCAATGCTTTTGGCGTCGCGTAGATTGGATGCTGCAAATGCGCTATGCCAAGCATAATCGCGCTGCATGCCTTCGCCGCTGCCTGCAATCACTGATGCAGATAATGAAGCTGATGATTTGGCATATTCAGCCATAAAACCATCGCTGGATGCGTAAGCTGTGAAGCTATCACCAAAACCAGCGATGGCGCCTTCACTGTTGGTGACTTGTGTTGAAAATCCTAAAGCTTCCGCTTCGCAAGCCAAGGCTTGGGCTTTGGCAGCTTCAGTATTCCAACCATGAGCAACGTGGGGGTGCGCATCTTGCCAATCGCTGATGGCTTTGGCGTTGGGGTGGTTCCCGCCCACAGGTGGCACCACATCAGGGTCAGGCTCACTGATCTTGGCCATTTCAACCACTTGCGCCGCAAGTTTTTTCAAACCTTCATCCGAAAAATCCGAAGTGCTAGCCGATGCAAAAGCCAAACCTTTGCTTGTTTCCACAAAACCACGCAAGCCAATGCCTTGGGCGTGTTCGCCTTCAATGCTTTCTACTTTTCCTTGGCGCACACTGATGGATTCACCCACGCTAGTGGCAACGATGGCATCAGCATGAATAGCTCCAGATGTTTTGGCGTAATCGAGAAGTTTGCTGGCCGTTTGAGCCAAATTCATGTGAGCTAAATTCATGGGTTCACCTTGTAATGCTTGAACAGGATGGGGGCTGCTTCGCGAAAGCTTGGGTATTGCAGGTTGGGAAGCAATTCCGCGTGTAACTTTTTATTATCAATACGTTTGTTGTCTTTGAAAAAGCTGAGGAACGCAGGCGAGAGTTGTTGTTTGGCTTCTTGCTCGTTCAAGATCATAGGCGCTGGCGCACCGACAAGCGTGGCAAGCTCTGCGGCATAGGCAGCATGCGAGCATGGATAGTCGTCGGCAAGGTTGAGGATACGTTGCGGCGCGGGCTTTTGCATGGCGGCGATAAGGGCTGCAACGATATCATCGACATGGATACGGTTGGAAAAGTGTTCGGGTAACCACGACACGGCTTTGTAATCACCTGCGAATAGTTTACTGACAATATTACGTTCATTCCCATAAATGCCAGCAAGTCGGAACACTTCTGTGTTTTCCAAAGCGCTTAGCCAAGCTTGTTCAGCTTTTAGGCGCTCTAGGCCGCGTGGGCTCTTGGAGAAGTTGGTGCTTTCTTCGTTAATCCAATCACCATTACTGCAGGCGTAGACACTGGTGGAGGATAAATAAGCTGCCCAGCGCAAAGCGGGTAGTTTTTGAAGAAGCAGTGGTAAAAAATCAGATTGAATTTGTTTGCCTTCTCTAGCGGCATTGTAGGCAAGCGGAATGGAATCAACAATGGCCTCAACATCTTCAAGCCAAGCACTTGGGATTTGATGGGGGTGTTCGGTGCAGAAAACGTCAAGGTCTTGCTGCCGAAGAAGTTGCGCGGCTTCTTCATTGCGAACAGAGGCTTTTACGCGGATGCCAAGCGTTAAGCATTTGGCAGCAAGCTTGCTTCCGACATAGCCACAGCCCAAGATAAGCACTGAAGATGGCAGGGATTGTTTTGTCATGTCATCTCCGTTGTGGGGGTTGATTTACTCATTGCCTAGGCCCTACATAGTTACTATCGTGCGGCTCTTGTTGCAGGATTTTGATGCAACGGGCCTATGGCGCAATTGGTTAGCGCAACCGGCTCATAACCGGTTGGTTCTAGGTTCGAGTCCTAGTG
>Ga0100402_1002663_pt1 | contig 19881 bp, 15 predicted proteins | sample CryGeyme20150102_FD_80419 | JGI IMG/M metagenome (GOLD analysis project Ga0100402, IMG submission 80419) | Groundwater microbial communities from Crystal Geyser aquifers in Utah, USA - Crystal Geyser metaG 2015-0102 | ecosystem: Environmental > Aquatic > Deep subsurface > Groundwater | place...
ACTTAAGATATGACTATACAAATTTTTAGTACTCTACTTCTAAAATAGTAAGCTAAATATTTATCAGTAGCACACAAATAAAACTTTCATAGGCCACCCACTGGCTAGAGTGGTTGGCGAAAAAATAAATAGAGTACTACTACTACTACTACTAGCTACTAGTCTAGTAGGAGAAGAGAATAGATCTGTGCAACGTCATTCACGCAAAAGAACCTTATCCTTACGTGTCAAATCGAACTCTTCAGTAGACCGTAAAACCCCTTCACTCAGGATGGTCTCTCAGCACAGTCTTTCAATTTCGTCCTTCGTTGCTCATTTGAGTTGTGTCGATGCACCTTGTACTCCAAGTCGAAAATGTGGCTACGGATTCTCTTTGTGCGAGAAGAAGAGAACAGCCATTTCTCGTTCCCATTTGTAGCAGGCTTGACTACTAAAAGCCCGAATTCAGCCGCAACCGACAGTGCAACATTTCTAACTGGAGAATACCCAGCTCCAGATGACTCTTTGCAAAGCGCCATCAGTTTTGCCTAATAATATCGGCTATGAGGCGTTCATCCTCTCGAGTTATAGTTTGCGAAACCCTGAATACGTTACCATCTACAAATAACACTCCTTCGAAGTCAGTGCCATCTGAACCTTCCTTGATTGGATGTGTGAAACAAAAATAAATACATTTTGATTTTACTGGAGCATGAGAAGAAGATGCGGCATCCTGATCACCGTTGCATTCTGAAATGCTGCTTGAAGTGTCCTCGAATGGTCAAGAAGAATGGACCATCACACAGTGTACTAGTAGCTTCTAGCTACTCCTCGTCTACTACCAGTACTAGTAGCTAGTCGTACAGTATTTAATTTTAATAAAAATTGTTTAGCGTTGAGGGTAGGGTCTAGTTGAACAAAGAAAAATTTGAGTGTATTTTCCTAAAAAATACTGTACTCTGTGATGGCAACAAAAGAACTTTTTAGAGCTGTCAAGGATTGAGAAGCCGAAAAGCTCTACTGTACGTAGTATTCGCTCGAGTATTCATGTTGCATTAACAGCTCTTTTGCTTTTAGATCCTTTCTCCGAAAGAGATTTGCTATCTGGGACTACTAGCTAGACCAGTAGCTGAATAGATTTTGTGATCATAAATTCAAATTCCAAAACCTTCAAAAATAAATTTCCAGAATCATCTGCTACAAACATTTAAAAAGAGAATCAGCATGAAGATTACCATGGTTCTTTCCCTTGCGTTGCTTTCGGCGGGTTCAACGTCTGCCTTTGCAACAATGTTACCACGAGCGACAAGTCTTCTACAATTCAGCAAAATGAAAAGTCAACAAAAAGCTAACTTATCGAAGGGGAAGCCCGTCACGCGTCTCTTTGTAAGTTCAAAATGAGCTGATTCAAGTCTTCGCCTATAATATTTTCTTACACTACACAATCTCTTTGCATATTTTTCAGAGCGACAATCCTATCGATCGAAGGGACGATCCTAGTACTGAACAGATTAAAGCGAGATTCCTTTGCGTGGATGTTGAACAGTCTGAAATTGTATTAGCAAAGAATTGGCCGGCGATTGCCACTACCGGTTTTGTAACAATGGCACTAGGAATCGCTGCACTATACCAGCCAATCGTTGCTACTGGGGTTGCTTACTTACAGATCCTCATCACCATTGGAGCCTTTGGACTTTTGAATTTTATGAGTGCCTTTGTCCGTGAAAATGGCCACAAGACAACATCGGCCCTCAGTGGCGCGGGATACATGGGATTGGCTTGGTACATGTACACTCAACCCGAAGCAGGTTTGGATGTTATCACTGTAACAATTGCCTCAGTCATGGCTGCAGAAGGTTTGTACGAAACAATTTTGGCCAGTCGAAACGAGAAACTTGCTGGACGTCCATGGCATTTTTTGAGTGGTATTGCATCAATTGCGGCAGGCATCTTTGTGGCGTCCAAAATCCCAGCATCCAGCTTGCTGGTACCCGGTGTTGCTCTGGCGGTTCGGCTCCTAACTGCCGGTGCTACCAAGGTTGCTGTTGGATTTGTTGGGAAGGCACTTGCGGACGACAAAATCGATAAGAGCACAAAGAAGTAAACTATCTGCTGGCTGCAGGTACGATAAAAGCATCCATACTACAGTCCAGCATTATGGATGTAGCTACGACCAAACATTTTGTGAATGACTATCCAATGCAAGAGTGAAACGGGTCGGTGCCAATAACGTAGATTAGTAATTTAAAGTAGTGATTGAAGTTAACTTTTCAAGAACTGTGCAAGAATGCAGTAGCCAACTTGCGCGGGGAGGCATGAGCAGATTATTACATGCCAAACTCATGAAAAAACTCACTGCATGTTTGGTCGTGTTCTTTTTGAAGATCATGATGAATGGGAGCTGAATCTCGCAACGGATGCTCCTGTCCTTCCTTGTGGCGTGGATCATGAATGTGGCGTGTCTCCGACGTTAACGAGGGTGATACAACTGGCAAATGCGTCGGTAATGAAGGTTTATTGTTGCTGTTGGGAGAGTAACGGAGAAGCTGTTCCATGGCGAGACTGGATTCGTCTTTGGTAGCAGAAGGATAATGATGTTGAAAGGCTAATTTTGGAATAGTTTTTTTCGGGGGTGTCAATAAGGGTGATTCATCCAATTTGACTGTACTTTTGTCTGCCGCTGTGGGCGAATGAGGATATTTGGTAGCAAATTTGTGGTGTTGGTACTTTTGCAGAATGAATTGTTTCCAAACGTCTGTTGAGGCACTTTGCGGTGGACGACGATTATCGCCACCATAGATTAGCTTGGTGCGACGGTTGCCAATAGATCGCATACGTTCGACTTCATCGGGACCCCACAAGTCTGATCCCGTGCAGCCCTTGGGCAGAGAAATGTGCGTGCCAATACTTCTGTGAATTGAGCAGCAACGGAAGCAAAGAAAGACGCCTAGGTTGACCGAAGCCCATACAGTACCAGGAGATCCACAATCAGCACACAACTTGTTTTCCGGGAGCATAAGCATGTGGCTAATGGCGGATAAATTCTTCTTCTCATTGGTTTGAATCTCTTCGAGATCGTAGACGGTTCCTAATTTGGATCTCCAAGTCGCCTTAGCGGGGGAGAGAGTGGTGGGGGTGGCAGTGGGAGTGGATGAAGATGACATTGTACAAATAAAATGGAGGTTCGTGGTTGCCCTAATTGTGGAGAGTTGGGGTGTAGCAAGGCTATGTGCAAAGTTGACAGACTCTGCAGCCCTGTGATGTTCTCGTTGGCCTCGAGTCTCGACGTTGTATGGAAATTTAGTTAGTTGACCACAAGTGTCGCAGAGCGAACTCTCACACACGAACCAAAGTGACACCGAATACGTGTGCATCTAAATTTAATAATAAAAATATCCAGCAGTTTAGTTCGCAAACGTTCGAAAGCGAACAAGTCTGTGAATTTTGAAGTTCGACTTGGAAGGTTCTCATCTCAAAGAATGTGGAAATACGCAGAAGGGAAGGTTTCGTTTTTAGTAGTCTAGTAGTAGCAGTAGTAGTACCCACGATGAATAGGTTTAGGGGTACCAGGTATGCTAGAGTGGTAGGGACTCGATCACACCTCATTCATTTTCATAACAGAGTAGACTACTATCCTCTATCCTCTATGCTCTGAACTCCATGAAGTAGATTACGTGTACTGTTGTACCAGTACTCTCAATAAAGAAACCTAGTTTGTTCATATACGTGCCACGAGTACTCATAACTAGTAATATGGAATCGGCCAATAACACGGCAGGCAATGATCGTGAAAATGAGAGGAACTGGATTTTAAGTAGCGTGGTTGTAGTGGGCCTGTACGCTACCATTATCTTGGTCCACATACTGTGCCCATCATCGAAGCGAATTTCCGGATACGTTTGCGACCCGCAACATCTATTGTCCGTACCAGCCGAAAACAGCCGGAGTGGAGCAATGGAGCCCTTGCAGTATGATTTAAATGGATTTCGCTGCTTTTGGATCTTGATGAGCGGCTTTGTCATACTGTGCAACAACAACTTTGACTCAGCATCTGTAACAACTACCGTTCTGGCAGATCATTGTTTCGAATGTGCCATCATCAGTAATGGAATAGGTCTTCTGCTAAGCTTCTATTTTGTACATATCAGATATCCTAAGCTTTCTTCTATCGAGCAAAAGGCAAACAACTTGAGGAGAGCCCCAACAAGGTCCCCAGGGGCGGGCGTGAAAAATACCGAAAAGAGCAGGCAAAAACAACGACAGCAGTCACTTGATTGGGACGATCGAACGTTTCCCTTCTTTTTTGGTCGAGAGTTTAATCCACGTTGGAAAATTTCAAAGATGGGCTTTCACAAGATTTTTTATGTCAAAATGCTCTTGTATTTGATTGGGGCGGTCGTTTTGGAACTCAATATTCTCAGTGCAGTTTGCTGGGAACGGGAATACCGAAGAAACCAACACACACCACAAGCATTGAACTCTTCCAATTCCAATGCGATGATCCTTTATGCAGGTCTCTTTACGTGGTTTGTATTGGATTATCTGTGGTACGAAGAAGTACATCTTTACACATACGATCTGTTTGCTGAAAAGATCGGATTCAAGCTTTGTTGGGGGTGCCTCTGCTTTTATCCCTTCTTTTATGCGATTGGAGTTTTGCCTTTTATTATCATGATGGATCATCATTATGGACAAATGTATGATTCTAATCAGGAAGAAGTAAGCTGGCTGACAATGGTTCTCATTGCAATACTTTATCTCGTTGGATCGACACTGACACGTGGTGCAAATATGCAAAAGTTCCACTTTCGATGTCATCCGGAACGATCAAAAGTATCTCTCTTTGGAGGATTCATGATTGTTAAACAAGAGTGTGTTCCATCGAGCAAGGGTCGTCTGTTGTGTTCTGGATTTTGGGGCCTTTCACGGCACGTGAATTATTTTGGGGAAATTCTACAGGCGTTTGCTCTTGCTTTGCCGGCATCTTTGCAGTTTTGGTCATCATCAACAACAACAACAACAACAACTACGATGACGACATTTGTGCGATGGATACCCTGGTTGTATCCACTGTACTATGTTGCTCTCTTTGTTCCCCGCCAAATGGACGACGAAGCGTTGATGAGGCAGAAATATGGCGATGATGTCATTGACGAGTACATTCAGTTGGTGCCATATAGAATGGTCCCTGGATTGTATTGAAATTATAATAACTACTTGGATGTGTAGATATGAAGCGTACTCAACAAGTGTCCCCGACATAGCGGACACTGTCTTTCAACGGCAGCAGCAGCAGTAGATGAAATCGCATGTTCTGCAGAGGAAACACTCTTGGTCATAATGCTGGTACAATCATCACACAAACAAAGATGACCACAGGGTATCACAGCTCTTGTGGCTGTATTTTCATGACAAATAGTACATTGGGTTTTCAATAATGTTGCCTGTTCTTCGTGAATTTCTTGCAATTGATCTTGCAAGGATTGTTTGGTAATAATTATTGGCTTTCCGACACTTGCTGCTGTTGCAGTCTCAACAGCTGTGTCAATATTATTTTTCTCGTCGTCATGATTTTTTACGTTCTCGTCACCACCATTGTCTTTTGTCGTGTCGTTCTTCTTCTTATTATTATTATTTTCTGTGTGAGTACTTTTTTGAGTATTATTGTTTTTCGTTACAGCTGATTCCGGCCAAGATTGGAGGGCTATCTGTAATGACCGTATTCGTTCACGCAACTGATGTTCTCGTTCCCGTAACGATACTTGTTCTGTCTTGACGTGATCTATTTCTTGTTGCAAATGTTCGGATAGTATTCGTTCCATTGTGGTGGCTCGTTCTTGTTCTTGATGTAATTGTTGTTCCAATTCGGTCACTTTGGCTGGATCGTCTGTTGTGGCATCATCCTTCTTATTAGCCACCTCATCGTCCTTGTTCTCGTTTTTACTATTATCGCCTTCTGCGTCGTCATCCTGTGCCGCCGTGGCACTGTCAGTATTAGAATCCGCAGTATTATCGGTAGCTGTTGTAGCAATGTGTTCTTCTAATTCTGCAATGCGGGCACTGAGCAACGTCCAGGCTTCCTTGTCTCGGGCACCTTCGGCAATGGCTTCGTCCATGACTTTGGCAGCATAATCTGAATTTCCACGAACTCGTGCCTGTTGTAGTTTCATGTGAGCAATAACGATACGAATCGATGACGGAGACATATCTTCGGCATTAGGATCGGTTTGCAACAAGGCAGCCACCGTCGGATCCAAATGAGTCGGTAGCAGTAGCTGCTGCGATGACTCGCCGTTGTTGTTGTTGCTGTTCATCGTTTTCTTCTTCTTCGCTTCTGTCCTTTCTTACTTTGTGTGTGTACGTTCACTTTAATCAAACAGCAGGCTGTGTTTTTTACCTGTATACTACGTTGTGAACAATACTAGTATGCTCCTTGTCATCCAGATAAAAACTGATTTAAGTAGACTAGTAGTAGTAGCTAGTAGTAGTAGTCTAGCTAGTACGGTAGTGTTGGTGTTGACGAGATAAAAATTGATTTGGGTGATAAAATGTATCGCACACTTTCTCTCTGCAAGCAAACAAACGCAAGTCACTGCTCCTCCGCGGCCCATCTGCAAAACATTCGAATATCTTTCTACATCATCATCATACAATTGTCTACAAGTAGAGTCTCGACCGCATAGATATTATTGTTATTATTTGAAAACAGAATATCATTATTGATACTTCTATAAAATAATAAGATAAAACATAATCGCCAACACCAATCACGTTATAATGAAAACCATTACAGTCATTCACTGCTGGTCGGCACCTCGGTCTCGGTCCACGGCCCTCTTGTACTCCTTTGAAGCTCGTGGCAGTGACGATTGCGTTGCTCTGGACGAACCACTGTACCGAGAATGGTTGGTGCAACGAGGGGACAAGATCGCACGACCGTACAAGCAAGAAATGATTGATGGTATGCCTCCGGGTGGTCCGGACAGTGCCAGTCCCAAAGAAGTCTTTCGTTGGGCTCGAGAACTGAAATCTCTCACGGAACGTATACTGGAAGGTGCCGATGCCTTGCCGGGACCCCAGCATGGTGTAATATTTTGCAAGCACATGGCCAAACACTGTTTTCTGTACAATTTTGATGACGAGTGTCAACATCCAGAATCCGATAAAGTCAAATTAGTTCACAAACATTTACTGTTGATTCGAGATCCTGTTTTGGTTTTAAGTTCGTGGGAAAATTCAGCCGATTTGCACGGCAATACGGCCACACCAGACGAAGTGGGCATCGTACCACTTCTGTCAATTTATTCGTCCTGTGCCAGCAGTCGAAATAATCATCATCAGCAGCAGCAGCATGGCGACGACGTTGTACTATTGGATTCCGATGAATTGGCAGCAGATCCAGAGAAGACGTTGCATAATCTGTGTGTAGATTTAGGAATTCCACCCAAGAAATCCATGATCCAATGGGAGAGTGGACCGCACGAATGTGACGGACCATGGGCCAAGGTATGTAAAAACAAACTATTATTTTGTTTGGGACTATTGTTGAAGTGCTTTCAAGAGTAAAAATACTCATCCTTGTTTCTTTTATTTTCTTTTGCCTTTTTTTTTTTTTTCATTTGCGAAATAAACAGTGGTGGTATCAAAACGTTCACCAATCAGCCGGATGGCACTTGGCGTCCGAATACTATCCTACGAGTGCCAAGTATCGGACGCTAAGTCCAGAGCTTCTACCAGCCTTGAATGTGTCCTTTCCCGCTTATACATTTTTAAAATCTCTAACACGGCGGTATCGAGAACGAGGACCATCCGATGATCAAAAGTACGAAGATCCTCGCAATGCCAATCTGTTGGTATACATCGGAGCCAAAGGTATGACACAAGGATGTGTTGTGCCCAGACAAATGGCAGCCGTTAATCCATGGGACTCTTCGGTACAAGGAGGCGATGCGACGTGGGAAGGTTTGCGAGTGTACCGTGGCAAGATTTTATGCTTGGACAAACATTTGCAACGATTGATGAAGTCCGCCAAGGCCTTGGGATTTGAAAATGTACACACGCCCGAGGAAATAAAACACGCCATTTTCCAAGTGTTGGCCGCCAATGGAATGAGGGACGGGGTTCACGTGAGATTGACTCTGACCCGAGGTGAAAAGTGCACGTCATCCATGAATCCAAAATTTAACGTTTACGGTACGACGCTCATTATTTTGCCCGAGTGGAAACCAATCGACGGAGCTACAACCTACGACAATACCAAGGGCATCAAACTCATCACTGCCAGTCAGAGACGGAATTCGCCCTCTACGCTCGATTCCAAAATTCATCACAACAACATGATCAACAACATTCTTCCTAAAATCCAAGCCAATGTTGCTGGAGTCGCCGATGCCATTATGCTAGATGTTGACGGCTACGTGAGTGAAACCAATGCGACCAATATTTTCATGGTCGACGATGGGGTTCTTTTCACGCCACCGGCGGACCACTGTCTGCCTGGAATTACGCGACAAATCGTGCTCGACTTGGCGCAAGACGAACTGAACATTCCCACGTCGTGTGTGCGACGGATTTCGTTGGCAGAATTTCACGCTGCCGATGAAGTTTTTACGACAGGTACCATGGGCGAGCTCACACCTGTAACATGGATTGATGGACGTGTCATTGGCGACGGATCAGTGGGTCCCATTACGAAGCAATTGCAACACATTTATCGCACCTTGCCAGAGCGTCCTGGATGGGCCCATGAGATTCCTGAGTACAACAAGTAAACGTAGGTTATATTGAATGTAGCATTTCAGCGTACAACGCGCTACCTTGATTTTTTGCAGTATTGTAGGTAGGTTCGACACACAGGAATGAGGCTAGTCACAACAGCTACCTACTGAACAGATCAGTGAAAGCACAAAAAATTTGCAACATGCAAGAAAGCTAGGCATGGTCAAGTCAGAAATTATTTCAATTCAGTATAATCATATTCTGGCGGGCTGGATTGCCATATCTTCTTCCAGCATTCTCGTTGACTACAAATATAATAAATTTGGACATGCCGAAAGATAAAAAATCGAAAGTACTAGACTACTAGCTAGTACTCAAGCTCACTACTACTCTTCCACCTGCTGTAGAGTGGTAGTACCAGTGCCACTCGTAGTAGCCTAGCTATTTTATTAGCATTATTAGGAGTAGTTTACTAGCTACTGTAGTCCTATAAAAAGGGGGGAAATCGGAAAAATATTATTTATGAAAGCACAGGATTTAAAGAAAAGCTCTTTCATTTATTTTTTAAATATTGGCAGGCTCTCACGTAGGTTGCCCTTTTGTTACTAAGAAGCACTCAAACCTACTATTTTAGTCGATGACAGTTGATAAAGTGGGAATCTTCACAGTACTACCAGGGTAGGTAGTACTTTGTAACCTACAATAATGTAAAACCCGTCTAAGTAAGTACTCCGGAGTATGTCCTCATCTGTCGTGCCTGCTAAAGTACCAGGTACGTACGGTAGTACCTGGTTTTCGAGTTTTTGCTCAGTAATGACTCGACTAGTAGAGAGGAAGGCTCCAAGGAGTGTTTACGGAATAAAAGGCTGTCACAAGGCAATCTCAATTCTCAACAGTGTTGCCACCTAAACTGGCCACCTCGTCTATCCTGAGTCTGTCTAATATAGCTGGAGACCAAAAGAAAGCGTTACCTACTAGCCAGAGACCCCGAACGAGCCGCACATCGGTGGATAACTCGTTCTATCTTCAGCCGTCTGTCATACTCGTACCTATGCAACCAGCAGACTAGGCCACCAATACACAACGTCGGCACGCAAACAATGGTGCAAGTTGAGCAACGTCCCGATCAGGATGTTACGACTCAATCTCCCGCTTCCGCGCAAGAAGTGATATCCTCTCATTTCCATTGCTCCAGTCATAGCAGTAGCTCGGATGAATTCAATGACGAGTATAACGATTCCTTCGGGCTTTCGTATTCGGGCAGCGATTTGGACGATGACTCGTTTGCAGGAGACGACCAAAGCGATTATTATGACGAGGGTGACAGTGATTCCACCGATGCAGGAATTGTGAGACAAGAATACAAGAAGCAAAAGAATACTATTGCTCGCAAGGAAAATAGACGCGTGTTTCGGGCACGTATTTTTGTGCTGACCCTGTTGGCCATTACTGCCGGTGCCAATGCCGTGATTGTGTACTTTTTGGCGCTTAATCAGGAACAAAAGGAATACGATCATCATGTAAGTCTACGAAAGAACAGTTTGATTTTTTCTGGGGGCGCAGCTTCATCGTTGGCTTTTTTGCAAATGCTCATTCTGCATTGATCATTCACGTTGTCGATGCACTGCAGTATAATGCACTCGCAGATCAAATTATGCAAGTCGTGGGAGAAAACGTAAGAACTGCCTACATGGGGATGAATGCTTTCAGTAATGCCTTGGTCGCGAGAGTGGCCGATACCGCGACTGCAACTGAAACTGAAAATGCTGGATGGCCCTTTGTGACCATTGATAATTATGGTGTGCTCGGACAGGATGCAAGGAATGTGACGGGTGCTTTGCAAATAGTATTTGTACCGATAATACAAGAGTCAAAACGGGTAGCATGGGAAAGATATTCCGTAGAGAACAATGGTTGGGTGCAAGAGGATGAGGAGGTAGACTACAGAAAACGCAGACAACGAGCCTTGCTCGAGCGCTTCAACCGGTCTCAGCCTCAAGAGCAGCAAATTATTCCGTCACATTCCTTGGAAGATTGCGGCGATAGAAAGAAGCAGGAAGCTCGTGCAACACTCAACAACCCAGCGTCCGCAGAAACCAGAACATCGCAATCGACATCTACGACAGTGAAACGACAATTGCAATACAGCTTCAACGACGTTATTCCAGAACGAATACATCCCACTCCCACTCGCGAAGAAAAATTGACGCCTGGTATGGAATATGCAGCTGTCTGGCAAATTTCGCCAATACCTTATTGGAGAGGAATTATTCTGCATGACATGTTTCGCGAGCCATCCTTCCAGGCACTGGCAGAAGCAGTGTCCGAAAAAGGGCGAGCTGTATTGTCAAATGAACTCCACAATGCCCTGGTAAATTTATTTTTCGACGAGCACAATCCAAACAACCCCGACGATTACGAATCAGATCATCGCTACAACAAGGAACCACCGCCAATCAGTATCATGTTACAACCTGTAAGGGAAGGCATAGACAGTAGCTCCAATATTGTTGGTTATCAAATTGCCTTGATACCGTGGGAGTCGTATCTGCTTGATACTTTTAGTCCTATTCCAGACAACGAGGAATCCGTTCTGGCACAGTATCATTACGAATTTTCTGATTGTAAAGAAGAAACCAATGACAAGACCATGGAAAAATTTGAGAATTATAAAGTGCTTGGAGGTGAAACGATAGAATACTTGGGGCCCGGGAAAGATGATTTTATGGACATGGATGATTTCGATTTTTCCATGAAAAAAACCATGGAATTCCCTTTTGAAGCATATTCGGAGGATCAGTTGAACCGGTTGGCAGTTAACGCCACTTCGTATCAACCAACATCAAATCGCACATGTGGGCGCATGAGAGTAAATTTGTATCCTTCCGATGAGCTTCGCCATACATACATGACAAATTGGCCGAGCATTTACGCCGGTTTGGTCGTCGTCGTATTCTTTATATTGGTCTCTGCTTTTGTCATTTATGATTTATCCGTCGAAAGACGCCGAGGAAAAGTCATGGCGGTAGCAAAAAAAACGAGTCGAATTGTGACCTCTCTTTTTCCTACACAGTTTGCCGAACAAATGATCAAGGATAGCAAAAAAAAGGAAAAAGAAGCCAGGAAGAGAAACAAAAAGAAAAAGGTAGTCATGAAGGAAGCTCCCAAACGCCGGTTGAAGGCGTACATGAAAAAGAAAAAATACGAGAACCTAAATGGCAACGAAAACGGAAACCGGGCCGATCCAGGCCTAACAGATCCTATTGCCGACGATTCTCCGCTGTTTTTGGCACAGTCCAAGCCTATCGCTGATCTTTTTCCGGATACAACTGTGTTGTTCACGGATATTGCTGGTAAGTGCTGTGTTCGGAGTTGGGTGACATGATCACTGTACGGAAGTTATCCTCACCCTTGGAATTTTACTCTTTCTGCCAAGGGTTTACTGCTTGGAGTAGTGCCCGCGAACCCAGTCAAGTTTTTACCCTTCTTGAAACAATTTATGCTAGCTTTGATTTTTTGGCTAAGCAATATGGTATTTTCAAGATCGAAACCATTGGGGATTGCTATGTTGCCGTCTGTGGTAAGCTGGTGCTGTTATGGCCTCCGTAATTTCCGCTGGTATTTGTTGTTCTGCTCTCACGACGCCCTCATCGTCTTTTCACCCGATAGGACTGCCAGAGCCACGAGAAGACCATGCTGTCGCCATGTCACGGTTTGCTCAGGCTTGCATGACGAAAATGAAAGAAGTTGTAGCCGACCTTGAGGTCACTCTTGGTCCCGACACGGGGGATCTCACAATGCGCTTTGGTTTACACTCGTAAGTGATCTTCGACTAGTGCGCGTGGAAAGAGATTATTTCACGAATTCGTCACTCACCACCACTCCTGTTGTGCTCATCTAGAGGCCCAGTCACCGCCGGAATTCTCCGCGGCGAAAGAGCTCGCTTCCAGCTGTTTGGCGACACAGTCAACACTGCAGCCCGAATGGAGAGTACAGGAATGAAAGATAAAATTCAAATTAGTCAGGAAACAGCAGATTGCCTTGTGGCTGCCGGTAAAAAACACTGGCTCGAAAAAAGAGACGGCTTAGTCAAAGCAAAAGGCAAAGGAGAGTTGCAGACTTATTGGCTGGTGTCGACGGGAGGTGATAGAGGGGGCAGACGAGAGTCAATTGGCGGCGCTGCAGCATCGCAGAATCGTAGGGGATCTGTGGGAGGAAGAGTGAGACGCCGTCAGTCACTTGGAGCTCAAAGTTCCGGCCAACCTTTAGAACCTCACCATCCTGGTCACAATTCTTTCTCCAACATGAGCTTGATGAAACCAAAACCTACCTTGATGATGAGCTCAGTTTTGTCCAAAAAGGAAGAACGTCTGGTCGACTGGAATTGCGAGTCATTACAACAATTGCTTCGTCAAATTGTTGCACGGAGAAATTTCGTCAAGACTTCTAGGCTCGTCTCCGCCGTGACGTCTGGATTGCCAAAGATTGGAGAGATGATCAACAATATCGGTACCGGCAATACAAATCCTTTAGACGAAGTAGTGGAAGTTGTAAACCTACCAGAATTCGATGAAGCCTCTTACCATGCCACCATAGATGCCAAATCAGTTGTGCTCGACGCTGAGGTTGTCTCTCAGCTGCGTCGATACATTACTATCTTGGCTTCCAAATACCGTGACAACCCCTTTCACAACTTTGACCATGCATCGCACGTGGCCATGAGTGTTTCTAAATTACTGGCACGAATTGTTGCACCGGATTTGGCTTCCATCAACGACCGACACGACGAGCGGTGTGATGACAATAACAATACTGCTCACATTATTAATGATATGAAGGATCTTCATGATCACACTTTTGGAATTACCAGTGATCCTCTGACACAATTTGCAGTTGTGTTCTCTGCCCTAGTTCATGATGTGGACCACAGAGGCGTTCCCAATTTTGTTCTTGCCAAGGAGGAGCCAAAGATGGCTGCAAAATACAACAACAAGTCCATTGCAGAACAAAATAGTGTAGCCATTGCATGGGAGATTTTTATGGATAGCAGCTTCAAGGCTCTTAGGGATACAATTTGCCCAGAAATTGTGGAGCTGAAGAGGCTTCGTGCATTGGTGGTCAATTCTGTTATGGCCACTGATATTTTCGACAGAGATCTCAATGCATTGCGAAAAGCCAGATGGAATAAAGCCTTCAAGATTGCGGATGCATCAGCCCCAGCCTCATCTTTAAAGTCAACTCGTCAGTTTGGAGCAAACACTCAAAGAGCCAATGATTGCACAGAGGTGAACCGCAAGGCAACCATTGTGATTGAACATTTGATCCAAGCTTCAGATGTGTCTCATACCATGCAGGTTTGTTCTTCTATTTTTTTAAGAGAAGAAAGATATTGTCCTTCATTTCTCATGTTATCCTTTTCCTCTTTCAATTTCACACAGCACTGGCACATCTATACCAAGTGGAATGAAAACTTGTTTAAAGAAATGTATGGCGCCTTCAAGGCTGGTCGAGTAGACAAAGACCCGTCAGAGGGGTGGTACAAGGGAGAAATTTGGTTTTACGACAATTATGTTATCCCCCTGGCAAAGAAACTCAAAGATTGTGGTGTCTTTGGTGTCTCCAGTGATGAATACCTTGACTATGCTGTAGCAAATCGCAATGAGTGGGAACGAAAAGGTGAAATGATTGTAGCAGAAATGCTGACCAAGTACAACAAGGATCACGTGGATGCATCGGCTCTGGGATATGAGTAGACTAGAAGAACTACTCTAGTATGAAGTAGAAGCTCATTTACTGTTGTTCAGTACAAAACAACAAGTAGGAGTATTTTTACTGAAGAAATAAAAAAAGCTCACGGACAACGACTACATACGCGAAGATAGAGCAAGTAGTCGTACTACTGATAGCTCTCTAATACGGTGCCCTTATTTTTAGTAGTAGTAGTGGTACATCCCTAATCCCAACCAGTTCGAGACTATCCGCGTACAAGAAGTCGGGCTGGCGCGCTTCTGACGAGAGGAGTACATTAACAATCAAGGTGGAATTTTATTACTAGTAGACTACTAGTAGACTACTACTCTAGTATTTCATTATCCCTTTGGTTCTTGCTGCTGCTGCTGCTGCTGCTGCTGCTGCTGCTGCTGCTGCTGGCGACTATCGTATTATGGTTCTCTCACACCCAACCAACGTAACCATGTCGACAGACAACATTGCAGAAGGCAACGCCTCCATCACAAGTAATTCAGGCGAGGAGGTTTCACAAACTCCACCAGCTGCAGATGTTACTACAGATATCACCAAAAAGTCGGACTCCATTTTAAAAACCATGAGTAGCAAAATCCATTCATCTTTTTCTCCGGGAGGTTCCTGCTCCTTTCCTTCCAGATTCACGGCATCCACCAATACTCTCGTTAAGCCTCCCCGGCAGCGTCAACGATGGGATGATAGGCAAATGCTTCCCCATACCAATTGGGGCGATCTTTTTTTTTATCTATTTTACGTGGCCGCTGCCTACAATCTCTCCCAAATCATCTTGAACGACCCCACGCGGCAGGGGATCTTGTATTTCTGTGGTCTCTTTGGTCCCATCATGGCGGAATGGTTTTATCGTATGAGCTTTGACAGTCGCTTTGCCTTGTCGGACGACCCCGTACATAGGTTGGCTGAAGTGGTGCACTTGTGTTTCTTGGCAACGGCTGTGGTCCATATTCGAACGGTCGACGTCATGAGCCATCCTACCGAATATCCTGACATGTTTGCCTACGCCCTAGGACTGCTATTGATGTCAACCATGAATATCTGCAAGAACTTGGAGTTATACATCTGGGTGGATGGGGAAGCGGCTGCCAAACAAGTTGCCAAGAGAGACGTTTTGCATCATGCCTGCCAAGGATCCCTATATTTAGCTGCCACCATTAATGCAGGTTTAGAGTACTATGGCCACAGCGACGGTGAAAAGAGATACGAAAATGAAATCGATGATGGTCATCGAAGCTTAATGCAAAGACTTTTGGCCAACGAGACGTATGCAGCAACAGACTCCTACGGGTATTACAAGGAATCTACGATGACCGATATCCCTGTTTGGTTGTGTCTTGGAGGATACTTATTTATGGCAGTTCACTATCTCGTCATGGTTCTCTTTTGCTTTCCCGGTGGTGGGCGTCATAAACTCATTTCGGTCCCGATGAATATAGATTGTAAGTTCAAGTGCGAGGTGTGCTACTTCTGGTGCTACTGGTGTACTTGAATGGTTTAGAAATATGGTCTGAACATGTTACATCTTTCGTCGCATTGCTCTAATTCTCTTTTACTTTATCCTCGCGGAAATAATCAGTTTGTATTCATCGCCTGGGCGAATGGACGATGCTTTTGCTGGGAGAAAGTATTCTCAGTCTCCTCATTGTGGAGACTTCCATCAGCTCCAAATATTATGTTACCTTCTATGCTGGTATTGTCAGCGTTGTGTTGTTGCAGTATCTTCATTTCCGATCGCAACCGCATCACGCCGATGAACACGCCATGCGTCGCAACAAAAATGCGGGTATGCTCTTTACGACCTTGATGCAAGCGTACTCCTTTGCTCTCGTAGCAGTCGGCGTCAGCTTCAAAATGCTACTGTACGAGCATTTGTATGAAGATAAGGGTGACTATCGGCTGAGAAGGCTCTTGCAGTATTTCAAAGACGCTGCTATAAGGAACCTTGCCGGGGCTGGTGGAGGCAAGGCTTCACAATTCACAACAGACGAACGGAAGCAACGAGTTGCCGATTTCTTCTGTGGAAGCCTAGCCATCGCCTGGATTTGTCTCGACTTGATAATTCTTACGCATCAGGGTATCCGAAACAATGCGAATCGATGCAAACTTCAAAGGACCAAGAAAATCTCTATCATCGGCATTTCGCTTGCTTTTGTTCGAGTGAGCCTGATCGCCTTCATGGCATCCCTCAGCCAATATGTGACAGAGCCTCAATCGGTTGCCATTATTGCAACTTGCGCCATCATTGCTCAGGTTATTACTAGATTTCTTGGAGATTTGATCTATCCAAAGGCAAAGTGTGCCCCCGGCGATGGTCACGAGGACGATGAAGAGGAGGAGAAGTGGCCAAATGTTACGGACGCGAGAGCTCGAGCGCCCTCGGATGTTGGCAAGGATCAAGACGCAGAGCATGGTGCTTGATTTGTGAAGACGATACACATTATTCGTACGCTTTATATATTACATGTACACTTAAAATACATGATACACTGGAGTAATTAATAATATTCACCTTTTTCTAGAGATTACTCCTACTCCGAAATAGCTTTTGATCGCAGGTGGACTACTTTCTCAACAGAAGCGAGTCTCCCAGTGCCAACTTGTCAAAAAATACAAGTTGTGCTGTATCGTTTTTTAGTTGGATCCACCAAATCTGCTGTGGTGCAAGCTTTCCACAAGGCAAGAAACAGACATGCGTATGTAGAAAGTAGAAAGTGAGAACGATTCTGCCAAATCGATAGCTCCTTTCCAAGAGAAGCACAAACTTTGAACAAAGCGATGAAAGGAGACAAACAGCAGGTAGATAGAGAAGTTTGCAAATTGAAACTCTTTAGTCGGTTCTCAACATTGTGTAGTAGAAGTAGAAAAAATAAGTAGAAGTACAGTTGTTGAAAATTAAAAAAGTTAAAATTGGAAGTAAAATTAATGTGAAACTGGCAGCGAAAACAAAATGCCCAAAGCTGGGCGAATAATCAAAATCATTGTCAGCATCGGCAAAAATGTGGGGATGCGTTCGTTTAAAGGCAAGTAAAAGGAACCTCTCTTGTTGTCTCGTTTGAAAAAGTTCTCGTCGCCCCGCCGAAGCGATGTGTAAAAGTTAGAATAATGCAGGTCGCATTAGTTATTAGTGGATTTTCTCTTTGGAATACTTCTTTGGTTAGTATCGGCATCCATCGAACATCTCAATTTCAGCAGCCTTTGCTGCTGCTACCATCTCCTCCTGCATTCTCTGCTTTGCTTCCTTCCTCTTTTCCGACAATTCCTTTCCGGTAAACCCTGCAACATCCATAAGAAGTTCACTTCGTTCATAGAACAGAAGCTTTTTAGGACCGCGCCTTCTTCGATAATTAGCGGTTTTGGAGCTCTCAAATTCTTCCAGATCCAAAGTCTCCCTGTCGTACGCCCAATCCAATTGTATTGCTAACAACGGACAAGACGGAGTGTCGCCCAGAGTTATGGAATGCGTCAGTAATATCAGCTCAGGGGCAAAAGAAACGTGCTTGGAACTAGTATTGCTTTTAATGGAAGAGCTCGAGTTGTCAGACGCGGTGCTGTCATTCGTAAACGCATCTTCTTCTTCTTCAACTTCGGAATCAACCGACTCGGAAACATCGGTCGTTGCGAGGCTTGCCAATGAACTACTTCTGCTATGGTGAAATGTTGGCCAAAGCTGAGACATTTTTTCACGGCTGGCTTCCTCGTCAGTATGTATCTTTGGTGGCGATGGACTGTTTTCGGAAACCATTGTTGTCTTTGTACTCGATTGAAGAAAAATAAATAAATACATGGACCTGCTTGGTTTTATTACTGTAATAGTCTCTACTGACTAGTTGTTATTACAGCCGTTGTTGTTTTTTGTGGTTAGTAGGGTACCAGGTACCCCGAGTACGCACTACCAAAAATGCCGATTTTGTAGGATTTTCATTATTAGCTATTTTTTCAAAGTACTTATGCTTAACCCTACTACTTCGAGCTGGCAGTGTCTACTACTAAGCTAGCTACTAGTAGAAGTAGTTTCAACTAGTAGTAGGTTTGGAGTTTGGAGGATACGCTTCTTGAAAAATCAGGAACCAATCGAAATGTTGCGTACTATGCTACCAGTAGTAGCGAAACGAAAATTCAGCATCCTCATCAGCTCTAAATTCCTAATTTATTTATTTATTTCAGCGAATTGATAGAGATCTCATCGCATAGTAGTCTACTAGTACTAGCTAGTACTAGTACTAGTACTAGTACTAGTCTAGTAGTAGGCGGCGCTACCTGGTACTCTACTAGAGTAGCTAGCTACTCTACTACTCTAGCTAGTCTACTACTGTAATAGAAAACATTTGTATTTTCAAAATAATGAGATTCCCTGCTGACAAAAGTTACAAGTGGAAACACACTTTCTATTCAGCTGTTACGTGTAGACAACTAGACTGCTACTAGTATTGGAACACTGTACTTTTGCTACTACTACTGCTACAGCACCAGCCAGGAGCGGGCGGCTTCCAATAGCCAGACATGAATGAATTTGAGTCGCATATTTAGATGCTGTGCCTCCGTAAAGTTGTGTATGGTCACACTTTTTCATACTTTGCACTTATGTATGGCAAAGTTGATGAGTACTTTTGGAGTCTGTCCTACGAGATTATGCCAATACCTGGTACTAAACAATAGACTTCCACTGGAATTGTTTCGTGCGATCCTGTGACGAAGAAGAGACAGGGGCGTGACAGATGTTGCATTCTACGCAGGGCATCCCAATCTGCCATGGTCCCCGTAATCTGCAACTGCTCATTGTAATCCCTATAAGCTTTCGGTAGATACAAGCTCCGCATTCCTGTGAATAAGCAACCGTATGATACTCGGATCAGTTGTGGCTATCATCAACACTTGTTTCAATCCTGCATTACTTTCCTTGTGGCTAGTTAGTCTCGGGCTCACCGTGTACAATGATTGCAGCGAGCGAATTTCCTCCAGTGCTGTATTTATTTTGATGCCAGGAACATGCTACTACTGGTACATCACAGTAATACTTCTACTACGTTCTACAGAGTAGACTAGACAACTACTAGTAGTAGTAGTAGTAGTAGCAGTCGTAGTAGTAGCAGTAGCTAGGGAGTCGTAGCATCACTGGTACTACTAGTAGTAGACTAGCTAGTAGTAGCTAGTAGTAGTACTACTAGTCTACTACTACTGCTGGTGATGTATTTGTTTAATAGTACTGTAGCTAGTAGTAGACTAGTACTACTACAGCTACCACCACTCCGTACTCCTACTACTACTAGCTAGTAGCTAGTAGCTAGTAGTAGACCTTTACTCTAGTATTATATAGAAAAAGGGACCCAAGTCTCTTTCCCGGGAGTATAGGGTACGTACCCCTAGTACACAATCCTACAGGGTTACCATAAACCCCTCGAAATCAAAGGGGTATCCTCAGTACAA
>Ga0100402_1002665_pt1 | contig 19876 bp, 17 predicted proteins | sample CryGeyme20150102_FD_80419 | JGI IMG/M metagenome (GOLD analysis project Ga0100402, IMG submission 80419) | Groundwater microbial communities from Crystal Geyser aquifers in Utah, USA - Crystal Geyser metaG 2015-0102 | ecosystem: Environmental > Aquatic > Deep subsurface > Groundwater | place...
AAGATTTAAGTGAATGGAATAAGTTCTTAGAAAAACTTCATTCAGATAAAAAGCACTCAGTTAAAATTGCGATTATTGCAAAATATCTATCAACTGGAGACTATGAACTCACTGACTCATACGTTTCTCTACTTGAATCATTAAAGTTCGCAGCACTGCATACCGATGCAAAAATGGAAATTATCATGGTAAAAGCTACTGATATCGAAAAGAAAAATAAAAAAGCATTAGAATCAATGAAATCAGCTGATGGGGTAATCGTTCCAATCGGTTGGGGAGAGCGTGGTGTTGAAGGCAAAATTTATGCAATTACTTATGCAAGAGAAAACAAGATTCCTTACTTAGGTTTATGTTATGGTATGCAATTAGCTTCAGTAGAATTTGCACGTAACGTTGTTGGACTTAAAGGTGCAAATACAATTGAAGTAGATCCAGAAACTCCATATCCAATTATTCACGATATTCCCTTTGAAGAAAAATATCAAACAATTAAAGGTGAGGGTGCAAGCATGAGACTTGGTGCTTATGATTGTATTCTAAAACCAGGAACTTTGGCACATAAAATTTACAAAAAACATAATGGTTTTAAAGATGAAAAGAAAAACTTAATTTCTGAAAGACATAGACACAGATTTGAGTTTAACAATGATTATAGAAAACCTTTAGAAGATGCCGGCTTTGTTATTTCTGGGACTTCTCCAGACAACTTTTTTGTTGAAATGATTGAATTGCCACAAGATAAACACCCATTCTTTTTAGCAACTCAAGCTCATCCTGAATATAAATCAATGCCACTAGCACCACATCCAATCTTTGTTGAATATTTAAAGGCTGTAATTGATCAATCAAATAAATAAACTTAAGTTAAAGATAAAAAGAAATCTCTAACTTTATCTGGAAGGCAACTAGATAGCTTTACCATCAGGTTATATTTTTTGGGCACAATATATCTAGATTTTGGTTTTGGGTTGTTAACAGCATCTACTATAGCTAAGACAACTGAACGAGTATCAGCTTGATCTTTAATAAGATTTGAATGCTTTTTTTTCATGATACTAATCTCTTGTTTAGTCACTCTGCTTTTTGCCAACCAATCTTCTTTTGAAGATATCATTTTTTCATTAAATCCTGTGGCAATTGCCCCTGGTTCTATTACGCTTACAAAAATGTCAAACAAAGCCAGTTCTTGTCTCAAACTATCTGAAAGTGCTTCAACAGCAAATTTAGTCATAGAATATATTCCAAGATATGGAATAGCAATTTTACCTGCTACAGAACTAATATTAATAATCCTGCCACTTTTTTGAGACTTCATATGTGGTGAAAATGCTTGGATCATAGAAATCATACCAATAATATTAGTGTCAACAATTTTTCTAATTCTATTAATTGGAACAATATCAACTGGGCCAGACTCTCCAATGGCTGCATTGTTGATTAATACGTCTATCTTATGATTGGCAATAGATTCTATATCTTTATTAGAGGTAATATCACAAATATGTGCATTAATCTTTGGATAATTTTCAAACTTTATTAAATCCTGTTTTGATTTTACTAATGCAATAACATTATGATTATTTGAAAGCTCAAGAGCAGTATCATATCCAATACCACTTCCAGCTCCAGTTATTAATATGTTCATATTTTAAGTATATCACTTAGATATTCTGGTTATTAAGAATTATCTAATTGCAAAAATGACCATTATCGAGTAGAATAGTAAGCCTTGTGATAGAGCTTGACACACCATTGCAAGAAACTCGATTATTGATAAAAAAATAAGGATAAATATAAAATGGCACAATACTTAAAATATAATGATAAAGAAATAGCAGTTGGTGATACCGTTCGTGTACATCAAGAAATTTCTGAAGGTGATAAAACCAGAATTCAAATCTTTGAAGGTTTAGTTATTGCTATAAAAAATGTTGGTAATGGAAGAACTTTTACAGTACGTAAAATTGGTTCAAACGGTATTGGTGTAGAAAAAATCTACCCAATTAACATGCCACAAATCAAAGACATTGAAGTTAAACGTAAAGGTCAAGTAAGAAGAGCAAAACTCTACTACTTACGTGATAGAATCGGTAAAGCTGCTACAAGAATTAAAGAAAAAGACATTAACAGCAAAACAAAAAAAGCTAAATAATTTTAGCGTGGCTGTTATTGCAATCTAACAAACGGATTTGATATCATAGCCATATATTATTTTAGGAAACTAAAATAAGCACTTTGAAAATATTAATAGGGAATAATTAAAACTATTTCCATAGGCCATTTTCATATGGCCCCATCGTCTAGTGGTTAGGACGCCAGGTTTTCATCCTGGTAGCCGGGGTTCGAGTCCCCGTGGGGTCACATTTTAACTGGAATATCAATCTATTTTGGTATATTTATAATTATAAATCTTCAGACTTTATTACAATTTTTTTTCCTGCGAGCTCAATATTTCTAACTTTTTTATAGAGTAAAACTAAAATGAATACAATAGAAGCATAACCTGCGGCTATTAATAGCGCTGTCCTTAACTCAAAAATGTCAAACACATATCCTGCGGCAACAGCTAATACTGCAGCAACGAATGACTCATATACTTTAATACTAGATAATGTCGTAGCTCTAATTTTAGAAGGTATATGCTTTTGTCCAAAACTATTTATAATAGCTTCTTTAAATGGCTCTGAAACATAAAACACCATTGCAAAAATTAATCCCAAAACTCCAAATAACTTACTCATGCCCAATAAACCTAAAGTAAAAATTATCCAGGAAACTGTAATTAATTGAAATTCACTCAAGTGTTTTTTTAATCTAGCAAACTGAGAAACAACTAACGATTGAATAGCATATACAATGGCAACAAACACACCTAGCCACTTCACATCAAATAACTCTAAACTTAATATATAAGGCTTATCTACCGAATGAATATAATAGTGTTGAAAACCGTAAAGCAGAGAAATAAATAGCGTAATAAATAACAACTCTTTTGAATAAAATACGTGTTTTAAACCAGAAAATACACTCACTTCTTCTTCACCTATGCTTTCTGAGGCTTTAGTCTCTGATTTCATCAGAGATACAATCACAGCAGAAATACAAAAGAAGGCAGCTAATAAATAGTATGGATAATTTTGATTAATTGAAAACAAATATGCTCCTATAATACTTCCAATTCCAGCAGCAAAATAATTTACCCCTCCACTAAATGAAATTACTTCGTCATAAATATCAACTTTTTTATTTACCTTGAGATAATCATATATGTACGCTTCAAGTGAACCTGAAATAAAGGAAATTCCCAACATCCAAATTGCTGCAGAGAATGCAAACTGAGCAGTGGTTTGTAGCTGTGTCCAAACTATACTTGTGACTGTCATAGTTAGTAAACCAACAATAACACTAGCTTTTCTACCAAACCTATCTCCAAAAAAGCCAGTTGGAATCTCAAATAAAAAACCAGCAACTGAAAAGACTCCAAAAACAATCGCAATATCAGCATAACTTAAACCCTTTGCTAAAAAGAATAATGCAATAATTACATTGATTGGATATAAACCGTATAAGAATTTATAAAGTAAATATAAAAAAAGTGTTTTATCTTTAAAAAATTTCATATAGTTCATTCTAACACTACTTTGAATACCCATACTGAGCATCTACACCAAGTGATCGTTTATTAAGTACAAATGCTTTATAAAACCCAACCAGGTCTGAAATAATATCGTTCGTATTCGGTAGCCTTAGGGTCACATTTTCACCAACATTAAACCAAACTATTTATCACTCAACACATAGTATGTTGATCTACCATTACCTTCACGCTTAATTAAGCCCAACTCAAGTAATTTTTGAAAATCAAGAGTTCTTGTAGCCTTAGCACGATCAGTCAATTTAGAATAATCTCTATCTGTAATAAAACCATTTTGCTTTATAAAATTTAGTAACTGTTCGTGATACTCTTCAATTTTAGTTTCTGGAGAGTATCCTAATTGAGGTAATATTTTCTTAACTCTAAGTAACTCATCAATAATTCCTTCAGTAAAGTATTCAAGCCAATTAGAAAAATCAATACTTTCTGCTAACTCATTATAATCACCAAACTCTCCAACTGTTTGAAAATACTTAGTTACGTTTTTATTATAGTAATTTTCAAAACTGAAAAGATTAAATGTATTAAGTCCCATTCTGGCTAATAAAACTTTTGTAATTAATCTTGTCGTTCTACCATTCCCATCCATGAATGGGTGAATTATAACCATCTGTTTATGGAAAATTCCAGCTAAAATAAGAGAATCAACCGTGTTTTTATTTTTAAGAATAAATTCAACAAGATCTAAGATTAATTTGTTAATTACATCATAATCTGGAGGTAAAAAGACAACTTCACCTGATCTTGGGTCATTAACAACTACTGGTTTTTTTCTTAAAACACCTGATTCAAAATTAGGCAGTAAGCCATTAATAACTTTTTTGTGAACATCTAAGATCAAATTCAATGAAATAGATATCTCTTCTTTTTGACTGAGCTCATTTAGATATTCTAGGGCTTCATTATAGTTAAGCACTTCACGTTCGCTATCACGGATATATTCTGGTCTGTTTTTTAAAACCCTTTTAACTTCTGTTAATGGTAATGGATTTCCTTCAATACTTGTTGATGCAAAAGTAGAGACTTGTCTGGCCTTTTTCTCAAAATCCATTAAAACTACTTTAGGAAATCTTTGATTATTGAGTTCTTCAATTAACAAAGTTATATACTTTATATTTGAAAGTAATTTATTTGTAATTGTATACTTTGGATTGAACATATTAGCCCAATAATAGTCGATTATTAGTCGATTGTCAATGGTTGAATAGATAGATTTACAAACCACAATATATAAGACGCAACTCCTCAAGTTCAACTAAAAATGGTTCAAACTGTTGAGCCTTAGGCTCACATTTGTTTCATCTGCAAAAACACATAACAGAGTCTGAAGATTGAACTAATTTCTACCACTACCTTCCACTCCTTTTTTTCTGCTAAACTTAATTCATAGTGAAAAAAACTAAATTTAAACTAAATATTCCATCTTTTAAAAAAAACCTACAAATCTTCCTGCAGCGTTTTTCCAAACTTAGTTTATTAATTAATGTTTTACTTTCTCTAATTGTAATTGGAGTGCTTTCATTTTTTCTTTATCAAAAGATTGTTAGTTTAAATATATTGCAACAAAAATCTAGCAACTTAAAAACAGAACTAGATCAAGTAAAAGAAAAGCTAACTAAATCAGAAACAGAGTATGAAACTCTAAAAAATCAAGATCAAAAAGTTCGAAACGATGAATTAGAAGCCAACATTAATAATCTAAAAAAAACTTATAATGAGGCAGTAGCTCAATATGAAACAATTTTAGATTTAAGAGACGATAGTCAAAATGTTGAAGGTCAAGAGGAACTACTCGCAAAAGTATTAACTCAGCTTTCAAAAGATGAATATGAAGAAGCAACTAAAACTTTAACTGAACTTGAAAAGTCTCTAGATAAAATTCAAGCTGAATTAGCGGCAAAGGCTCAGGTGGTTATCCCCAAAGCACCCGCCAGTAATGACGCCCCATCAACCGGATATTCACGTCAAAGTGTTAGTACAGATATTGGCTCATACACAGTAAGTTTAATTGCAGGAGATCTGTCTTCCACTAGAGTTATTGTTGATACAGCAAGTGGTAGTGATTGTGGCAATGATTGTCCTGTACTACCTTTATCTGATTATGTTAGTCGAAATGGAGGTTATGCAGGAATTAATGGATCTTATTTTTGTCCAGCAAGCTATCCAAGTTGTGCTGGCAAAACCAATACTTTTGATTTATTAGTAATGAATAAAGATAAAACATATTTTAATTCAGATAATAATGTTTACAGTAATAATCCTGCAGTAATTTTCTTTGATGGCTCTATTCGATTTGTTGGAGCTGCCTCAGGATGGGGTAGAGATACTAGTCCCACTGGAGTTTTATCAAACTATCCACTATTACTTAGCGGAAATGAAATCAGATTTGCGGGTGATGGCGATCCCAAAAAAGGCAGTAAGGGAAACCGTAGCTTTGTAGCAAATAAAGGCAACACTGTTTATATTGGAGTAGTTCATGGAGCTACAGTAGCAGAATCTGCCTGGGCTCTAAAAGGATTGGGAATGGAGAACGCCCTTAATTTAGATAGTGGTGGATCGACTGCATTATGGTCTGGTGGATATAAAGTTGGACCTGGTAGAAATATTCCCAATGCAATTGTGTTTGTAAGGAAATAATAATACAACATATTATCTAAATATATTTGCAAACACGAGCTACACTTTGCAATGATACTTCAAACATTTTTATCAGATTCTTAATCTCCTCAATAAAGTCACTTACTAAAGAATTCGAGCTATTACAAAGTGGGGTCACAAAATTATTTTCCTCAAGAGATTTATATACCCTAAATTCAACATTTTTCTTTTTCAGCTTATGAAGCAAAAAGATATATTATTTATTTTTTAATAAACCTAGTTTATGAAGTAAAACAAAAACTGTTAATATTATTACAAAGAATAGATTCACAACAGATTTATTTCCTCCAATTAGCTCCAGAACTAATTGTAAATAAACCATCAGTGTTCCATATCCTAATCCAATAAGACCATAAATAGGTTTTGGATATGTCCATGTTTTTAATAATTCAACTGCTATATATTCAAAAATAATTCCAATGGCCAAAGATACTAAGAATAAACTAGGTGACAAAAATAAACAAATAAATGCAAATGGAATCCAAGGACTAGCAAAGTAATTCTTTGGACTTAAGTTTTTCTTAATATTAGTAACCAATAAAAATAAAACACTTAAAGCTAATAAAATAATAAGTTCAGATGAAATAGTCTCATTTAGTCTGAAGACTACTAGGGTTAAAAATCCCCAAGCTGGTCCAGCCCAAAGAACATAACCGCTTTTAGTATTGTATTTCCAATGTTTTTTGTAAACTGCAATGGTATCTAAAACTAAATAAGAAATGCTTCCAATTAAAAACAAGATCAAATCAAATGAAGAATTGAGTATTTGAGTTGTTAAAATTAATATTGAGCTAATTATAAAAAAATTACTCCACCAATAATTTTTATATTTATTATGAAATAATAATAAAATAATAAAATATATTAGAATTAATAAAAACAATAAAAGTGAATTAACACCGATAAGCATATATTAATTATATACAATTACCGATAATATAAAAAGAGTTTTAGTTAATAATTAGTTTTAAAAAAATAAGCTCACATTTTTCTTGAATCGTATGCCCAATGTAATAATGCTTGTTTTTGTTTTCTTCTACAATTAGCATCGCCTTTAATACAATTCATTTTAATTTGAGCAATATGTCTTTTCATTGCCTTGAATCTTTTTATTTGTCTATCATCATCAATTGATCTTCTACCCATGTAATATCTGCAGTACCATTGAAACCAACCCCTAGGATCATTTATATTTATCCAACCTTTTTTTTGCCATATCTCAAGATCCTGACTAGCATCTACTTTATAATAGTTTAAACTAATATCTTTTTTTTGATGAGATAATTTTGCATTTATAAACCAATCTTTAGGAAACTCACTCTTTGAATCAGTCATATATTTACCCCCAAAAACACCAAGCTCCAACATCTGTTTTGGAGTTAATTCAGGATTAAAATCAGGATCAAAGTTTTTTCCAGTTGGCTGTGTTAAATAATAAATATAATTTTTTTGAAATAAATCATTTACAATAACTTTTTTTTCCATCCACTTAATTATACACAAAGCAGGCATAATGCTATACTGATTATATGAAAATTAAAAACCCTCTTTTACTGTTTGGATCTATAATAATTTCTAATTTAGCAGGTTTTATTGGAGCATTTGCTACTAGCTCATCAATTTCAGGTTGGTATTTATATTTAAACAAACCAAGTTTTAATCCCCCAAATTGGATATTTGGACCCGTATGGACAACTCTATACACATTAATGGGAATTTCTTTATATTTAATTTGGTCAAAAGGTTATAAAAAAAAGAAGATAAAGAGTTTAGTTGATTTATTCTTAGTTCACTTAGTATTTAATAGCTTATGGTCTATAATTTTCTTTGGTTTAAAAAGACTAGACATAGCTTTTATAGTCATTATTGTTCTTTGGACAATGATTGCCTGTTTAATTAACAAATTCTGGAAAGTGAGTAAAATAGCCTCTTACCTTCTAATACCATACTTAGCTTGGGTTAGCTTTGCTTCTATCTTAAATCTCTCTATTTGGCTACTAAATATGTAATTAGGATTATAAATATGTTATCAAATTTAATTTATTCATCATTAATTGTGAGTTTTGCTATTCAAATATTATTTTTTATATTTGCGGCAATTTTTAAAACAGATAAAGTTACAGATCTTTCTTATGGACTTACATTTATTGGACTAGCTATTTTTTCATTATTTGATAATGGAACTTTTTTTAGATATCAATTAATATCTTCACTATTAATAACTCTTTGGGGCCTAAGACTTTCAGGATATTTATTTATTAGAATATTAAAGATTAAAAATGACAAAAGATTTGATGGCATTAGAGAGAACTTTATAAAATTTGCTCAGTTTTGGTTTTTTCAAGCTATTGCTGTATGGATAATTAGCTTACCAAACACCTATATTCAATCATTAAAAATTGATACTTCAATCAACGCATTAATGATTGTTGGTGTCTTAATATTTTTAGTAGGATTAACTATAGAAACTATTGCTGATATTCAAAAGTTTGTATTTAAAAATGATCCAAAGAATAAAGGGAAATGGATTCAGTCAGGAGTTTGGAAATACTCAAGACATCCAAACTACTTTGGAGAAATGCTTTGCTGGTGGGGAATATTTGTTTTTACAATTCCAGCTCAATCTGAATTATCACTTCTAAGCATAATCGGCCCATTATTTATTTCTTTTATTCTCTTGTTTGTAACCGGTGTTCCAACTTTAGAAAAGAAATATGATCAAAGATATAAAGATAATAAAGATTATCAAAAATACAAAAAAAGCACTTCATTAATTATCCCAAAATTTAACTAAGATAATCTATAGTTTTAATGATTTGATAACATCAATAATTGTTGAGTAAAGATAGATTCTTCTATAATAACTACTTTTTGCTTCCATAGTTGTTGCTTCAAGTCTATTACTTATATCTCCTGCAGCACAATTATTTACAGGTTGTACCATGAAATAATAAGGCTCATTTGGATATAAATCATTGATTGTTAGTTTTTGTACACCACTACTTGGTTGAGCCGGAATTACAGTTCCATAGTGCGGCTGGTTATAGTTCAACATTCCATAGTAGACAGCATATGAATCTATATCATCTGATGCAGGAGTAATATATAAAGTAGCTGAAGTATCACTGGTGTCTACCTGAAACAATTCAACTTTTTGAGTTGGTTTTTCAGATCTACAACTTGGGGCTTTTGGTTCAACTGTTGGGATTGGGGTTGGATATGGAATTATTTGACTTCTCCAGACCTGTTGGCCTGTTACAGTATTTTCAACGCCTAAGTATAGATAATCTCTCCAAATAGTTGGAAGAGCAAAGGAATTATTTATATTTCCGTCTAAACCAGGGTTTGATAATTGCTCCCAATTTATTCCATCTTGAGTTCTATAAATAATGGTTCCTTGTGTAAAATCATATAAAGATACATATATGGCACTATTATATTCAACTTCATTGGCAACTGAACCATCTGTTGTAGAAGGAAAAGTTGCTGCAACTTCATAATCTGTACCATTTGAAGATCTTAATAACTGCGAAACTGCTTCATTACTATCCCTAAACCAAATATATAAATAGCCCTTATATTCAAATGGAGTTCTTAAATAGGCTTCACCAGTTCCTGCTCCATATCCATTATCAATAACTTGTTCCCAATTTGATAAATCTTTTGATCTCCAGACTTCACCACCGGTAACTGTATTTTGAACTGAAACGTATAAGTAATCTTTAAAAATTACATTCCTCCAAGCAATATCATTATCTGTATCTCCAAAGCCATTTGTATTGACCTGTCTGAATGTTAATCCATCTGGACTACATAATACTTGAGCTCCTTGCGTATTCCAGGTTCCACCACAAAGTTCTCCATTAAATACAACTAAATCCTTTAAGTTTTCGTTAAAGTTTGTTCCGGCTCCATCACTAATTACTTCAACCCAAGAGCCAATATCTCCAGTTGGTGATCTCCATAGTTTAAAACCATTATAAGCAGAACTTGCTACTGCTGTTGAAACATAAATATAGCCATTAAATGAATGAATTGAATCTACGTGATCATTTTCAAGTGGCTCATCAAATCCAACTGGGCTAACTAAAGTAAAAGTTTCTCCATCACAACTTCTATAAACCAATGCACCCTCAGTTCCCGAATTTCCCTCAATACCTGCATATATACAGTCATTCCAAGTATACATATCAAAAAAGTCTTCAGATCCAAATGGGGCAGTTCTGCCAAAACCATCATCTATTAATTGCTCCCATTGCCAAACAGCATGAGCTTTAGAAGCTGAGATAAAACTAAAAATAATTAAAAAAGACAGGTTAATAAATGTAATTTTGAGAAATTTATTCATATACATTATTAATGTTCTCGAAAATAGAACAAAAAATCAAGTGCATCATAATGATATAATCCCATTTCATGAAAAAAAACATTGAGAATCAGTCAAATAATGAAAAACTTAAAATCTATGGTTCATTTATTTTTTTCATGCTTTTTTGTTTACTCATCTCACTATCACAAAAACCACAACAAATATCTGCTAATGATGGTTTACCAAATGATCCATATTATCCAGAACAATGGTATTTACATTCAAAAGCTGTTAATGGCAATAATTGGGAAGCAGCAATAAACCTACTTCAAATGATTGATACAAACCCAGTAAAAGATACTATAAGAGTAGTGACTATTGACTCTGGAGCTCAAGCAAATCATCCTGAGCTAACTGCTGCACTTTGGACAAATCTTTTAGAAATACCCGGAAATAATATTGATGATGATGGAAATGGTTATATTGACGATGTTCATGGATGTGCATTCACACCTGAAGATGATTCCTGTGAAGATAACATAAATGACTTATCTAGAACTCAACATGGAACAGGAACAGCAGGAATAATTGCTTCAGCTATAAATAACTTATTAGGCATTGCTGCTAATGGCTTAGGTTTTAATGTTGAGTTAGTTCCACTAAAAGTAATTCAGTCTCAAGGAGTTGCAAATTATTCAGATATTAGGCAAGCTCTTGAATATGTTCTTGCAATGGATAATGTTGATGTAGTCAACATCAGTATAGCCGGTTGGGCTTCAGATAGTTCTTTAGAATCTTTAAATTTACTAATTGATCAAATTTCTGCCAAAGGAACTATCATTGTGGCTGGATCAGGCAATAGCTATCCTCAGGAAACCACTGTTGGTTGGCCTGCAAGCCATCCAAAAGTTATTGCTGTAGGTGGATTTAACCAAAATGGAGACAGAATTGATTATTCAAATTTTGGAGAAAATCTTGATTTAGTTGCACCTGCACAAAATATTAGAACTCTTTGTTATGAAGATAGTTACTGCTTACAAGGTGGAACCTCATTTGCCTCCCCACAAGTTGCTTTAGCAGTAGCATTTATTAAAGCTTATCATCCTGAATATTCTTTTGAACAAGTTCAAGAATTACTACATCAAAGTTCAGGATCAAGTTTCTCACAAGAGTATGGCTATGGAAAACTTGATTATTATGCAATAACTTCCCAAATGTTACTAAACAACAGATCATATTTGCCTGCAGTTTCAAATTAATTAAAAAAGTATACTATCATTTTAGTGTATACTAACTAACACATATGACATCTAAAAATAAATTATTTACGTATCTATTAGCACCTATATTAATTGTCCTAATGATTAGTGTTTCATATATTTCACTTTATCATAATGATTCAGTTGCAAATGTTGAATTAATTAAAAACCTTTATGGTACCCAGGGCATATATGTACTCAATGCACTTATACTCATTCTGCTTGTTCCAGTTTCCTTAAAATTAATGGAAATAATTACTGGCGAATTTGGTCTAGAGAGATTTAAAAGAATTGCTGCTATTAGTCTAGGCATGACAACTCTTGGTTTTGCCGCATTACAATTTATTGGAGCCATTGCAACTTCCTCTGCAGAAGGAGCTACTGTTGTTGTTGAAATTGTTCAACAAATCGCACATTTCTCGGTTCATGGTCAGCTTGAACAATATGGCTTAGTTGGTATGTTAACATCAGATGCATCAGGTCCATGGAATGCCAGTATTTTTCCATTGCTAATTTTGATTATTTGGTTTTTTAGAAGAAAACAAGTAGGAATAGAAACTAAACAACTACATATTCCAATGTTAGTGCAGTGGATATTGTATGCTCAACAATTTCTTTTTAGCCTAGATTTTCAATATACATTATTAGAAATAATACTAATGTTTATTACTGGATCAATATTTGTATGGGGAATGATTAGCTTTTTGATTTCTATGTTTAAAGAAGCTGAAAAAGCAGAAGCACAGGCAGCCCAACTTGTTGTAAATGAAAAAGAAAAACCAAAAAAGAAAAACGTATATTCAAGATTAATAACTTGGTTAGCAGAACTTTCATTTAAAATTTTACTTTTCAATCCATTAAATAAAAAGGTTAATATTGCAGATTCAAAAATTAAAAATAGCAAGGGTGGCTTTGGTTCGATTAGCACTAGCTATGTTGCTGTGAATGCCTTGCAATTAACAATTGCTATGACCATTGCTATGTTTGCACTTGTAAGTTCAATGCAGTTTATGGCTGTTCAAATAAGAATGAGTGATGCAGAAGCTGCATTGTTTGGAACAGCTGGGTTAACCAGTGCTCCAGAAGCATTTGTAGCTTTTTCTGCTGGACCTTATATTAACGCACTTCTTCTTGTTGGAAGTAATATAATTGATGGCTGGATGTCTTCAATTGGTCAAATAGTACTGCTTGGATATGCTGAAATTGCTAGTAATGGGGCAATTTCAGCAATACCACTGCATCCAGCGATTAGATTTTTAACATTCCTTTCTTGGACACAAGGTATATTAGTTTGGTTGTCGCTAGCTTTGTATGCTCATTTAATTGATAAAGTAAAATCTAAAAGATTATTAACACTCACTACAGTTGGATTATTAATCTTTTCTGTCACTTATTACTTTGGTGGAGCATGGTTTAGTGCTCAAGCAATTGGTTATGGAGCAGAATATGCACAAAATAGTCTTGTATTTAAAACTCTTAATTCAATTATTCAATTCCTATCAAACAAACCAACCCAACAAATTGCCCTTACATTTAATGTAATTGGACTGACTTGCTTATTTATCTTTTGGAGTGGAATTTCAAAAAGGATTATGAAGATTGTTCAATCAAATAATAATCAAGAAATTGACAGTAGTATTAGTAAATTAAAAAACAAAATTAGTAACAGATTAAAAAGAGAAGACCAACAAGTTATTATTGTTCTGGATACAAGTAAAGACATGGACACGAATACACATTTCTTTAAAAATAAATGGATAGATTTAGTTTTTAGACAAGCGGCCGCATTAGGATTAGTTCTAGATGATGATGCTCATGTACCAATCTATACAACATATGATGATAAAGTTGAAAAGATAAGTCATCTTCTTTCAAATAAAAATTCTGACACTTTTATTGAAAAGTTCATTGGAAGAAATACTTCTGGTAAAGTTCAATACACCCCAGTAATAAAAAATATCTATGATGAATACAAAAATATGTTAACTAGAGAACATGATCCAATTTTGGTTCTGTTTATCACCGCTGGTGGTGGCACAGATTCTGATGAAGTTATTAACCTTTTTAATCAGCATGGTAATGTCCCACTGTTTGTGCAATTCTTAGAAATTTATGGGCAAAAACAACACCCTAACTCAAAACACTTAGCAAAAATTTCAAAACATCCTGGAAAAGATATTGATAACTCAGGACTAACTTCTCTACCTTTGTATGCCACAACAGATGCCTCACAAATTGTTGATGATGTTCTAAATAAATACCCGAACTATCTTGAAAAAGCTACTAAACTTAGATTAATAAAAAATCCTTAGTGAGTGTTTTGCTGCCAGGTTCCTTGTGGAGTATTTCTCCTGATTGGCGAGGGATCTAATGCTTGGAATTGATTAATATTTTCAACACTTCTAAAAACTAGTGAGAGAATAATATCTTCTGTTAGGTTGTGTACATGAAATGGAATTGTTGGCACTCCGTATGGAAGATGATTCATGTAAGCTTTTTTAATTTCACCTTCAACAAAAGATGGCATTTCAAATGGCAACATTTTATTATCTAAATATTTAGTTCTAGCAGATGCTTCTCCACCATATGGCTTAAAATATTCTCCATCTTTATCAACGTAATAGAGCATTCCGCCAGGTGATTCAATTGTTCCTCCAGCAACTGCTCTTGAAACACCAATGCCAGAAGCTCCAAGTGCTAGGGTAGTGGCTATATGATCGCTAGCACCACCTTCAACAATTACTGGGATACTAACTGCTCCCCTAAGTTCCCAAAGTAGTATTGGCCAATCAATGACACTGCCACTTCTAACTCCAGTTATACATCTTCCACCTCCACCAATACCTATATATAAACCATCCGCTCCAGCATCTTGAATTTGTTGAGCTTGTAATACTGAAACTACTTGACCAGCAAAAATTTCAATTTTATCTCCAAACTGTTTCTTTAAAACCCTAACTGTTCTAACAACAGATAATCCAGGCTCGGGAGAATACACTCTAAAAGTTCTTACTCCTGCTTTAAATAATGCTTTTGCTCTGATTAATGACTTCACAGGATCTGCTGATAATACACCCATTACATTGTGTTTCCAGTGATCAAGTAAAAACTTTTTATCATAGTAACTTCGACCAATTAAGACTTCACTTTCCTCCAATGCTTTAAAAACTTGTTTTGCCAAATCTACCTGTCTTTCCACCTTGTTAAATGGGCCATTCCTTGGAACTCCAATTAAAGATAAACATTGAGCCATTGTTGAGATTGCATAAACACTTCCCCAGGCATCTGGCATTGCTGATCCAACTAAGATTGAACGAGCATACTTACCCAACTTAACAAATGGTCCATGATTTAATCTAAATTTTCTGGATACTCTTTCTCTCTGAGATCCAACAACTCTTATACCCAAATCAGAAATGGATAATGCCAAGCCTTCTTTAATTGTTTGCTCCATCACTTCGCTTTGAATCTTAGGAGGAGCCACAAATTTATTCTTTTGAATTTTCTTTAATGCTGATAATCTTTCTGGATGATTAAATATTTCAAGAAAATACTGCCTTACTCTTAAAATGTGAATCATTTTCTCTAAAGAGAGCATACCTTTTTGTTTATATTTTAAGAAATCAAAGGGAGTTTTTAGTAGACCTTGGCTTGGATATGCCTTACTATTTTCTTGGCTTTCAATATACCAGTACTTCAAGTATTCACTAAGGTTACTCTCAAATGGAGCCAACTTATTTACTATATAAGTTTCCCAAAGATCTTTATCTCTAAATGATGAAAACGGTAGTTTTTTTATATCCATGCCGTAGCTAATAGTAACAAGAAAAGCACCTATCCTGCAATGAGTATTCAATGTAGCTTATTTAATTTGTGCAACTACTTTTTTAACTAAAATATCAACAAGGTTTGGATAGAAAGGGGAGACTATCACCTCATCTTGACTTGGATTATCAACTAAAGATGCCAATGCTTTTACGAGTGCAATCTTAACAGGCATAGTAATTCTTTTGAGTTTAAGTTCATGTGCTATTTTAAAAATTGCTGGAAATGCTAAAACATTATTAATTTGATTTGGAAAATCACTTCTTCCAGTTGCAACAACATATGCCCCTGCTTTTTTTGCATCTTCAGGCATGATTTCTGGATCTGGATTTGCCATGGCAAATACAATTGATTTTTCAGCCATATTTGAAATCATTTGTGAAGTGATTGTCCCGGGACCTGAAACACCAACTAAAACATCAAATCCTTTTAAGACTTCTTCTGGACTTCCCTTAAGTGCTTGTTTATTACTAATACCAGCTACAGCTTGTTTATAAATATTTAAGTCATCTCTTCCAGAATATATTGCACCTTTTGAATCAAAAATAACCACATCTTTTACTCTTGGTAATCCTTCAATAAAGGCACAACTATCAGCTCTACAGTTTGCACCAAGTAACATTTTAGAAACTGCCAGTCCTGCTGCTCCAGCACCTATCACTCCAACTTTCAGATCTTCATACTTTTTATTTACAACTTTTGCTGAGTTCATCAATGCTGCTGATACAACAATAGCTGTTCCGTGTTGATCATCATGAAAAACAGGTATGCCCAAATCCTGCAGAGATTCTTCAATCTTAAAACAATTTGGTGCTTTAATATCCTCTAAATTTATTGCACTAAAAGTTGGAGCAACTTGTTTTACAAAAGTAATTACTTCTTCGGGTTGATTTGTATCAATTACAAGTGGAAATGAATCAATTCCAGAAAATTCCTTAATCAACAATGCTTTTCCTTCCATGACTGGCAATGCAGCTTCTGGGCCAATATCACCCAACCCTAAAACCGCAGAACCATCAGAAATAATTGCAACCATTCTTCCATTTAGAGTTAATTCACGAGCAAGATTTTTATCTTTTGCAATCTCTCTTGAAACAGCTCCTACACCAGGTGTGTAGACTAAAGACAAGTCCTGAGCATTCTCAATTTTAATTTTTGAGACTACTTCTAATTTACCTTGATTAAATTTATGCAATTCAATTGCTCGTTTTGAGGTATCATTCATAAGATCTTTCTAGACTGTTTTTAAATATACACTAAAATATGCTATCTATATAACTCTTTAAGTAAAGACCTAACTAATGGGTGACCAAACATGCCTAAGTTTTGCATAGTCATCCAATATAGTTGTTGTTCATCAGTGGTAGCAACACCTTCAACTTTATGGGTAGTTAACCCTCTAACTGGGAGTTTATACTCTTGTAATAAAGTAGCTCTATTATGATCAATACCATATTTAATATGAGGTAAACCTTCAATTTCTCTTCTAACAAATTCTTGGAATCGTTTAGCTTGATCATTATTATAGATTTGGCATCTCATCCTTGCAAGCAAAGCCCCTAATATATTTGACCACTCAACTGCGGCTTGTAAAGAATAACCATCGCCTAAAATTGTCTTTTCTAACATATTTCTACTTTTATATGAATTTTTATGCGCTCTACCGATATTGCTCCAAATATTCTCACCAATGGAAAGTATTTGACTTGCTAGTTGTTCAGCTGATTTAACATCCAAATATCCTTCAAGGCCTGTTTGACATGTGACAAGAGATGAATTATTACCATTAATAGGAACACCTGCTAATCTAACTCTTTGCCATCTTAAGAATGCTTTATCCATACTATGAGATTTTTGTTCAGCTGTAAGTAACTTTTCCGAGTCTAAACCATATTGAATTAGTGGCCACAAAGGTAACTGTTGATTTGTAATTAGGACTTCATTCCGTTTTAAGGGAGAAAATTCTTCAGCCCTAAGATGCTTTTCAATACCTTTTAAAGACATATAGCCTTTCTAATAACATTGAAGTTAAATATTTCACCTATCAAAATACATCAAAATAATATTTTTGTATATTATTGAATAAAAATTAAGCAATGTTTATAATAAGAAACTTGGTTTGACCAACTGGTGTTTCTACTAAAACCATGTCGCCGACTTGTTTTCTCATCAAAGCCTTACCAAGAGGGCTTGAATATGCAATCTTTCCAATTGAGGGATCAGACTCATGACCACTAACAATTGTGAAAGTTTTTTGTGTTTTCTTTGAATCTTGTTTTTCAACAGTAACTAAGCTTCCAAAATCAATTTTACCCTTTGGGCCAGTATTTCTAGGAGCTGGAAAACCTTTTGCAAGTAAGTCTTGAAACCTTTTTAATTGACGACCAATGTTTCCAAGTTCAAACTTTGCATATTTATAGGCACCATTCTCTGAGAGATCTCCCATCCCGCGAGCCTCAACTAATCTTTCCATGACAACTTCTCTTTCAGCTTCTAAGGCTTTAACCTTATCTTTCATCTCCTTATATTTTTCAGTTGTAAATGGGATTGTTTTTAGTACCTTTTGCATTCTGCATATTGTATCAAAGATAGTACAATGATGCTTGCATGCAAAATCCCGAGTTTGATAAAACCACAAGTGAGGCTCTAGAGCTACTAGAAAACAGTAAAGATCATATCTTTTTGACTGGTAATGCTGGAACAGGTAAATCTACTTTGCTGGAATATTGGAGAAATAAGACTAAAAAAAGTGTTGCTGTTCTAGCTCCAACTGGAGTTGCTGCACTAAACGTAAAAGGTCAAACCATTCATTCTTTTTTTGGTTTTAGACCAGATATAACTGTTGAAAAAATTCATAGATTCTATAGAAAAAAAGGCAAACAAGGTTTATACAAAAAAATAGATTCTATTATTATTGACGAAATTTCAATGGTAAGAGCAGATTTATTAGACTGTATTGACCAATTCCTAAGAATGCATGGAAAAAATGAAAATGAGGCATTTGGGGGTATTAGAATGGTATTTATTGGAGATCTTCACCAATTGCCTCCAGTTGTAACGAATAAAGAAACAGACATCTTTAAAAACTTCTACAAGACTCCTTATTTTTTTTCATCAAGTGTATTTGAAGAACTTGATTTGAAGTTTATTGAACTAAAAAAAATATATCGCCAAAATGATGAGAAGTTCATTGAAATACTTTCCTCAATGCGTGAAAATGATGTCTCAGAACTCCAGCTTGATCAACTAAATTCTAGATTTGACCCCCAATTTGAAACGCCAAGTAATAAGTTTTTTATTACCCTAACAACTACAAACAAAACAGCACAAAAAATCAATGAATATCACTTGGCCAGACTCTTTAATGAAAGATATAGATATGAAGGTTCTTCAAACGGAAACTTTGAAGCAAAATATTTACCAACTGCTCCAACACTTGAACTAAAAACTGGGGCACAAATCATGATGGTTGCCAATGACAAAAAAGGAAGATGGGTCAATGGTTCTTTGGGTAAGATTGTAAATATTATTCCAAATCAAAAAGGTAATCCGGATGAAATAATAGTTGAACTTGAAGATGGCACTCAAGTTGGAGTAGAACCTCATACTTGGGAGATGTTTAAAATGAACTATAACCCTGGAACCGACAAACTTCAATCTGAAGTCGTTGGAACATATACCCAATATCCCTTAACATTAGCCTGGGCAATTACCATCCATAAAAGCCAGGGGAAAACGTTTGAAAATGTCATAATTGATTTTGGTTGGGGAACCTTTGCTCATGGCCAAGCATATGTAGCCCTCTCTAGATGTACAAGTCTCAAAGGTATTGTTTTAACTAAACCTTTTTCAAAAGAGTTTATTATCATTGATCCCCATGTGCATACATTTTTGACAACATTTAAATACTTAACAAATAAAGAACTTGATAAACCATCAGAGCTTCAGGCTGTTTTCACAATTATTAATAAAGCAATTAATGAAGGCAACATCCTTAAATTCATTGATGAAAACAATACAAACAGAACAATTAAACCTTTTGAACTTGATCAAGATAACAAGCTGTTAGTCGGTCATTGTTATATTGAAGATGAAATACTTGAATTTAATCTAGATAAGATTTCACAGCTAAAAGAGCTTGTTGGCATATCTTAATATATTCCCTTGTTA
>Ga0100402_1002673_pt1 | contig 19849 bp, 23 predicted proteins | sample CryGeyme20150102_FD_80419 | JGI IMG/M metagenome (GOLD analysis project Ga0100402, IMG submission 80419) | Groundwater microbial communities from Crystal Geyser aquifers in Utah, USA - Crystal Geyser metaG 2015-0102 | ecosystem: Environmental > Aquatic > Deep subsurface > Groundwater | place...
ATTGAAATACTGCTGGTCAATCAGGGGTAGACAAAGGCTGAGTTTCACTATGGGTAGATTAGGGAGCAAAAAGTGCTATCTTTCAACTTTTGCAAGTTAGAGGACAGGTTTTACAACTTACTTTTCAAGATATAAAGCAGGGTTGTTGAGGGGGTGTAGCTCATATAGATTTAAAACTTTGTTGACCTGGTTAACCTTTGCCATTTTGTATAGAATGTGGAGGTCGAATCGATGGGGGCTGTTCCTTTGAATGAAAGAAAAATATTGCCTTTAAGTTCGACTGCCATGAGCAAGTACAACAATAAGTTGGTAGAAGTGGACGACCTCAATAAAATATACTCCTAAATCTTCCTGACTGCCAAGGTGACAGACCATCCTCTCAGCCTTACTCTTGACGGGTCGTTCCTGACATTTGAAGACCTAATCAAGCAGAGCAGTCAGTAGTTATATATCTCTCCGAACAGGTTGATTCTAACCCTTCTTAAAGATATGAACCACAACAAGATAACCTTCTACTTAACAGACCGGCTTTACAACCAAAAGATGGCTTACACAATCTTCAGCAACCCCACAGCCCAACATTTTCTTCTCACCGACGACAGCGAATACAGTCATCACTTCATAGTCGAGGAGGAAGTCAGATCAAGTCCTCCTGAAAAGGTGTTCATTCACAATCGCTCCTTCAGCAGCCTCATCAACAAAGATAACCATGACATTCTAATGTGCGACCAGGACCAGAAGCACCTTTAAAAAATATAAAAAAAATTATTAGAAAGATAAAAAATCAAGTTAGTGCAGTACCAATTCTAAGGAATTACCTTGTATGATTGTTTGGAGGAGGAAGAGAGCAGCAGCGGAATCAAGAGGCAACTGACGACCAAGGCTATCGAGGTGAGGATCAAAATGTTTAGCAAAATATAGCTGACCCTAACTCTGAAAAACCTTACCTTTAGAGTGCTTGAAAACAACAAGCTAGACTGCCTCATTCAGGACATAGCTCTCAGAAATGAGTAGACAAAGGACCACCTGTTGAGGATTCCCTAAGAAACCTACCTTCTCTTTTAAGGAAAAATGCTGAACTCAGGGCACTTTGGACTACTCAAAAATGGGTTCATAAAGTGCAAAAACATAATCGTCAACATCCGAAGGCAGATGCCTTACTCTCTCATCAACCTCATCAGCAACTTGGGATAAAAAATGGGACTGAGAGTGGCCGAAGAGGAGGTGTTGACTCCCAGAAAGTACAGAGAAAAAATCAAGAAGCTCAATGGTTAGATAAAGCTAAGGCAGTACATTGACTAGCTCCTGTTGCTGGTGAGGAATCTATTTATTCACGAGATACACCTTTCTCTAACGATCGAGCTGTAAAATTTGTCCTTTTCTAATGTCATCATTCTGCCACAGTATGAGCTGGCAAACAAGTTTGTTCGTGAGAAAACATTCAAAAGTGAGCTGGTGACCTTCTACCTGACCAACCTGCTGGCAAAATTTCCCAAGCTGTCCTTCCTGATGAGCAACTTCAAGAACCCCCTTAACACTGTCAAGCTATTTTTCAATATAAGAGAGGCTATGAAGGAGAAAATAGATCCTCAGCCGATTATATGTTTCAAGCAAGAGGAATTGCCAGATAACCCTTTCCTGCTGTCTCTGCAGAGATGGAACGCCATCATCAACTACATGCTCCCATCACCTGAGTTACCTGTAAAAGTCGGGGAGAAACTGCTGTCGTACATTCACCAGAACAGAAAGTACCTGATCCTGACAAGCTGTCATCTTTTATGGGTCTAAGAGGAAGGATTTCAGGCTAGCAAGCTGACTGAGTTGGAGACAGTCAGGATCATAAAGAGCAGGGTGAATAGCGAGATAGTTATGAGATTCAAAAATGGGGACAGACTGGTGCTGATAGAGGACCAGAAGAAGTGCCTCAACATGCTCAACAGTATATCCCAGCTTCTCCTCTGATGCTAATAGACTGTGTATGTATACATATTGATGGAAGTGCTGATAATATTGACTGAACAACGCGTATAATTATATTGATGGAGAACGGGTCACAGGAGCACTTCGAGGACAGCTACGACTAAGCTAAAATATCGTCGCTCAAGAGGTAAATCACCCTCAGTAAAAGTCAGCTCTTCGAACTGGTCAATGACGATGGTATAACACATCCGCTATACAGACAAGTTCCATGATAAGCTCACTCACTTCAACGAGCAGGGTTTCAGGTGCATTCAGAAGGAGGATTTCTATTAGGCCATCGTATACCTGAGCGAAGCAGAGCTGACCCTTGAGTATGCTGCCAGCTGCGGAAAAACAATAGATCGGTCCCTTATCTTGGCCATTCTGCACAACCTGGCTTGCGTCTACCAGCGTATCTGGGAACTGTAAAAGTCAGCCGACTACATTGAGGGTATCATATATAACATTTCTTCCTTTCTGGAGAGCGACGATAAAGTTGAGCTGAGTGAGGAGGTCCTAGACGACAAGTCAGTCGAGACCTACAAACTAGGAATCTCTCTCCACAGCAAACTCAGACTTGTCTGCTATTATCTGCAATTTTGTGCAGTCAACTCACAACTCAAGAGGCACGAAAACTCCCTCAACGCAGCGGCTCGGTCTCTGGATATTTTAAAATAGATTTGTGAGGAGGAGCACGAATACGAGTCCTTTATGGGGATGCGATACCACAGTGAGTTGTAGAGATCCATGCTGGTCGAGCTGAGGAACATAAAGGATTTCAAGGATGAGGTGGAGGACGTTGACAAAAATTTGTAGAGGTTTATGAACAAAGCAAAAAAATCGATTGGGATGTTCCAGAAAAAAATAAAATTCAGAAGTGAACTCCTATAGCAGAAACAGGTTCAGCAACTTCAGTAGTTTTCTATAGGCTCCATCATGCAAATATTTCCGGTTGAGCCTCCGTAAGTTTACGACAGGAAGTGGCTCAGGGAAGAGTTAACTCCTTTCAGTAAAATATACAAGGCTCTCTACATATCGATAGCTCACTTCACAATGGCGACCGAACTACGGCTGATAGCATCCAATCTATACTCCAACGATCAGCACAGCAAAAAGAACTCCACAGAGTTCAAATCATCGCAATTGCACCATCTGGTGGCCATCATAACTGTGGCCCTATATGTACCATATGAAACAGTATACTTTGAGCACATCCTCAACAGTCATAAAAACCACTACCAGACAGACCTGGCTCTCTTGTCCTAAAGCACTCTCTCCGAAGAACTTTCGCACACGGTCCAGCAGGACGATGAGATCCATCTGTAGATCAGCAGTCTGTACAGGAAGAAGCACAAATAGATATCGAGCAGTCACAATAATAAACAGAAGAGTGAAGCAAAACTGATAGACCAGAATTCTCCTTCTGTGCACTCCAATGCCGGAAAGAAGGGAAAAATGAAGACGTCGAAATCGGAAAGGGAAAACACATCAGTCAAGAGGAAATGCAGGATGATAACAGATTCGCAAAAAGGAAAAGGAAAGGGCAAGAGCCAAGGGAAATCCTATCACAAAAAATCAAAATCAAAGAAAAAGGTTGAATCCCGAAACAAAGACCTGAGCTCACCGAGTTCACACACAAAAATCACCAGCATGACTACTCTCGGAGACATTCCTCCTAAACATCCAGCCGCCTCTCGAAGCAAGAGCAAGTACAAGAAAAAGCAGAGCAAGGGCAAGGCAACAGAGCTGGCTCATTAAAAAAGTCGGGATAAGCTAGAGAAAGTCAGATCTGAGCAATAGTACGACTTCAGAGCCACAGGACATATAAGTAGGACAGGCAAATAATAGAAAAAACGCAGCTTGAAGAGCAGCTAGCGTAGCTCTCAATTAAAGAGGAGCAACGGAGACAGCAGGCAATAGGCCAGATTTGTTCGGCAGCACCGCAGCCCGAACGCCATTCCTCGGCCTGTCAAGTGATTTTTTACTATCACCATATGCTATAAATATTTTTTCTGATGGAGAACCCTCAACCTAAAATATACGAAAGTCTATAATTTTCAGATAGTGTTCTTAGAGCTCGTCGGTAAAAGGAGTACAACGACGAGGTAGAGGACCCCTTTGATCAGTTGGAAATATTTGAGCTTATCAGGTACATCAACGACCCCGAATATCCACTGACTCTTGAGCAACTGGGAGTGGTCAATTACGAGCGGGTCAAGGTGACTGACTAGAAGTGGGTATAAATTAACTACACTCCGACCATTCCTCACTGCTCGATGGCGCAGGTGATTGGGCTGATGATAAAGGTGAAGCTGTTGAACAACCTGCCTAAAACAATGAAGGCCACTGTGAAGGTGACTCCTGGCACTCATGTGAAGGAGATCGAGATAAACCGGCAGATAAACGACAAGGAAAGGGTGGCGGCTGCAACCGAGAACCCCAACATCGTCAAAGTCCTCAGAAGGGGCTTTTACAACTCCGACAAATTCAACTACGACCCTGATTTCTGACGACTTCTGCAGCTTCTTCCTAGTTATCATCGAATTGAATTCATTGTTGATCTTATTGTGAAGGCTCTCAATTAAAGCAAATAAGCTTACAAATAATATCAGTTGATGGAAAGTCTCAAAGAAATATACGACAAAAAGTCTCCCCTCTTCATTGTTACAATCTCCATCTTCATCATCACCATCATCGCCAAGGGAGAGGCTAGCAGTCACAGCTGCGTTATCTCTGTTTGGACGTAGCTGTTTTAGGTTATTCTCATACTGGTGAATGGTGCTGAGATAGTTGTGAAGACTGTCATAATGGAGATTTTCAACAAGTGCTGCAGTGCCTCCATCCATAGGATTCATAATACTGTGGTGATTGTTTTCATGTTGGCTAGTCTGGCTCTGTTTGTATGGGCAGTGCTGTTGTACCTGGCGACAACTGAATCGCAGGCCTGCATTGATAATCAACCCCACACATACTTTTTGCAGGTCTATGTTGCTCTTTACGGACTAATCTATTTATCTCTGGTGATCGCAATGATCAGCTTAAACTTCTAAAGCAAAACAATGACAGTGCTGGACCATTGGGAGTAACCCGACAAGTACGAGGGCTCCCTTTGATACTGTGATATGCTTATGAGTATAATATCATAAAAGAAAGCTCAGGAATTCCTTGTTCTTCTAGGAATGATCTTTTCTGACATCCTTTACAAACTTGTCCTTCTTGAAACTGTAACCCTTCAGCTCCTTCAGCCTGCTCCAGTTCTCCGTCTCCTTGTAAAAATCCACACAAATCCTTCTCACTAAATTATTCTAGGCATTCTCGTTGTATGTATTACTGATCAGGCTCTACAGCTACTCGTACCTTTTCAGTGCCCTCAGCACTTTTATCTCCAGTCGAAGGGCATCTTCCAGCACCTCAGGGTTCATTTTGTCAATTTAGTAGGTCAAGGCCAACGTCTATTCGTATTGTTAGCGGTGAAATAAAATGTTGCCCCACTTCAGAAGTATTTTACCAGGAAGAGGGCATCTGTATTTTTTGATCCTTTTGGCGTAAAAATAAGCTGAGCTGATGGCGTCAAGGCCTTTAGGATAATCTTTGTGGCGAAGGAATTTTTCAAGTAGATCCAAGTAGTGGAATGCCTCATAGTAAAGCTCGGGATCAGTCATTTGATCAGGACGAACCCTGCCCATTGCCACTATCTATAAGTCAAAAATGAGCTTGCTCTTCGGAGGCACCAGTTTGACATCTTTTTCCTTCTAGTAGGCATACTCGGGAGATATCACCAGTCGGAGCTTTTCGTTCAGTCTAACTCCTTTTAAGCCCAACTACAGTCCAGTGATGAGCCGTCCCCTTCCGTAGAGGTATCTGGCGATCCTGTTTCCAGTGACTATGGGTTGCCCGTCTGCAAGGTAAATGTATGCGATGCACTCGGCTGTCATTCCAGGCTCAATTACAGACCCTCCTCCTTCTCTCAAGGTGTATTTTACTAAATGGTTGGGAACTATCACATTTTCCTTACCGACAAGCTGCTACTGCTCAACACCCCTCCGTTCAAGGTTAAGCCATTGATAATCCATTTTATTATAAAGTAAATGTGTACAATCAAAGGAGATCAGTGGTGGTGATGGTGAAGTCATAGGCCACAGTCCCCATCAGTTTGTTGTTCTTGGCCGACTTCAAAGCATTGATCTCATCTTTCTTGTCAAAAATGAAGCTTTATCCTTTCAGCAGCTATCCTATCCTTTGGAAGGGAGCCACTGTGTTGATACTGAAAGAAGCATATTTGACTATTTAATTTCTGCTGACTGACTAAAGCTCAATTTATATGCTGTGGCGGTTGAGAATGTGCTTTTTGCGGAAGAGGAAGGTGTGAACTTCCTTCAAGTCAGCAAGGGTGAGATGGGTGTATTTATATTTTTTTGGATGCAGTCTAAAGATTAGATTATACAATTTGCCTTCCTAGTTTCTTCTGAGAATAGTCTGGAATTGTCTTATCTGAAGGCCAAACATGAACCGCCCACTACCGATCATATCCTCTCCTTCCATGGATTTCTCTTTGCTCTCGAATTATCTAAATTCTACATTTTAGCCCAATTACTTGACAGTCTGGACTGTGATAAGTTTATTGTTTGTCTCCTACTGCGAGAAAGCATCTAGCTGTACTTTTCGTGGCTCTTGAAGGCTTTCTCGAATTAGTCCTGGCGGATGATAGGCTTGACCGAAAGAATGCGACGACTCAGGAGATAGTTCTCCAGGATCACTTCTGCCTACCGGTTGGAAATATGTCTCACTTCGAGAGATTTACACAGCAGCTGCTGTTAAGACCTTGGCACCAGCGGTGCCAATATTCGAGGCATTTTTGTCTTGCCTACTGATTACTTACCCTTGTTCTTGGACCCTTAGCTGACTACCCTTTCTGTGTGGAGTTTGGTGTGAGCTTTCGGAGGTGCTTTATGGGGTGGTCGATGAGAGTGAGTCGTTTTTGGCTGGTCGGCTCTATATTTTAATTTGATAAGCCGCTTGAGGTGTCCTTCGTATTAATGAATTCCACTATTGGTTTCGAGTTTTTTCATTATTATAATACAGTCTTATGTTATATTTTTGGTCAAATCTGAGGCAGAAAAAGAAGGAGGCGACCGAACAGACCAGAAGACACACTTATACAAATCGACCTCAACACTTAGGCTGAGCGCGGCTGACGACTCCCTAAGAACATTTCGAATTTGACTTATGAACCAAAATTCATCTGAGGAGGCAGCAATCGAAGTCCAGAGGCAAACAATCGAGACCATGATCCCCTAGAAACATAATAGACCCTCAGAAGACATAGAGCAAGCAAAGTAGTAGGCCGGGACGATAGTGTGCGAGGGCAGTCTCACCAATGAAACCCTGCATTCCTCCATAGGGGGGAAATTTTCATAAATAACAGGAACACAGACAAGCAACATCAACCATATACTTACACCCAAGTAGCTTCCTAGCTTCAAAAAGAATAAAGTCAATGACAATGAGCTCATGAATAAGATGAGGGACTGTATTGAGGAAAATGAATATTTGAGGGATCGAGTGGTATAGCTGGAGGCATTACTGAGCGAGGCTGACTAGGAAATTAAAAGGCTCAAGAAAAAGGGCCAAGTGAGGAAGTACTCTTTATGATAATGATTATGTCTTTTGGAATAGATGACCTCCATTCAAATCAAATCAGCTGATTCAACTTTCTATATCTTCTTCTTCGCAGGAGGACCCGACATCTTGGGACCCACTGCTACCTTTGTGGGCCCCTTCAGACCACCGAATAGACTCTTGGCCATGTTTTGTTTGACTTTTTCTTCAGGAGCTATAATTTTTTTCTTCTCTTTTTCCTTAGTTGGAGAGGCAGGAGAAACAAAAACAGGAGACTTGACTTATCTGGCCTCATAGCTGCTGGCATGCTGAAGAACTTGTTTGACCTATTTCTTTTCCTACTTCCTAAATCAGCCATAACATTACTCTTTGAGAAAACTTTCAAAGGCAGAAGTCATTTGTTTGGTCGGATAAGGAACTAAATTCACCTCCTGCTCTTTCTGAAGAGGGGTTCTTACCTTCTCGTACTATTTTGCTCCGTTTTGCCTCGCATTTTCTACAAAGCCTTTGAGAAACGGCAGGCCTTCTTGGAAGCTGACCTGCATTTATTGCGAGTTTCTGAGGGCGATGTTGTACCGAGCCAATCTTTTGGATTCTACGTAAAAAGAGAAGTACCTAGCACCCGTTGGTACAGCTAGAGGTCTGTGTGCTTGCTGTACCTATCAAGAATGTCCTTCACTTCTGTGTGAGCCTTGAACTCTTTAGCTGAGGACAGTTTCATGATGGCATCAAGAGGCCACTTCTTGCTGCTCTATTTCTGCAGATCAAACTCAAGCCAGGACTTCAGCTATCCAAACAGATAGTTCAACTTGTCTGAGTCCTATGCATAGAAGGAAGACCCGATTTATCCTAGGACCCAGCTGGCAGCCTTGACAACAAAGTCGGTGGGCACTATTTTTTCAACGAGTTCGATTGATTTATTGATGATATCCTCTCCGAAGGCCTTGTTTTATTGGTAGTTTTATTGGACGAGCTTGAGGAAGTTGTTGAGGATATTTTAGGAGAGGTACTCGCTGCCAAGCTCAAAAAGGATCTGCATGGTGCTGATGTACCACTCATGGGTAGTGCAGTACCTTTCAGCTAACTCAGTGATCTTGAGGACAAGAGTGTTTCGGAAGTGATCGTCAGTGGAGGCGTGAAGAGTGTTGAGCATCTTGGAAACGATGATCTCGATGTTGTCCTGGTTGGTCATCTTGAACAGCAAATCAAGGGTCTCCTTCTTTAGGGTCTCATCCTTACTCTCTAAAGAGTCCACTATGATCAGCTGGTGGCGTTCGAGAAGCTTAGGACTGGTCTTTAGGAGCATTCCCAGAGCCTGAATGCCGAGGTACTTCATGTTGTTGGTGCTGGTGGGCTCAAGGTATTTGGTAAGGACATTAGCCGCCTCGTTGAGTAGTCCCTAATAGGGGTAAATATTGGCGATCGTCTTGACGCATTGGTAGGTGATGGCTATCGACACGTTGTTGCTGGTCTCCTCAGCTCGTCTCAGCACATGTTCCAGCACTGTATAGCAGTGTTCTGATGCTCTTTGGTCCCCTTTGCCTTGAGTTAGGATTGGAAGTACCTAAAATTTACAATATTTTCAGCATTTTGATCTGCACCCAAGGAGCGGGGTGACGGTGGTAATCAAACTCTTTTGGAAGTTTGTGCTCTATGACCTATATAGGACAGTTCATACCTGTTTAAGAATGATGACGAAACTGCTTGTGATATCCCTGTACTTTCTGGGATTGGACCCTATCTCTTCCAGGTAGAGGTTCAAGGAGGCCGCCATAACACTAGGCTACCTGTCGCATAGAGCTTTTTTCATCATTTCTTTGTATTCAGAAATGGCTGTTCCTGTCTCCTGCCTTATTTTCTGAAGAATGAGGATGGCCTTCTTTCTGACGAGGTCGGTCGTGTGGGTCAGCAACTTGGTCACATGCCCTGATATAGATGATGCTATTGTGGTGTTCATGATGTTGCCCAGAGAAGTCAGACAGATGACAATCTCATGGACATCACCACTAGTCAGGTCCTTCAGAATGGTGGCGACCAGCATTATCAACAGGTCTGAATTTTTATCGAAGAAGAGGGAGCACATCAGGTATCCGATTCTTTTTAGGATCAAGTTCTTGTTCTGGGTGAGGTTGATGGCGTGTATGTGGGCGAAGGGCGCAGAGTGTCCCAGCATTTAGATGTAGAGCGCTCTGATGAGATGCTACTTGATTTGTTTGGGTGTCAAATTTTTTTCGGCCAATCTTCCCTTGAGAGTGGACAGTTCTCCAATTATGATACGATCCTCTTCTTGCTTGGACTTGGTCTCTCCTATCTTTTTGATTAGCTCCTTTAGCTCCTTGCTGAGGTGAGTGGTGAATGAGCTCATGCTGAGATTTATATATCAAACTAGATGTAGTTAAAACAATCTTTGTTATCATCAGGAGAGTCAGTGAAATTTCCGTTTTTTATGTCGGAAAGAACGAGTAGTCGACTCTATTAGACGGTCTTTGGAAGTGGATGGTGCCTGCAGATGTCTTTTGGCGAGGAATGACTCAGTCGAGTGCTTGTCGGACTCCTTCTCTTCCTCACTGCCTTCTTCATTCTTATTTTTCCTCTGATTGCAGCAGCAGATAATGACCAAAAGGATGAGTCCAGTCATCAACATCTGCCAATTATGAACATTTGTTTTAGCTTATTCACCTTGATGTCTCAAGATTATTACTTTTTCTCTTGTCAAAACAGCCACATAGCCATAGTTGCAGTCCATCCCAACAATTCCTTCCTTTGCTGTACCTAAATCCACAACTTCTTATGTCAGAAAAGTTTTCTTGTTAAAAAAAGTTAAGAGATAACGAGTTTGCTGCTGATGAAGTGTGACTATGTGCGAATGTTAGCAAAATGTAGTAGTAATGAGGGTGGCTCCTTGAGTTCCGAAGGGTAAGAAAGTGGCGATTGTTCCTCTGTTGGTGTAGTACACTGTTCCTTCTCTGGTCACAATCAGCAAACCATCAGGGTCAGCCTGGTGCCTGTCCTTATGATCGGCAATAATACTTTCAATATAAAAGTTGAATTTTCTCTCCAGAACGATCTACCCCTTCCTTTGGCTATCTTTTTATTGGTATTACTTGCTGAGGTCATAGATGACCAGCTGTTGGTGTTGACTGATGACATATAGATGTGAGCGTGTCGGGCTGTACTATGCTAGATTGACGGGAATGTTGAAGCCATCATAGATCCTGCTGTAGAGAGGGACATAACTCTCACCCTAACTGAACATCCTCTACTAGACATTATTGGAGTGTATCAGGCTCAAATACTCAAGGCCAGCTCCATCTTATGCTACTGTGATGTCTTTTATCTATTAGTTAGGCCTCCATTCATCAATTACTCCAAGTGTATTATTCAGATGTACGGCCTTACTCGTATCATGAGCAATGACCACCCCAGAACGATAAAATATCTTTCTTGCTTTATTTGTCAGGATAGAGCTGCGATGGATGACTGTACTGCTGTTGAGATCAATTAGCTATAGAGACCCGTTGCTTCTACCGACAAGAAGGTCAACATGATCCTGATGACTGTGGCTGGGAAGTAGGCAGAAGGCGGTGATGGACAATGGGGCAAGATGGGCGAGTTTGAGCTATGTGATGGTGGAGAGTGTAAGTGGAGTAAGCAGAAGGAGGATGAGGTAGGGAATGTTCAGACTCATCAATCTTCTGATTTATTAACTCCATCAACTGATCTCTGAATAGTAAATGGGTGATAAGCAGTGATTTTATTCTCTGTCGATCTCGTATCTGTTTATTTCCTTATCCCTCGATTTTGGGCATAATTTATAGATAATAATGTCTTATGACCTGAAGAACCCTCCTTATTAGTTGAAGACCCTCATTCACCACGTCCTGCATCGACACCACATCTACCAACTGGAGCTAGCCCAGCTCAAATAAATCCTCTAGCTCCTACAACAGACCACCAACGAAACACCTCTCGACATCCAGCATAAAATATTTATCGGTATCCTTGCCTTTCACCAACAGTACAGGTACCCCTTCGCTTATTCTCAGAGATAAAGTGGCACCATATCTGTCTGCTCCCATATTTGGGCACATATCGATGGAAGTAAAAAGCATGATGCATAAGGTGCTACACGAGTTCAGTTTTTTGTTTTCAATCAAGGCCCAGGAAATGTTCTTGTCACAATACCAGCAGCAGGGGCACAACGACAGCTTGCTCTTTGACGACTAGATGGTAAGTTTTAGGTTATTGTAGGAAAGGAGCAGAGTGCACTATATGTACTACGGGCCCATGGGAGGATATCAGCACATGGGTAGCAACATAGGAAATATGGGTAGCATGAACGGAATCAGCATGGGAAACATGAACAGTATGGCCCAGATTAATACAATGAGCAACCCTCCTCAGCAGCATAGCTACATGGACAACTACCAGCTTCAAGGAGCCATGCAAAGTATCCCTCCTGCTCAAATGCCACAGCACCAAAGTAGCCAGCCTCAACCGCATAGCCAACCTCTTCCTCAACCTCTCCCTCAATCTCTTCCCCAGCAAATACCCGTCTACGGCTATGGGGGTCTGGACAGAAGAATCGACTATGAGCCACCTATCAGGCCGAGAGGAAGACCCCCCAAGAACAGAGACCCCAACGCTACGAAAAATTCCCAATAGACCTCAAAGAACAAACAGAAGACTGAGAAAAACCAATCGAGAGAGATCAAGCTACCCGAAAGTTTAAGATCAGATCAGAGTTTATCGTAGTACAAACCTCCTCAGAACCAGCAGATAATACAGGAGAAAGTATATCCTACTTCTTCTCTGCAAAATTGCCTGTGCAAGGGAAACAGCCACAGCCAGTCTATTTTCAGATGCAAATGCTAGCAGACCTACCATACCGAATGCGTCGGGAGCAATAAGATGTGTCTAACCTGCAGACAAATGAACTATGATCCTTTCTGGAAGGTTATTCAGAATGCTGGCAGCTTTCCTGTTAGTTTTGAGAACGATCAGGGAAGAGTCGACCTCGAGGTTAATATGGCTCGGTATTGGAACGACTGCAGAGGGCAGGGGTGTGAAGTAATGGTGAGCTGCGCTCATCCAAAAGAGGAAGGAATATGCTGGCCTGACGATATTATCTGTAAAATCAACGGGAATCCCGTATTCGAAGTGCCTGCTTTGTTTGCTGCCCACCACATAACCAAAAGAGCAGATACTCCCTTCATCATCACCCCCTTCATTGAAACGCAATCCTCTCTTCTCAGGATGAGTCTTTCCTTTTAAGTCCGACGACACTAGCTGCTCCCAGAGCGGAGGAACAACAGGAAAGGACTGTTTGTGGTTTGCCTTTTTGTGGTCAAGAAGGTCAATCCTGAAGACATTTTCAAGGAGGTCCTGCAGCAGAACACAAAGATGCTTAAAATAAGACCTTTCTAATGGCATTTTATTGGATAGGTTTAGCCAGATAGACAGCAAATCACCCTCAATGACCCCTACTCGGGTGAGTTGATCGACTATCCAGTGAGAGGATCAGGCTGCAGACATCTCCAGTGTTTCGACCTGATGACCTTTCTTAGATTGACACACTTGTCAGCTACTCGGCTATGGAGGTGTCCATACTGCCAGAAGGAGGCTCAGAAGCTGTTGCTTGATAAATTTCAGCTGTAGATGATAGAGAAGCTAAGGAAGAGGGACTCAATTCCGAAGAGGATAGTATTCTTCAGTGACAGCCATGTGGATTATCAGTATGCGGAGACGGAGGAGCTATAGAGGGAGCAAAAGATAAAACCTTAATGATATATCCCTTATGCATTATTTTGATCTCTCACCTTTAATAGATGATAATGTAATACATGATCACTTTCTCCAAGACTTTTCCTCCAGCTGTATGATGCCCTCCATGACCCCTCTCAGCTCGGCCTCCTGTATCTTAGCCAATCTATGCATTTCCCGCGATGAGGAATCGCCAGAAAACTATCTCAACTACAGCCGATGTCTGTTTTGGAGCTATCGATAATTGCCGATCATCTTCAGCAACGAGCTGTCCCTGATTCGCTTTTTTTTCTCGAGGCGAGAACCCGATAGATTGCGTTAGCTGGCATCGGCCGATCTGTGTTTTTTGATGCTCATTATGGAAGTCTAGCCTCCGTAATATTCACCATTGGGTCTGTGTTACTCGCCTACTGTTGTCTAGAACTTGCTGATGCTCTTGTGTGAACTGTGAGAGACCAGAGTTTTCTTGAGGACCTGGTTGCGGAAGGGCAAATCTTGGACTGACTTGGTGAGCAGGTTAGCTTTCTGGAGGTGGATGACTCTATTTTTCTTTGACTTAGGGGGGTTGACAGACTGGAAGTTTACCTGTTTTGATATGCAGGCCTGAGGCCTGTTTTTGGATGCTTTCATCTTATGGCAGCTTCAGATGGGTTATCAAATAAAACTGTAGTTTATTGAGGTTTATGAGCAGGCTGAACAAAATTAAAGGCAATACAGTAGCAAGGTCCAGAAAGATTTGATTCCAGATCGATCGTCAGATAGTTATAGTGTATACAATAAAGCCAATAAAATACGGATGAAACTGAGCTGGCTCTAGAAACCAAGGCAGATCGTTCTTTCGGAGGTTAAACGGCCCTACAGCACTAGTAACACATCCCTCAAACAGATCCTGAGTCAATGCGAGAGCTGGACGTCAAGCCAGCAGCCAAGATCACCTTGCCCCCCATCCATACACAGTCGCAATGCAGGAGGTTCAAAACAATGTCAGATGAGTTTGTTCCCAACAAAAGTTGTTAACTTTCTAAACTGGAGAGAGCACTGACGATGAGCAAGTCGAGGGTGATGACGGAGGTAAGTCAAAGGTTACCCTCTTTGGAGTCATTGAGGTTGGTAGAGGGAGGGGCAGTCAGGAACGTGGTGTATGCCGGCCACATTCGTATTCCAACAGTGCACAATGACTACCACAGTTCCAAGACCAAGGGCGGCTATGCCAGAAGCAAGTTAGGGGGAATATTCCCCAAATGATTCACTATTTGTCCGGCTGACCTACGTATCGACTACTACTGTTCCTCCCATTCCCCACACCCCACACAGTTCTGGCTAATTGTTAAATTGTACAAGGGGATTAATTATACCGATAAGATATTTTTTTCTGATAGAGTATAACACAGTCATGTCGCAAAGGACCAAATTTGTCAACTACAAGGACGGAGCACCAGAGAACATGTTCCTCGACTAAAGAGATCTCATTCTCGGTTAAGGCGATGTCCTCATCAAAATCAAAGCCTTGGGGATCAATCGGGCATAGACCTTGCATCGCCAGGGAAAGTATAAAATCAACAGACCTGCAGAAGGATTTCTTGGCTTAGAGGCCTCAGGTGAAGTCTATGATCCTCAGACCAGGTACATCATTAACTATCTAGATAAAAAATGTATGACGGAATTGCCCTGTTGACTGGAGGCTCATACGCATAGTGGGCTGTAGCACCTAGATCTCACGTCATGCCCTTACCTTCAAATCTTAGCTTTGTTCAAGGGGGCGCCATCCCTGAGGCCTGGATAACCGCATTCCAGCTGCTAAGATTGGCCGAGGTCAAAGAGGGCCAGCACGTTGTGATCTACGCAGGAGCAAGTGGTGTAGGCACAGCAGCCATACAGCTTTGCAGGCTGTTGGGAGCCCATCCTTGGGCTGTGGTGTCTACAGCTGACAAGGGAAGCATATGCCAGGAGCTAAAAGCTGATGGAGTTGTTTACTACAGGGACAATGCGGGATGGCCTAAAGAGTTGATCGCCAAGAAAGGTGGCACTTTCAATGCTGTCTTGGACTGTGTGGGAGCAGCCAATGTTGATTCAACCCTCGAGTTGTTAAGCATTGATGGCAAGTGGGTTCTATTTGGCCTGCTTTCAGGTGCAAAGGTGGACATGAATTTGGGTGCTCTTCTGGGCAAGAGGATCAACCTGATCTCCACAACTTTAAAGACTCGGAACGACGACTATAAATCAGAGCTGATTGCTGACTTCACCAAGACAGCTCTTGAAGGCTTTGAGAAGTAGCTTCTTCGTCCCATAATATACAAGACCTACCAGTGTGACTGGTCCAACATTGACGCCTTTGTTGAGTCCCACAAGCTTATGGAATCAAATGCCAATGCTGGTAAGATCATAATTGAGATTAAGTGATGTGCATGTTGTGGACTATTGTCTTGCTAGAGTGTATACAGAGGATGGAAATATAAAAATAGCATAAAATATCAATAGAACTCCAGAAACTCCTAGAGCCATTAATCGAGGACCTCACTGAATACCACCTCCGATACAATCAAAAAGATGTCCTACTGCCACTCCCCCTAAAGGCTGTCCTCCCTCCTGATCTATCCCTCAGCTATCATAAAGATCTCCTTTAGGCACTCAACAGCAGGGTAAAGCATCTCTACTTTTGATACGTTTTGATTGATGAGGTCGAATATGGATCTGTTGAAAATGTGCAGGAATATCTTCTCTTCCCTCTCTGAACTGCCCTAAATCGACAAAGAGTTACAATCTCGTGCTTCTAGAAAGTAATGTAGAGGCGATCACTCAGAAGAGGTTAGCTGATGATCCCATTTTAATAGTCTTCAAGGCGATAAGCTACACGCTCCCACTGCTCAGCATTGTCTGGGATTATGGATGATGTACTTGTTATATAGGTGAAGAGTCGGTCGAGGACCCACCTCACCCCCTCGTCCTCCCTTTCCTAAGGAGCCTATCTTTGAAGGTACCTGGTGATCTACTTCTGGATGGTGAGGGCTTCTTGTTTCATTTAGGGGAAGAATTTTTCTTCTTGAAGGAGGGCGATTTACTGAGGCAGGTCAAAGATGTTGATAGAATGGAGGGCCTAGCTTGAGAGCATGGACCTTGCTGCCATGAGTTGATGAAGCTTAATATTTTTCCACTTGACAATTGCACTGGCATTTTATGGGTCGAGGCTGATGAGGTGCTCTGTTCTTTGTTCCAGGTTGTTGATTATTACTCTCATGTCTTTCTCGAAGTCAAGCTGTTGTTCCCTTTCCTCCTACTCTTTGAGTATCAAGTACAGTTATTCTTTTTGCCGGCGACTAATTTTAAATAAATAACGCTGTGAGGCCACCACCAAAAATGTACGTAGGTACTTCTCTATCTTGCTGATACAATTCCTTTCCTTCCTCTGCCACCGACCCTCAGTAAACACTGGAATAGGGCCATTGATGAGTCTCTGACTCAGCTGCTTGATGTTGTCTCCTTGATAAAAAGAATCCCCCAATATGAGGTACTCTTAGGGAGCCTTCTTTGACGACTTAGGCTTGGTTGGCTTGTTCTTTGGTTTTTTGGGTTTGTTGAGGGTCGATTTGGCTGTTTTTTTCCGAGTGTGGGAGACCCTGGAGGAGGGCGAGAGGAGGGAGGTAGAGGTGATATGAGTGTGCGAATAGTGCGTATGTTCGTATCGCATTTGTAGGAGATGGCTATCGGTTTATTCTTCTGATTCTGACTCGTAGGGAGGCATATAATCTCTGGGGTGGCTGTATGAGCTATGCTGTACTTCATGAAGGTCCCTATAACTATCTAAACATTATGATAGCACATTCAATAGGATCACCCTCAGACTGCCTTCTATAATAAAAAAACCTCTGTGCTCCCCTACCTAAACTACATCAAAATTATTGACTGTTCAACAGCTGATCAATATGAAGCAAAAGCAAAATCATTAGTGGCTTTGTTTGAGGAGGCAAGGAATGTCCTCCTTCGGTTCTCCTTATATTATCTACTCTTAGACCTTGATCTGAGAAGGTGGAGGCTCCAGGCCTTAGAGCTGGAGACGCATCTTTCGGAGCAAATTTCCTACTGTCTTGTACTTCTGCATCATTTTCTGGTGATGGCTGTGGCACTGGATGGCTGTCCGAGTGACCACCTTGTTGCTCATCAACACGTTGATCTTCAGATTTTTACGTTTGTGGTACCGGAGTTTGAACCACTGCACATTGTCCTTCACAAACTCGTAGTAACGTCTGTTTTCCTCTGGACTCCAGTAGTAATTTGGATTTTTCTTACGATTGCTATCTTCGGGATCATTGGCGGACAGCTCCTGACTGTTGATGTCTCCACTGAGACTCTGGCTTTGTTGCTGTTATTAGTTGGCCTACTACTTGACGTCCTTGTCGGAGGAGCCGTGGGAGCTGGTGGACCCTCCGTTGGTTGTCTTTTCTTATCGGGGAGCTTAGCGTATGATGGTGGGTTTATCTGTTTGATAGCTGATGAAGAGGCGGCTGGTGGGGTTGTAGGGGACGTAGGAGTATTAGAGGCCGGGGAGATAATTTGTGGAATTTGAAAACTGTTGAGTGGTGGTAAAGATGTTATAAGTGGGGTTTTGACCCTCCGATTGATATAGTATTACAGGGTTCTGTTGATAAAAGAGCCCTGGCATATTGCCCAAGAAGTATCTATTTGACTGTCCTTCTTAGTCACTGTTCTGCCTTTCCATTATGTTACTAAATTTTTATATTCTTACCACCCATGACGCCCAACACCACCTGTACCCACTCCCCAGCCTGGCTTAAATATCCCCTGCCCTCCATCCACCTTCTTTCTACGCCTCTGCTCCTCCTTTCCCTCTCCTGCAAACTGCTGCCTATTGCTCTGCTGATAGGGAGGAAGGGAACATCATTCTTGAGGTTTTGATATAAATTTTTTTACTTTTTCCTCTTGAAGCCAAGAAAGGGCGGAAGGAGGGTTTCGAAGGGTCATTTCTGGTGGATTTCGGATTAGCCTTTAAAGAATGGGAGGAGGAGACGGGGAAACAAAAATAGGTTGAGAACCGAGGCAAGACAACCGATTGTAATTTTAACAAAGCAGATAACGGCCAAGAAAAGGACGGTTATCTTATTCGGAGACCACATGCTTACATCTTTTCCTTTTAAAAATCCCTTGTTTTTATTTTGTTCAATCTGAGTTTTCAGAAAACAATCAAACTTAATCAAAAACAGAAGACGGGAACCGAGCCACCTGGCAAGCAGCTGAGGGGCTCCCAAGCACACCCTCACCATGGCAAAATGATAATAGTTATTGCTTAAGCCCTATTGGAAGTATTGTAAGAGTCAGGTGCCCTTCCTTCTCTTAATATAACTTGTTTTAAAGTCAGAGCCCTCAGAAAAATTAAATTCGGGCACGATTCCTCTCCATCCCCACAAAAAAATATGAGACTACCTCTTGCTGTTCCTCCCACTTCTCTGCCCTCAATAGGTCACTGGGGTTTCTGGGAGACCTATAAATCCATCATCATTATTTGTCAACTTTATCTTTTATTAAGTCACCTCCTCTCATTAACTGCCCTCCAGAAGAAAGTAAGTCTCTTTTTAGAAAGAATGCTGTCGGCGCGGACCTTTGACCGTACTGTCAACTTGATGCATATATGCATTTGATATCTGTCAGTGGGAGTGCAGGCTGCAGGAGTTTTTGATGCTTAGCAATTGGAAGGAGGGAGCGGAGAGTCAGAGCCTATGGATGCACTGAGCAGGGGGGCTGATGGTGGCTGTTGGGGAGAATATCAAAAATGATAATAAGGAACAAAAGTTCCCATTTCGAGATAGGATCATAAATGACTTATGTTGATACTATAGCATACTATTATGGTCTACACCCTTTATTTTTAATTGCCAATTATTACAACCATAGAAGACTTGTAGCTCTACAGGTTTTCAAATTGACAGTTGGCTCTGAGTCTCATTTGGTAGGGAGTCATGTCAGAAATAATGGTCAGTTCGGAATGATATGTCAGAAGGGCTTCAGTTGAATATAACTAAATAACAAATATCTCATGGCTGATCAGGAGGAGTACAGTAACCTCGAAGACTACTACACAGTCTACCTCACCCAGCACGCAGACAAAACCAACAGAATACTGCACCTGGTCGGAACCGTCCTTGCCCTCCTGCAGATCCTCATCACCTTCTTCGATTTCTCACTCTTCAACATCATTCTCATCCCTCTAGTCTGGTACGGGTTCGCCTTTGCTGGCCATTACATCTTCGAGAAGAACCAGCCCACTACCATGAAATACCCTCTGCTGAGCGTGAAGTGCGAGCTGAGAAGGACCAAGGAAATCCTGATGCGGGAAAGATAGCTTTGAGGGTGATTGTTGGATATGTCATTATTGTGAAAGCATAATAGAGTAAATACATGAGCAGGACCTTGAAAGCATAAAATTGCTATTTTTTAAGGGTGACGATACTTATTGATATTTGGATATAACAGCAAGGGGTTGGGGTTGGGGTTGGGG